>Ga0180441_100547_pt1 | contig 24560 bp, 16 predicted proteins | sample ChrtobMetaP5_8mM_FD_120633 | JGI IMG/M metagenome (GOLD analysis project Ga0180441, IMG submission 120633) | Chrysochromulina tobin associated microbial communities from unialgal haptophyte culture, Seattle, Washington, USA - P5_8mM MetaG | ecosystem: Host-associated > Algae > Haptophytes >...
CCCGTCAGATGTGAGGTCGTGTTAAAGTTTCGTGCGGCCACGTCGACCCTACCCAAACACGAGGACACAAGGGGTAGCAACATCTCCAAGACGGAGCACTCGACCGTCAGTCCTCTCTCTCTCTGAGTCTCTCTTCTACAGTTCTACTCTCCGGTCTTTCACGCTGCCAGCAGCAGCACAGAAGGCCCGGACGAGCGGCGGTACTTGCGCACCTCTGCTTGGAGGTTGGCGATGGCCGTGCTCGTAGACCGTTGAAGGCCTGATTCACGTGGTAAAATACCGTACACACTTCGGGGGGGGGGGGGGGTCAACTACTTTGGCTAGCCAACCAGTCAGCGTTGGCGCTTGGCCGGTTCGCTCGGTTTCCCGAGCGTACCTTCCCCAAAACTTATCCATTTCAACCTTCATCTGAGCAGCCATTCCATTTTTGAACAGTCTTTTTTGTGGTTCCAGACCCTTCGCCGTCCAGGCTGCAGACCGCCCGTGGCGGTCCTGCAGCCTGTTGCAGGACGCGCTGAGTGGAGCTGCATGTACGTCAGCATGGCGTGTTCGCATCCCCGTTGGCCCTACCCCGCATCCTTCCCCCCACGGTTGCCATCTCATCTCGCACATTGTTGGACCTCACGTCAGCCCACTGCACCGCGGCAGGTTCGGTTCATGTTTTGGTCACAGCAAGGTGCTCCCCGCTGGAGACGTGGCCTCAACGTTCTACAAATATGATAAGAAGAAACTGCTCGGCGCGGGCGCCTACGCCAAGGTCTTCAAGGCTACCCTGCAGGCGCCTCGCAAGCACGGTACCGCTGAAGATTACGCCAAAGTTCTAAATGAGGATGGCACCTTCAGGTACGAGGAACTGTACAAGAGCGCAGTCATGGGACAGGGCGTGGAATATGCGCTCAAGGTCATCGATACGAGCAAGTGTGCCGACATGGACGACATCACGCGCGAAGTCTCGATCTTGCATATGTTGACCCATCCCAATATCATGAGGCTCTACGAAGTCTTCTACGAGGTCAGGACGGTGGTTCTCGTGACGGAGCTCGTGGCGGGCGGCGAGCTCTTCGACCGCATCATCGAGAAGGGGAACTATTCGGAGAAGGATGCCGCCAAAGTCATGTCCCAGCTCTGCAACGCGCTCAGCTACATGCACGAAAAGAATATCGTGCATCTGGACTTGAAGCCCGAGAATCTGCTGTACGCGGCGCCCATGCCTGATGAGACGCTCAAGGTGGCCGACTTTGGGCTAGCGCGCACGATTGTCAAGGGAAAGGAGATGAAGAGCGTATGTGGCACGCCCGGGTACGTCGCACCCGAGATTATTTCGAACAAGGGCTGCAATTCCACGGCGGTCGACATGTGGTCCGTCGGAGTGATCTTGTATATCTTGCTGTGCGGCTTCCCGCCGTTCGCCGAGTCGGAGCTGACAGCGCTCTTCGATTCGATCCGCAAGGCGCGCTACGACTTCCCCTCGCCTTGGTGGGACTCCATTTCCCCACAGGCCAAGAGCCTCGTCAAGAAGCTCTTGGTACTCGATGTGACGAAGCGGCTGTCGGCGAAGCAGGTGCTCGAGAACGCGTGGGTACAATCCGAAGCGCCCTCGACGGCCATACCCGGCGCGCAGGCGGCGCTCAAAAAGTACCGGGCCAACCAGCGTCTGCGCAAGGCCGCGAACGCCATCATCGCGACCAAGCGCATCGAGCGCGCCCTCGCGCAGTTCCGCTCCATGCCGCTCGACCAGGGCGTGCTGCCTCAAAGCATGCCCGAGTGAGCGAGTGCTCGCCAGTGCTGCATTCAATCATAAAATGTCAACTGCTCAGCGTTATGATGATTGATGAGATCTTAATGTCTACAACCCCTGTGCTCAGTGACTGTGCACCGTGCAGTGTGGAGTGAGTGATATTGAGTGAGCGCGAGAGTGTTCGAAGCGCGAGTACAGAGAATGATCCAGCGTTGTCCGTTCACAGTTGAGTGACTGAACATGAGTGTACAAAAATCAAAGATACAAACATTAATGCGACATGTGCGTAGAGGACATTCATGATTGTTTCAATGAGGACACGTTGGTGCAACGGTTCGAAATAATACATGAAATAATACCTTTTTCCGCGCTATTGTACTACTGGCTAGTTTGAAGATCAAGATCCGAGATCGGAACCGTTCTTCTCGTGATCCCTTCGCTGCCATATTCACAGCCAATGTTTCAGTCCTCTTTCACACTCGATCGAGACGTGCGCAAGGGTGCGCTATAGCGATGCACCTCCTTCGACGGGCGAGCTTCGGCTGCTCGTCTGCTCGTGGGTCTTCCAAACTTCACACGGCTGACCCACCGGCTGCTGCAGCGACACCACGGCAAGCTGCCGCAGCGGCAGCCTCAGCCACCCGTGGCACGCTCGGGCTTGCAGAGGCGTCGGCTCCTCCTAGCGAGCTCCCAGCCAACATTCCGCCGCCTCCCTTCAAGGACATTGATGACACAATCAACCTCGAGTCGGCGCTCACCGTACCCGTCCTCATGGGTCGCGAGAAGTCAATCGGCGTAGGCCTCAACAGCGACAACATCGTCACCTCAGTCATGGAGGGCTCCGCTGGCGCAAGAGCTGGTCTGCGGCTGGGCGACATTGTGCTCGGCTGGCAAGGCCATCCACTTGAAGGTCGGCGCTTGCAGGACGTGCTGCGACCCGCGCATGTGCATATTCTCTCCATTGCCCGGGTGGGGGCACTGTACGCTGCTCAATCACGTGACTCGAGCGGCAGAGCCGCCGCGGCCCCGTCATGTGTTGATGAGGATGAGGAGACTCCCCTCAACGAGGCCGCTCGGCCGGCCGCGCCGCCGCTATCCAGGCGAGATACGGCGAGATACGACGAGATACGACGAGATACGGCGGCGGCGGCGGCGGCGGCGGCGGCGGCGACGAGGGGTGATGCCTTGATGCCGCCGAAACGGGAGGCGTGTGGCAGCCAGCACGCCAAGGGCCGCAGCGCGGCCGTGAGTGCGAGCGTGAGCGCCGCTGTCAGGCGTCCCAACATCGAGGCAGAGGCGGCGCACCGGAGTGTGGCAGCATTCGAGCAGGCGAGGATTGCGAAGCGCTCGGATGCGTGGGCGGGCGAGTCGCAGGAGGAGGAGGTAATGGGCGTGTGGGCAGGGGCATACAATGGTGATCTCGCCGTATCTCGCAAGGAGGAGGCGAGCGAGCGCGAGGAGGAAGAGGAGGAGGGCGAGGAGGAGGGCGAGGAGGAAGAGGAGGAGGGCGAGGAGAAGGAGGGCGAGGAGGCAGTGGACGAGGAGAGCGCCGCTATCGCCATGTTTGACGCGGCAGCCGCTATGTTTGGCGTGGCAGCTAACGGCTTGGGGGCGCCGTCACGGGCGCCTCGTGCGGGCGTCGGCGGCGACGCCACTGAGGGGAGGCTTGCCAAGATGGACCCGGAGGAGCGGGCGGCGGTGGATGCCGAGAGGGCTCGACAGAAGGAGTTGATGCGACGCTTGGAGATGCAGAAAGTGGCGCTGTTCGAGGCACAGAGAGAGGTGGAAGCGACAGCGAAGGCGGGGATCTTGCCACACTACGGCAAGATCGCGGCCGCGAACGACGAGCGTCGACAGCGCGCCGCTCGTAGCGGCGGGAGCCACTTTGGCCACTCCTCTGCCGCGTATGCAAAGGAGCGTGCAGCTCAGGCGGAGCGAATACGGCAACAGGAGGAGGAGCGCGCGAAGGCAAAGGAAGAATTCGAACGCTTTGATCGACGGCAGTACGAGGCACCCCCAGTGGAGCCCCCAGTAAAGCAGCACGCGCGACGGAATGGTGACGGCCATGGTCTCGGCCAAGGCCGCGGCCACGGCCGCGGCAATACCGACACATCGGCAAAGGGTTACGGCGCCGCGAGCGCTCATGGTGGCGCATACGCAGGGCTAACTGGCTATGGTGGCGGCCTTGAGCCTGATCCGGAGGACAAGATCGGCGTGCCATCTTGGATGATGGCCGCGGAGGAGGAGGAGGAGGACGATGAGGACGAGCAGGGCGAGCAAGGGTCAGCGCAGGCTCAGGAGCACGCACGGGCCCTGGCAATGGCCCGGCAGTGGGCGACAACTCGAGAGATCGTCGCCAAGCATACCGCCCCGCTGCCTGGACGCGTTGCAGACGGGGCGAGCGGCGGCGGCGGCGGCGGCGGCGGCGGCGGCGGCGGCGGCGGCGGAAGGCGCAAAGGACGCGATGGAGAGGTGGCGGCACCGACAAGGCCATCCGCCTCTGCAGCCGCCGGCGCCGGTGGCTCGTATCTTGCAGAAGAGGACGAAGCGGTGCGGCGCGAGCGGCTTCAGCGCGCTCAGCGACACATGGCGGAGCGCCAGCAGAGGGCGGCGCCGGGGGCTCACGCGCCAGCCATGTGCCCTCGCGAGCTGGAGGACGCGTCACGTATGGCTTCGCTGCCGTTGCCGATTGCCGAGCGGCCACCTCTTGAGCTCGGGCGCGTTGCGGCCTCAGGCTATCCTCCCACCACCCCCTCCGTCTCCCATGGCGGCGTGAATGGCGCGCCTTCGACTCCGCTTCACATCCGCTCCATTCACGCGGCGAATGCGGCTGCGGCCATCAGTGCAGCTGCCTCTTCTGCAGCTGCAGTCGCCCACGAAACGCCGGGCACCGCCGCTGCCGCAGATGGGCCTCCCACATTCACACGAGCCATGTCCCTTTCGGAAGTGGCCTCTCTCGAGCGCGACGTGACCGCCGCCAAGACCGAGTACGAGCGCCTGTACCGCACACTGCAGCGCTCGGTCGGGCGTGCTCTCACCGAGGCAGAGGCACGGGAGCACGCGGGGCTCGTCGGGTTGTGGACACGCTATCAGAGGGATGCGAAGTCTCTGCGGCACGTGCAACGGGTGATGGCGGACATGTCGATGCCTGGTGTCACGCCACCTTCCCCTTCGAATGTCGCGGCTATCGAGCCGTATCTACCAGCCGCGGCCTCCTTTCGTGCTTATGCTGATGTGGGCACGCATACGGACACTTCCGCGGTGGCGCGGAACGTCTTTAGTGGCGTCGGCGCGTCACCACCGAAGCGAACGCCGCAGGCAGGACGCGTCACAGATGAAGGGAGTGGCGGCGGCGGAGGCGGCGGGAGGTGGCGTGCTGAGCGTGAGGGAGAGATGGCACCAAAGCCCTCTGCATCAGCCGCCGGCGGCGGTAGTGGTTCGCAGCTTACCGGCGGTGTTGCGCGAGGGCGCCACGCTGGCAGCCTGTCCTATGGTGACCAGCACAGTGGTCGAGGCGGCGGCCGAGACGAGGGTGGTGTCTCGTATGATGCGGAGGAGGAGGAGGAGGCAGTACGGCGCGAGCAGCTCCATGGCGCTCAGCGTCGCATGGTTGAGCGCCAGCAACGGGCGACGCAGCTAAACGGCAGTGCACAGGTAGCAGAGGCACGGCTGCAGGCAACAGAAGAACGGCCACAACGCCGCAGTGCCAGAATTGGTGGTGGCGCTGATGGTGGGGCGGCGGCGGCGGTGAGGGCGCCTTCAAACGCACCGCGGGCCGAGGAGCTCGAGGCGTACCGCATGCGAATGGGCGCGGTCTCTTCCGCTGAGCGTGCGATGGCAGTGGAGAGTGCTTCCTCTGAGCGTGCGATGGCAGTGGAGAATGTTGACGTGGTCAGCGGCGGGGCGGAGCCTACGAATTCGACAAGTGCCAAGCATACGGCCGGTGCCAGGCCGTTGATCCCGACCCTGCCATTAGTGTCGGCCTCCCACGCCGCGGCCGCCGCGCGCGCCAACCCGAGGACACATGTGATGGTGCACGGAGGCATGCAGTATGATGCGGCAGCTCTACGGCAGGATGCCCAAGGCAACGCGAGTGCACCGGGCGTGGACGACGCTGAGCAGCACGGCGCGAGCGCTCGGGACGCCGCTGCGCTCAACCTGACGCAGGGCGGCCGAGGCTACGGGAGCGGTGGCTCCGTTGCGGACTTTTCGCGCGAAGCGCGTGAAGCGAGCCCAAGGCGCAGGGCCGCTGCCGCGGCGGGTCGGGAGCCCGGTTTGCTCTCCCGGCTCGGCCACTCCATTGACTCGGGTCTGGAGGGCATTTCGTCACAGCTCTCGGAGACGCCACGGGTGCTGCAGAGCAAGCTCAGCCAGGCCGCCGCCTCCCTCACTGAGGCTCTGCCCGCGCCCCTCACGTCCATCTGGCAGATGCTGCCGCCCAACCCGCTCGCGACGGCGCCACCTGCTGCCGACGCGCCCAGCGCGGGCGCGACTGAATTGAGCGGCCGTGCCGGTGCTCGAGCTGCGCGGCTAGCGCGCAACGGTGCGCCACTCGATCGGTTTGGTCAAGGGGCTGGGAGGTTTCATCCCGCTCCGGCGGCCGCTGCTGCTGCAGCTGCTGGCGCCACGACGAGGCCGATGAGAAGGTGGACGACGTCGACCACTTCTGGTGGCGATGACGACCGTCCCATGTCTATCACGCTGGCCGACATTCCCGATCGTTACGACTCGAAGGAGCACCAGTTCCACTTTTGCTGAAGGGTTCCCTAAACCTGATGTGTGACGACCCGGGACGCCGGGTGAACTTTTGTGATTTGTGCGCGACGTACTCGGTACGACTGGAGGTCTGGACGACGCGAGCCGTCAATACTTAGTACTGTGACACCCGCGAGTTACACAGTGCGCGTGTGCGGTGGTCCGGTGACCCGGGTCGTGTTGGTGCGGTGTTAAACGTTAACGTAATCGATTTCACCGCGCTCTCTTAGATAATTCCCGGTCTCGTACATGTACTTCTTTCCAATATTACGTGCAACGATAAATCCCGTGATCACAGTATCACGATCACTGGTGCTACGATCCTACGAAACCCCTAAGGCGGCCGCGCCGGAGTCTCGTTGCGGAGTCGAGCGGGTCATTTTGAAATCTTTTGATAAATTCATCAAGAGACAAGACGGTGAGTGCGACTGCGGATTACAAGAGTAGTCAAGTAGGGGGTAAAGACGATTTGAGAAAAAACATAAAAATGGCCGGTTCCTGTGAAAAGGAAAGGGTCTTAGAGAGGTCTCGGCTTTCGGGTCAAGGGAGACATGAGATCAAGTCGGCGAGAGGGGTACAGAAAGGAGACCACAGACGCTCTCGCGCCTCTCGCGCGCCGCCCGTGCTCAGGCCACTGATCCGCACCCGCAGGGCTCGTTGGGACCATGGACAACAGTCGCCACGGCGGCGATACGAGTCGCCACGGCGGTCGCGCGGGATTCGGTGTCAGGACCCTGTCGCACAACCAAATCCTGGACCAAGAGCACCTCTTGGAGATCCTGGCGCCAAACTACATAGCCTCGACCACTACGAGTGACCGCGCCGCACATTTGCAGGTCTACAACCGTCTGATGGCCACCTCTTCAATATTTGAGATGTCGACCTCGGCGATGCCCGACACGGAGCACGTGACGCTGCACCTAGCCTTCCGAGACCGGCCTGGAAGCCTCTCGGCCATAGCTGCCTGTCTTGGGGAACATGGTATCAACATCGTCCACGTGTCCGCCTTCTGTACCACCACGTCAATTGCAATCGACACGGTTGAGGTCAATACTTTCACCCCTGCGGCTGCTGAGTCCATCAAGTCGCGCATCCAAGAGCTGAATGCGAAAGCGGCGCCGGAGCCTGCAACTGGGGGCGCCAAACGAGATGAACAAGGTTTGAAGGACTCCGACTCCACTTCAGTGGCCGATGACGAGAAGCTGGGCTCGATCTCGCCCGCGAAGGCTTGGTTAGCGGGCGAGAACGAGCTCGTGTCGGTGTTGCCCCTCGACTACGTCAACGCAACCACGCCCGAGGAGCGCGCGAGCCATCAGGAGATGTACGCCCTCCTCAAATCTGGCACGGCGGGTAACGTGGTATTGCGCTGGGCCACGGCCAGCTCGAATCTGGTGCTGCTGCACATCATCTTCGTTGATTGCCTTGGCTCGCTGTCGACGATCACATCCGTCCTGAACGACCGTGGCATCAACGTGAAGCGTGTCGTCGCCTTCTCGACAGATCGCGGCGTGGCCGTCGACACGTTCCACCTTTCCGTCCTTGATCAGGCGACGGCGGACATCGTTGAGGCCAGCTTGGCCGCTCAGATCGCGCACGAGCAGCACATCGAGATTGCCGTCGAGGCGGGGAGCAGCATGTTCTCGCTCTCGCACAACGCCGTCTCGTTCACCATCCACCACCATCATGGTTGGGGCCTCCTGGGAGGTCACTACAAGGAGACCCTCACCATCGGCGACAATTGGATTGGCTACGGACGCCAAAAGGTCGAGGCAGCGGGCGTGCTGGGTGTGCACCACGACAAGTCGGATCCGTGCACGCTGCAGCTCAACTTGCTCCACCAGAAGCGCCCGCTGACGATCAGCTTCCCGGGCGGCGTCGAGCAGTGCAAGCGCGCCTTCTTCTTACTGTCCCGCGTGCACAAAAAGGCGGCCTTCAGCGGAGATTCGTCTTTCGTCGGCGACAAGGACGCGCAGTCCGCGATGATCGACGGCTTCGGTTCGGGCGGCGGTGGCTCGGGCGGCAGCGCGGACGCGCCGACGCCTAGGCGCGAAGGCTGCCATTGCACGTCCCAGAAGCTCTTCGACTGCCTCGCTATTTTCATAATCAGCGTCGCTGGCGTGTACGCGCTCCAAAAAGATGTTCTCACAGATTACCAGCCGGCGGCGTGCACGGTCCTCGGGATCGCCCCAGTGACCCATTTGAGGTTTGCGTCGGGGTGCAAGCAACTCTCCAACTGCGCCTTTTACACGGCGACGCCTGGCTGGGACGTGCAGGTCCGTCTCATCTCTCCGTTCCCACCCCCCCACCCCCACGGAGGTAAGGGTGGAGGTGAGGGCGGTGGTGAGGGTGGCGTCGGCTATGGTGGCGGCGGCGATGGTGGGTCCGACCTCGCTTCATATGATGTCGACTCTGACGACGACTCCTATTTGGATCCTACGGTCGGCTCAAAGTACTGGAGTGCGCTCGCGGTTCCGTCTTTCGGGGACGACTCCAACGCCGAGCGCGCGAGTGTCAAGCAAGGGTCGTGCTCGGGTGAGACGTTTCAGAGCGCCAACCATACGACCGAAATGTGCCGAGCGCGCTATCGGGTGTGGGCGCCCGATCTCCATGATGGCTTCACCTACTCGTGCTTCACGGCTGGCGTCGGCGCACCTATAGTCTACTTCGTTGAGCCCACGTCGACCAAATCATTCTTCGCCTCCATGCTCACGATCTTAATCATCCTCGGCGCCGTCTTCGGCGCATGCATCTGCCTGTGTGCGCCCCAACGCTCGCAGGACTCGGCTCATGAACTGCCCTCCGAGGGCAACGGGAGCTTCAAAAGAAAGCATCCGAGGAGCTCGGGCGACACTTATGAGGAGGGCTACCATGAGGAGAACGGGATCTATAGGCGCGAGGAGTACGGAGATTCGAGCTCTTCGCGCCCTTATGCCTATCTGCCACAGTTACCGACTCTCAAGCGACAAGCCTCCGACGAGGCGTTTCTTGGCGCAGCTCGTGCCGCCGGAGGCCCCACGCACACTTACGAGGAGGGCTACGACGAGGAGAACAGGACCTATAGGCGCGAGGGGTACGGAGATTCGAGCTCCTCGCGCCCTTACGCCTATCTGCCACAATTACCGACTCTCAAGCGACAAGCCTCCGACGTGGCGTTTCTTGGCGCAGCTCGTGCCGCCGGAGGCCCCACGCGGCCGCAGGAGAGCGCTCGTCTGCACAAGTCCCGGAGTACTCCCCGTTTCTTCTCACTGAGCAACCTCTTGTCAGGCGGCCAGTCAGCTGCCCCGGCCCAAGCTACACCATTGGTGTAGCCACGCAAAACGATAGTGTGGGCTCTGGGATGGTGAAGGATGGTGACAAGGACCATGGTGAGCGGGTCGTGTGCACGACTCATGATGTACCATGAGGCATGAGCATGAAACTTGCATGTTTGTACTCCGAAGAATTAGAGTATATTTGTGCATGCTATTTCACTGTAATAACACTGTAATTCTGATTGAGGGAGCACACGTACATGAAGTTAAGATTCGAGGGCGGGGCCGCCCCTACGCTATATAGCCCCTATGCGCCCTGGGCTCGAGAGAGATTATCGATCGCGGATTGTGACTCCTGGTTCGGACTGAACACTGAAGCGCGGAAGTCAAGGACCAAGAGTCGAACGCACAAAAAACTTGGATACTGTGGAATGGCGAACGCGCCTCGCGTGAAGGCCGTTCGCCAAACGCCGACGGGAAAATGGGCTGCCACCGACACCGTCCAGCCGGTACGTAGTAGACGCTCATGTCGATGGCCTACCTCGGGAATACCGCCCGCAACCTCTCGTCGCTTCGTGTGCTCACGTTCAACGCGTTCGCTGGTCCGCCGACGCCAACCAAGGTCGATCGGGGCCTGGAAGGATCCAAGCGCCTCTCACTCCAAGTAGATAAGATTCGAGAGCTTGCACCAGATGTCGTCTGCCTGCAGGAGGTGCAGAGTGACGGCGTCCGCAAGCACTTCGAAGCGAACATGCCTGAGTACGCAGCCACTTACGTGCTGAACGACGAGCTCCGGTGTCGTATCGGCAAGCTCATGCGCAAGGCTCTTGATTCTGCTGGAGCAGGCCCTCAGACGACCATTTCGGGCTTCCTCTTGGGTCCGGTCCAAGCTGGGCTCATGATCCTGCATCGGCGTGATACGCTCGTGGCCGATGGCCCTGCATCTGCAATCACCTTTGATGACCAATCTGGCGACCTTTTGAATGCCTTCCGACCACGGGGCGTCCTCTGCGCCCATCTGCGTCTGCGCGCCGACAACTCGCGCATCGTCGTCGCAAACACTCATGCCAACTCCGAATCGGCCTCACAACTGGGCGGCATGATCTTTGGAGCGTATTCCACGCTGCCATCAGTGCCACTGTCGTCCACTCCGCGCCGCAACCAGCTCAACCAGCTCTTTGTTCATGCGTCGCGCCTCTCGCTCCATTCGCGCGTCGTCGTCTGTGGCGATCTCAACTCGGCTCCCGAGCTCGGCGAAATCCCAGCCAATGAGCACCGCTTTATCGATGCGACCGCCGCAACGGCAGCGAACCGGCAGCGACAGCACGGAGGCACGCCCTGGCTTCACTCGTGGGACGGAACACGCAACCCTTTAGTGGCGGCGGGTTGGCTGTCCGAGGGTCACGACGCTCGCACCCAGTTGGACTACATCTTCGCCGCTCAGGATTCGGGCCTAGAGCCCGAGGAGGTATCGTTGGCGCTGGACGACGGGCCCATTCCACTTTCGGACCACTTTGGGGTCCTCGCACGCTTTGGCGTGCATCAGTTTCGACCACAGCAGAGTGATCATGTCGCCACCACGTCCCAGCGCCGCCAAATGCCGAAGTTGCCGCCACACACTGTTCTGCCTGGAGGTGAGGAAAGTGTTGTGTGGGGCATCTGATTGTGATGCATCGTTGATTGAAGCACAAGCAGCGAAAGCAGCTAAGAGCTATTAATCGTCGTGACATACAATGTAACTGCGTAGAGGATGTTCGGTCGGTACGCGCCGCAAACTGCAGTTTGAAACTCAAAGTCAAACACCATCCTGCCGTATGAGGGACCACGTGCGGTGTATAACTCGACTGGTTGCTTGTTCCGCTTGAGATCGGATTGTTGGCTGCCGACCCGGGGGAAGGGGAGAAGTGTGGGGAACTTACGGCACCCTCAAGGGGGCACCCTGTGAAGAACTGTGAAGAACTGTGACGCGTTGCATGTCGTGAGCATGAGAACAGGGCATGAGAATGAAGGTTGAAGCGACAGTGACGTGTGCGAGGTGTTGCCCTTCACGCTTTTGAGTTTGGTCTGTGCGTGTTGGTGTGTTGTGTGAACGTTACTGTTACACGACAGACGCGACAACCGGTGCTACGGCACTGTTACCGGTACGTTGTGTGAATGAAGAACAAACTTCCATCTTCCGTGCGCGGAAGGATTTTGGAGCGGAGCTGCACAAGGAGCCCTTGAGCTCCACCATGCCGGCGACAATGAGGGGAACCCCCTCGGCCACCAGGATTCTGGCGAACCCGACCACAACGCCGCCGAAGACCATCGTGCGCAGGGATCCCTTCCACCTCGATGATCCGCAGGTAAGCGCCCCACCCATGGGCCAGCTGCTGCTGAGGACGCTGGGTAGAGGCGCTCGCCGCTGATGCCGGCTTGCCGCTGAGCTGTGTGTGCATGCATGGTGCCCGCGTGTGATGTCGCAGTACGATGATGAGCGTGTGCCGCAATACGGCGAGCTTTCAACGACGTGCCTGACCAAGACGTTGCAGGCAGCTGCCGAGGAGAAGGCGAGGCGGGCTGAGGAGAAGGCGAAGTTTGATGGGCGCCAGGAAGCGCTGAAGAGTGTGGCGAAGGCTGATGTAGATTACCTAAAGGGTTTGCGCAAGATTGATCTCGAGGGGGTCTCGCACCGTGTCGAGGAGAAGAAGCAGCAGGATAAGCAGAAGGAGCACGACATTATCATGAAGACAGTCAAAGAGCAGGACTTGGCGCGCCTGAAGGCGGCGACCTTTAATGAGCGCGAAGAGAGGCGCAAGAACAACGAGCTCGACTACTACGGCAGGGAGATGACGCGCTTCGCCAAGGATCACCAGGAACGGGATGCGATCGAGGCGAAGCACAAAGCGGATCGTGAGGCGAAGGCGATGGAGACCCTAAAACAGATCCGAGCGAAGCAAGAGGCGCAGCAGAAGGCCGCGAAGACGTTTGCGAAGAAATCCAAGTTGGAGCTCGCACAGGAGACGAAGAAGCAGCATGCCCATGAGGAGAAGAAGCAGGCGAAGCGCGATAAGGAAGGCTTGCAGGGCCGTTTGGGCAACGTCAATTACATGAAGACACACTCGGACCGGCTCCATTGGGAACCGCCCCCCTCGCCGGTGCATATTGCACAGTACGCGAAGGAGATCCGCGAGCGCACTGAGGGACCCACAGGTGGAAAGTGAGCGTCGTGGTGCTCGCCCACAGGACGAAGACCGCGAGAAAGCGAGCGCCTCTAGCTGACAAAGGCCACAACACGAGATCCGCGCGGGACGACACTCACTCACACTGTTGAGTGAGAGCTCGTGAAGAAAGCTGGCGCCATCGGGTGCTTTGCGCTTTCGTGAGAGCTTCCTATCCCACATAGGTGGCCCCAGCCTTGAGAAATGTTTTACTTGAATGTGCGTCTGCCGTCTCTCACTCTCTGCGCGCTGTGTGCTAGCCTGTGAGAATGGGCACTTGGGCAGCGAGTAAGTTTTGGTAGGTTTTTAAAGTGAACAGTCCTCTACCTCGTCTCACTCTCAGGAGTCAGTGAGGCACCGAATCTTCCGAAATCCCGCCTTACTCGTCACTGGAGACGGCAAAAACGGTAGAACGGTACCCAAAAGCCAACGACCCAAATACGCCGTATCAGTGAGATGACAGATGAAGCAGAAGGGAATCAGAGAGAGTTTCTTCCAATTCACAGCAGCCGCTTTCCAGCTGTCGGAAGTTCACGGACTTTTGCGAGGCTCTTGCAGGAAGCAAGACCGACATCGGCTGCTGTCCCCGACGGGCACACGTTGCACCCTGACATTCGCTTTTTGTAGTGTTGAGCCATGGCCCAAGGCCGCGTGTACGAGTTGTTCGTCCCTGGCCGTATTTGCCTGCTCGGCGAGCACTCCGACTGGGCCGGCTCCTACCGCCGCTTCAACAAGGACATCGTTCCGGGCATGTGCCTTGTCTCAGGTACCAACCAGGGCCTCTTTGCGCGCTGCAAGCACCACCCGGACAAGCTCATCCTCAAGACGGCGGACCACCACGGCGTGACGACCGGCCAGATCGAGCTGCCCATGGAGCCGCAGAAGCTGCTTCAGGTCGCGGCCGAGGGCGGCCACTTTTCTTACATGGCTGGCGTGACGTACCAGATCATGATTCGGTACCAGGTGCAGGGCCTTGTGCTCGATAACTACAAGACAGACCTGCCGGATCGCAAGGGGCTGTCGTCGTCGGCGGCCGCGTGCGTGCTCATCGCGCGCGCCTTCAACCGGCTCTACGACCTCAAGCTCACAGTGCGCGGGGAGATGGATCTCGCGTACCACGGGGAGATCACGACGCCGTCCCAGTGCGGCCGCATGGACCAGTGTTGCGCGTTCGGCGCGCGCCCGGTGCTCATGACGTTCGACGGCGACCGGCTCGACTGCGACGAGCTCGCGCTCGGTGGCACGCTCCACATCGTCATCGTCGAGCTCGCTGGGACCAAGGTGCGCACATCCGCATCGACTTGTGGTCGTGGCCCTGCATGCAGGTGATCATCACAGCGCCCATCCCCACAGGACACGACCGAGATTCTCCAGAAACTCAACAAGGCGTATCCAGTCGCGGATGATGAGAAGCAGGCGAAGCTGCAGGTTTGCTGATGGCCCCTCGAGTGCCTATGAGTGCTCCTGAGTGCCCCGGAGTGCCTCGGAGTGCCTCGGATCGCACCGGAGTGCCCCGGAGGGCCGCCGAGTGACGCCAAGTGCCGCCGAGTGCCGCCGAGTGCCTCTCGTGGCCTCTCATGGCCTCTCACGGCCTCTCACGGCCTCTGACTGCCTCGGACTGCAGGACCTGCTCGGACCGACCAACAAACGACTCGTGACGCAGACTATGAGCGCGCTCGCCGACGGCGACATCGCGCGCGTCGGCGCGCTGATGGTCGAATATCAGGCGGCGTTTGACGAGTGCGCGATGCCTATGTGCCCGTCGCAGCTAACGGCACCCAATCTCCACAAGGTTCTCGGACACCCGACGCTGCAGCCGCACATATGGGGCGGTAAAGGGGTTGGCTCCCAAGGTGATGGGTGCGCGCAGGTACGTGCCCACCCTCGGATGATCTCCGATGACCTCCGATGGCCTCTGAGCGCCTCTGATCCCCTCTGATTCCCCTCTGATCCCCTCGTTGCGCAGCTGCTCTGCAAGTCGGAAGAGGACGTCGAAGTCGTCATGAAGATCGTGCAGGCCGAGCTAGGCATGTCTTGCATGCCACTCCAGATTGGTGCGGTTACGCCGGTGGCACAGGCCCTCATCCCGGCGGCCTCGTTCTCATCGGCGCTCTTCCCAGCGTCCAAGTGCCTGCCGCCCGCTCTCTTCCCCGTCATGGACGCTGATGGGCTGCTGAAGCCAGCCATCCTCATCCTCGTCGAAGAAGCCATAGCCGCCGGGCTCCATCGCGTGGTGATCGTGGTGAGCGCTGCACAGCACGCAGACTTTGAGACGATCTTCCACAAGCAGGCGTCCATGCGCGAGTACAACCGAGTGCCGGAGCGGCTGCGCCAATACGCTGACTCGATCGTCGAGATGGGCCGTAAGGTACACCTCGTCGTGCAGGAGGAGCAGCATGGTCTCGGCCATGCGGTGCTCTGCGCGCGCGCCGCGCTCGAGCCGGCGCCATTCGTGCTCATGCTCGGAGACCATCTGTACCGGTCGTCGACTGGAACGTCGTGCGTGGCGCAGCTCGTGAGCGCGTACGCGGGCCGTTCGCTCATAGCTCTGCGCCGCACGGCCGAGATCGACATCTCCCACCTTGGCACCGCATGCGGCAATTGGGAGGCGACACGCGACGCGCCGGCCGCCTTCCGCCGTCTCGCATTGAGCGCCCTCGTCGAGAAGCCGAGCACCGACTATGCCCGTGCCAATCTGGTGACGCCCGGATTGCCGAATGGCGAGTACCTGACCGCGTTTGGACTCTATGTGATTCATGAGTACCGGAGCCTATTCGAGGTGCTGCAGGAGGAGCATCAGGTTCGTGAGCAGTTGGGCCCGTCGGCGAGCTTGCTGCAGCTCACGCCAGCGCTCGACCGGATCCGAGCGGAGGCGGGCCTTGCGGGCATCCTTCTCGACGGCGAGCGGTACGACATCGGGCACACTCCCGCCGACTACCTCGCCACACTCAATGCGCTCGCCAAGAAGCCATCAGGCGAGGACTCCGATCTCGCCTAATAGCTCGCGTGATCTCGCGCACGAACTCGCGTAGGCGAAATGTTCAGTCAGTCAGTGACGGCTCGTACGAGGCGACACAATGAAACATGGTGTGGTCTGTGCGTGCGTGCGTGCGTCGCACTGGGTGTCTGGGTGGTCCCTGGGGCGCCCGTGACGCACATTGCGAACGAGCCGTCGTAGGTGAACATATATCCGTATCTTCCTAGTAATTATTAGTTGATCAATCTCTAATACATTATCCGTACGAGCTCGAAACCTATAAATGAGAAACGATGCGTGAAATTAGAAATACAAATAGTGCGGCCCGTAGAAAATCAATGTGACGAAGGCGACCGTTTCGCGCTGTGAGTGCCTCCCCTGCACGCCTCTCCCGGGTCTGCGAGTGCGTGTGTTGCCGTGAGGGGCCCGTCAACACGTCACACACGTTACGAGCTCACATGAACGGGTCGTCACCAAACTTTCACCCGACCGAGCGCTCTTGTTTTTTGCGGCCCTGAACGAAGAAATCGAGCCCCAGAACGAGATGGCGCGGGTACATGAGCCGCACACGCTCAGGGTAGGCGTGGTAGGCTGTGGGCGCATGGGGTGCGCCATCGCCGGCGAGTTTGTGCGTCGCGGCTGCACGGTCGTCCTCTACGACCACACTGAGTACACGCGCACGCGCGCCTTCCAGACGTTGCGCGCTTCGCTCTGGGACCACGTCGCCAACGGCTATTTGCTCAAGCAGGACGTGGAGTCGGTGATGTCGCGCATCACGACGGCCGATACGCTCGAGGACACCCTCGAGCGCTCCGAGCTGGTCATCGAGTCGGTCTTCGAGGACGCGCAGCTCAAGAAGGAGCTCTTCAACCAGATGTGCGAGATCCTCAAGGGCCGCGCGGTGCCGCCCGACCAGATCACGCTGTGCTCGGGCACGATGGCGCTATCGATGCAATCGATCATCGAAGACATTCAGGCCAAGGAGTACCGCGGCTCGTGCCTCGGCCTGCGCTTCCTGCATCCCGTCTGGTTCATCGACGACGTCGAGATAACCGACTGCGACTACACGCGCCGCTCGACCTGCAACAGCCTAGAGAAGATGCTCAAGCAGCTCTTCTTCCAGCCCTTCTTCTACGACGGGTGCTACCGGCGTAAGCTCACGCTCCAGGAGATCACCACCTACCAGTCGCGCCAGCGGCTACGCTGCCCCGACCCCATCACGAGCGTGCCCAAGCGTGGGCTGCGGAGGAAGGGCATATTAGGAAGCCCCGGCTCGCCCAGCGGCGCGGCGGACCGCACGCCCCCTTGCTCGCCCGAGATGCCCGCGGGGGCGACGCCAATGCAGCCCCCCGAGATGCCGGAGGATGCCGAACCGTGCGCCGTCTGTCTGGAGGAGCCTCGCAGCGCCCTCCTCGTGCCATGTGGACACATGGCGATGTGCATCGATTGCGCCGATAAGGTGCTGCACGGGCCGCGGCCGATCTGCGTCGTGTGCCGAGAGCCCATCGAGAAGATCCTGCGCGCCATGCCGCCGCCATGATCCGTGAATGCCCTCGAGATGGCAACCCTCGAGGTGCCCCCCAGCATCCTCGGAGCCGCCGCCGCCCTTCATCCATCGCGTCACGACCCCATCGACTAACGACTGCGATCCGAGGGCGTTCTCGCTGACCGTCGACGGTTGGAGAGGACCATAGCTCTCTCTCTTCGCTCTCTCTTCTCGTTCTCGCAGATCGACCCGATCTTGGTATGTACTCTGCAAAGGCGCGTCACCGTCCAAGGCGTTGTGCTGAGCTCCTTGGAGGCTCCGTCTCACAACAAGTTGCCGTCGTTCTTTTACAATCGTCCCCCTTCTCGCGCCCTGCAGAAGATGAGCAAAGGAGTGCACAGAAGGAGAGGGCAGGGGCGCTGCGGACCTGTGCATGCCTTGTGTCTTGTGACTTGTCGGTCGCGTTTGAGTGATTCGCAATCTCACCGAGATCGCTCGTCCTCTCTATCTCTCGCGAGAGCGCGAGCGGGAGCGCCACTCGGTACTGGACGTGCGCTTGAAGTTCGATCACAAAGGTCCGTTTGGGGACGATGGGTTGAGGACTGATCTCGGCTGTCTCGGTCTGATCTCACTCACGCATCGAACAATTTCACGACCGTAACGCGTGCAAGTCCGTGTTCTTCCACGGAAATCATGCGAGTGCCGTCCATGCACGCAGTCGTCCAGCAGCGCGCCGCGAGCTTATTGGCGGCCGCAGTGATCGCCATGACATCGACATCACTTGCGCCGGCACCGGCGCTGGCGGAGGGATCGGTGCCAACGAAGGCTGAGCTCGCGCGACTTCCCGCCGGACTGGCGAGGATCGATTTGCTTTTGGACAACTGGGATAAGATTACGACTGTGTGCAATGGTGTGCAGAATGAGGTGGAGGCAAAACAGCTCATGTACACCACGGGCGAGCAGAAGTGCTCCAAGTCACCGCTCAAGGTGCAAATGTACATTGGCGCCTCATCGACTTTGGATCCGCTATTCAAAGCGGACAAACTGATGATCCGCGCACAGCAGCTGGTGGCCGAGCAGGACGCCGAAAAGTATACCGATGCGGTCGACCGGTACATTGCTAAGCAGCAGATGGCGAGCACCATGGCATACACGTCGTCGTGGTCAGGCGTCGAGAATCCGAACGGCAGCATCGAACAGATCGAGGACAACCTGCTTGAGGCGAAGAAGGAGGTGCTGGAACTGCGGGCCCTCGTCGCGACCGTGGTGGATCTGCTTCACCTCGAGACGTTTTGAGCGTGTGGGGCGCTGTGACACACGTGGAGCTTCCCTCTCGAGGTACATTGTATGTACATTCGATGGTTCACCCCCCCTCGAACAATACCTGTGCAACGATCCATTATTCCGCGTAGCTCCGGTATGCGGTACCCCGTCAATCCCGGGGCGACCGATTCGGGGCGCGGGGCGTCGAGTGACGAGCACGCGACACGCGGACGGACCCCCGGGACCCGTGTCAAAAACCAATGCTTTACAAAAAGACATGCACCCGCTCGCTCCTCACCGCTTTCCGACGGCGACGCGCGCGCGGGACCGCCGGCTCGCCGGCGGGGATGCGGGGAAACCGAAACGTTAAGGGAAACGACGACCGCCACGAACTACTCGTCTAGCGGGGCGGGGTGGTGGCGCGGGAGACCGCGGGGGGGCTACCGGACGCGCTCTACGGCGACCGCAGCGCACACAATCCCGCGTAGCATCTTAATTCGGCGTACCGCACATGCGGGTGAGTCGGCATCTACATTGCCAACAAAGCAACATTCGATACAGACACATAACGAACACGAAGAGCTTCGAAGAGCCTGATTGACATATGACATTGAGAGCCTGATCCAATCATTGAGAGTCACTTCGTGGGATTGCGATCACGTTGTTCAGACCGTCCGCTCGCACGACTCACCGGAGTCATCGGACGTCACGTCGAGTTGACGCGACGGCACGGTTCACTCTCGTCAGCTTGGGCCTTGGCACACTCGGGATTCGGCATACGAGTTTGTCTTAACTTCGTCTTAACGTTTTGTCTCCTCTTCTCGAATCGTTACACGCGTCCCGGGGGTACTCATAAGGGTATCATAAGGGTACTCAGGGTAAAATTGCGCTCTCGCGGCATTGAACATTATACTCGATCCCTGACACGACATTCGCCGATCGCATTTTGTACACTCGACGGCGCTGCGTGTTCACGGCACCTCAAGGCTGTTAACGTATTCCCCTTGACTTATTCACGCCATTGCACACGAAAACAGCTAGGTGCTCTCTGCGGCATGGATCGTTGGTAGTAAGTCTCGCCTTCTCAACGGTCTGGGTCGCTCGATCCGACACTCCGAGCCACTCGTGACCGAAGCTATGCTGAGGCGCGATTCCGTGGGTAGCCGTAATAAGCGTTCTTCACCCCCACTGACGCCTGCGAAAGAGGCCGGAGGCTTGGCCGGTCCCCAAAGCGTGCTCCAGCAGGCTTCGTCAATCTCAGTCGGATCTCGGAACTCGAGGGCGTCAAACTCGGAGCATACGGACGAGTCGCAGTTCAAGACGGTTTTGGTAGCCAGCTCGCTCCGGGGGGGCATAGGTTTAGCTGAAGCGAGCGAGCTGATCATGATCAACTCAGGGTCCTCGAGCATGCCGTCATTTGAGCTTTGCGGCCGCAGATTGAACTCAGGCTTTTCGAGCGAGACGGGTAATGTTGTAGAGGGCCTATTAGCTTGCACTAAGGTTTGGAGCACTTTGGGGAACTGGGAAGATGGCATCTGAGGCACCTTCTTCTCGGGGGCCTCCCGGAGGCACTCGACAACCTCCTGCTTCTCGGCCCTCTCCTCGGCCTCCCGGAAGCTCTTGACGACCTCCTGCTTCTCGGCCCTCTCCTCGGCCTCCCGGAGGCTCTTGATGAGCTCTTGTTTCTCTGCGAGGAACGCAGAGCGCGCCATGGCTAGTTGCTGCCAAACCGGAGCAATCCGAGATACATCCTCCTGGCACACAGTGCGGCTGCCGGAGACGGCTGCCTGCTCGAGCTGCACGACGGGAGAGAGGCGAATCGCCGGAGAGGCCCGAGATCGAATGGGTAGTTTCTTGTGGACGAACAATTGACCGCTTTCCGGCGTGCCGCTCTGGCCCTGGCTGGCTGGATGATCGCGCCACCTGCCAGTGCCAGGCATACCAAGACCAGCCTCACTCCGCGGCTGTCTACAGGATCCCGCAATCTCGGCGCGCATTTTTGGACTCGCGACGACGGATGACGGGAAATACCGTACAGGAGTCGAGTGTGGCGAGAGCAGATATTTTTGGAACTAAATTTTCTACGTCGTCCAAAACGGATTTGAATGACGAAACCCGATCCGATCGGGGATAGTCAAGAAAGTTCCAAGACAAGACGCCGTATTCGCACCACTCGTGAATGAGGCATCGGTTTGATCCACGGGTTTAGTATTGAGTATCTTTAGAAGTTAGAACATCTCTGTCTCTTGAGTCTCAGTCTGTCAGGATGAGAGTGCAGGCAATGAGTGCAGGAGGGTAAACAGAAGAACTGATGTCTCGGAATCAGTATTATGTCTTTCAATTTCCAAATCGCTCGTTCGGGGTCTTCCGGGTTCGTTTGCGTTTGGCCTTCTGATTTGGCCTTAGGAACCTATTGGCGAGTGATGCAGATGGGACGAGACACACACATTGCTGTTCGCGGCTTCGCGCGTTTCCAAGGCTAGTTTGTCCGCGTCTTCGCTCACGTACTGCCTATCGCCTGCCCTCCGACCTAAAAATCCGAAACCCGCCCCGCCGCATCCCCCCCGCCGCGCCTGAGAGATGAGAACTATCTCGAGCTGACCTTTTCGCAGCGATGCTCCTTGCATGGCGACCACGCCTGAGTTCTATCGTCGGCACGCTGCGTCGCCCGCTTTGCGTTCCTCAGGTGGCCAAACGTTCATGGGCGAGCTATCCACTGTCGAACGATGACAGCTGGAAGGTGATCTACCGGAGGGCAAAGGGACCGACTGCGGGTGAGGCAGAAAAGGTGGCGATAGTACAGTCAGCAGCAGCGATACCAAGGACCCTTTGGACATATGCACGGGAGCCTGGGGACACGGCAGATGTGGATGTGGCTCTCGTGGAGCATCTGGTCGCAAGGCGCAGCATGCTTCGCCACGAAAAGAACTACAAGGCGGCTGATGAGATACGCCGACGATTGAAGCAGGAGCACGACGTGTCGATCTATGATGAAGGCTTGACATGGTTTGTGGGAGAGGGCGCTGGCTCCGTGTCTGGCTACCACGCGAGGCAGCTCTTCCTCAAGTACAGATGGCGGAGACTGGACGACTCCGGCAAGCAGCAGCATCTGCTTTACCCGGATCGCACCCGAAGTCGTGCTCGCGAAGATTACAGTCATGGGTATGACGGCGGCGACGACCGCCGCGCAGCGCGCGCGCCCCGCCGGCCTGATGGCCGCAGAGCAAGTCGCGGGATCGTTTCGCCACGGCGGGGTGAATGACAGTCCAGCATTAGGAACCAGTCCAGCAAAGTCCAGCTTGTCCCGCGTTCTCTCGGACGTTTTCCCTTAGTGCTTAGACGTTCGACGGGAGAGATGAAAGTGAGGTTCACGAATACTGGGAGAGGGTTAGGGAGAGGGTCGTCCGGTGTAACGCTTCTCGGGTCCACTCGGGATTTCGCGATTTATACCGGAAATCCCAGCCCGTTCTGTCGGGTTTTCATCGGACGCGCGCAGAGCCGTGGTGGCACGTAGTCTCGTAGATAGAAGAGTCAGCATATTCCATGTCGCATGTGTGGTGCTTATTAATCCTCGAGAGTCGATAATCCTGAAAAAGCACTGTGCGTGGTATCAACACCACGCGCCCACGCGATGTTTTCTGAAAAGTATACATTGTACTGGTCGGGGGGGGGTCTTTTTTACCGGTAACTGTACACCGTACCGGTGTGTGTCCCGGCTCCCCCCGGTGTCTTAGTATACCGCGGAGACGCGGCAGGGAGGCCGGCGCGTCGGGCCCGCGCGACGAAGGTGATGATGGGAGACTCAGTGCTGCCCCCTACCGCGCTACCGTCTGTGGCTATTTGCTTGGCAGGCGCACTGCGTGATTTTTCCACCGCATACGCGTCAATCGAGCGCCACATTATCGAGCCGAACCATGCTGACGTTTTTGTTGTCACCGCTTCTGAGATGAACTCCAGGACCGGCTCGCGCAGCGGTCGATATTTTGCGCAAAGGTCAAACGTGTCAGAGCTCGCAGGTAAGGGGAGGCGTTGAGTGGCGCGGCAGTGTGGACCGACGAAGACCTCAAGCCCGAGCGTATTGCGTCGTGGGCCGGGGCTCACGCGGCAAACGCGTCTCGACCGACAACGCGCGCTGTCTACTCTTGGGCGTGGTACTTGAAGCGCTGGGCGTGCTTGGAGCTCGTCCTCGCTCGACCATTCCACCATCTGCATGGGAAACGTCATGCTGAGCACGGCCAGCAACACCATCACCATCAACAGCATGTCTATAAAATCGTGGTCACGATGCGGCCAGACCTTCTGGTGTTTGAGCCATGGCGTTTTGCTGCTGGAAACGGCAGCGACTCGAGCATATATACTCTCACTATAGGCAGCGATGCGCCAGTGCATTTTGGAGCTGAGGAGATCCTTGTTCACGACTTTAGCATACATTGCCAGAATGACTGGGCCAGTGTCGCCACACTCGGCGCGGCAACGACGCTCGAGCAGCTAGTCCACCATCTCGCTTCCACAGGCGCTTTTGCTCCTTGCACAAAGCTCGTAAACACACTGGGCATCTGCTGCGAGTTGCTTATGGGTGCGTTTCTTTGGCGCGCCGGCCTGCAGCGGCGACGCACCAACCTGCACATTGAAATGCTGCGCAAGGTGCTTCCGAGCATGCATGCCTTCAACCATTCGAGCGGCGGCCAAGCCCTCTCGTGGCCAGGGAACGCAGACTTCGAGAAACGAAACCTCCGCCGCAACAACCGAGGCGCGTGGCAGGCTTACTGCGAAACGGATCCGAACTTTGAGCACTATGCCGATGGCTTCACGCTCGGGGAAAGCAACAGCGGTGATAGCACTCTGAACCTGTCCAAAGCTACCGGCACGCCAGGACTGCCCGGATTTATGCCCGGAGTGTACTCTCCGCTCGCCAACGTGAGCCTGACGAGCGGCGGCAACGCCTCCAGGTGTGGAGGCGCTGCTGACGCCGTGCGCCCCCCGTGTGAGCCTTTTGCCAACCTGTCGATGCCGTTGCCGCCATGCGTGCGCCGATCCCTCGACCAGCGCGTCATTGCCTGGGGATTTGGCCGTCGCTTCCCCTGGTGGCTGCACTGTGAGGGGCCGTGCACGCCTCTGCCGAACAGCTTCTATTTCGATCACAATGGCAGCGTGCTGCCAGTGGGACCGACGTGGCCGCATCCCAGATGACGTTGCGACTGAGACCAAGCGACGACGCTGCGCGCGCGGACGTGCCGTCGAACGGAACGAGGGGAACGGCGGGTCCACGTGTCGCTGGTGCACCCGGGAGGGGATCTCGTCTTGCTATTATTTTTACTACCTGAGGTACAGTAAGGACGCAAGCACGCAGCGCCAGTCAGCGCCCGACGGCGCGGTCATAGCACATCGGGTCATACCGCGGGGAAACGGGGGCCGTTCTAGTACTGTGATACTCCCCGAAATCCGTCCTCAACGCAACCGGGGAACACCGAGACACGAGCGGTAACGGCTCTAACGCCTAAAACGACGTAACGGACCGGAACCCCTTTGCGGCCGGTCGATTTGCACTAATAGATCTTTCACTTGTGACTTGATTTTCACCATCGCCGCCTTCAGGTAGGCCACGTCTAAACGCGGTGTAATGTAATCCATCCGCGGGCGGGGGGAAGTCCCGGGGTGACGGCGGGTTTCCTATACAAATTGGGGGGGTTTTCCTATACAATACGTATCCTGATGTATCAAGGGAGGGACTGTGAATTAGACCATTTCCCTCGTTTTGTGACCATCACAAAATGAAAATCGGCTCGTGCGCGGGCGTCGTTGGCGCGATGTCGCTGTCGTGGATGGCGATGGCGGACGCGCAGAAATTGAAGTTTCCGCGTGCGCTCACGTTCAAGGACATCCTCGAGTC
>Ga0180441_100572_pt1 | contig 24192 bp, 16 predicted proteins | sample ChrtobMetaP5_8mM_FD_120633 | JGI IMG/M metagenome (GOLD analysis project Ga0180441, IMG submission 120633) | Chrysochromulina tobin associated microbial communities from unialgal haptophyte culture, Seattle, Washington, USA - P5_8mM MetaG | ecosystem: Host-associated > Algae > Haptophytes >...
CCTGAATATGACAGTGGCTACCCATGCCCTGCTCACGTTCGAAAGTGCCTTGATGACTGCAGAGCAGCCCTCGCACGGAACCCATCGCTACAGCTCGTTGTCATTGGGTACCGATGCTATCCCTGCACCTGTGCCCCATCCCATTCCCCGCTCACATGCGTCTCATGCACGCAGATTGGCTGCCCAGCCATCAAAATTTCCATACTGGCTGAACGAGTTCGACAGGGGTGGGCGATCGATCGACTGGGAGGCTGTGTACAAAAACGTCGTGAAGAAGGACAAGCTGCTGGGTACTATGTCGCACCTGACAAGTTCAGGCCACGTCGTCATCGGGGTGTCTATCCATGTCGGCCGCGATGGCGACGTGCGTGAATTCGCGCAGAACGTGGATTCCTTTATCCGCAAGCCTGTCGAGGGGGTTGGAGGTCCTAGGTGCACGCGCTCGAATGCTCTCACTCGCTCACACTCACTTGCTCACTCACTCACTCACTCTCGCTCTCGCTCGCAGCAGTCGTCTCTTGAAGCAGCGGGTTCTTCAGAGCGTGCCTGAAGAACCCGCTGCTTCATCGAGTTCATCGTGGCCGATGCCATGGACTAGCAGCGGCAAAAGACTGGAGATCAACCTCGGCATCGTGCCCAGCCCGGCAAAGTCAGCGCAACTGGCGCAAGAGGCTGGCGTGAGCCTGACACCAAGGAGCAGCTCGCGTCTACTGCAGTGGGAAGAAGGCTTCTGGGAGATTGTGAAAAAACTAAGCCGCTCCAGCTTATGCTGCTTATGCTGATTCAAATCGAACTTTGACAAAACTTCGCCAGCCAAGTCTTCCGGGCGCGCGTGACCATGCTCTTTCCGTGCCTAGTTGAAGACCATGGGCGCCGAGGTGGCCCATCCGCTGCACAACGCATCTTCATCGTCGCCATGCTCGGCGTGTGCATCGCGCTCATGTATGGCATGCGAACGGATCTATCGGTTGGCGTGCATGAAATGCAATCCTCATGGCCAAACGGCTGGACGGGCACGTCTCTGAGCGCCTTCTTCATCGGCTACATGGTTGGCAATATACCGGGCTCACTTCTCGCGCAGCGGCATGGCGCGCGCACCATCCTGCCCGGTGGCGTGCTCATCGCATCGGCTGCCAACGCACTCATCCCGTATGTGAGCTCAACTCCTGAGCTGGTCGTCTCCGCACGAATCGTGTGCGGCGTAGCGCAAGCGTGCACTTTCCCCTGCGCGTATCAACTGCTGCACGAGTGGACGACCCCAGCGACCCGCTCGCGAGCGATCACCTCCTCGATGAGCATCGGAGTGGCTGCGGGTACGGCCTCCGGCTTCTTTGTGAGCGAGCAGATGCGAAGGGCGTACGGCCTGGCCGGCTGCTTTGGCGTGTGGTCGGCTGCGAGCAGCATCTGGGCCACCGCATGGCTGCTGCTGGTGCCTGACCGCGTCCCTGGCTCCACCTCCGCCGCAGTGGCACTCGGTTTCGGGAGGGCCTCAGGTCGCAAGGAAACGGCCGCACCGTGGCACGTGCTCGCGTTTCAGCCAACGTTGCTCGTGCTCTACGGCTGCCATTGTGCGGCCAACTTTATCAACTACGGGCTGCTCACGCAGCTGCCGCTCTTCCTCACCACCTCGCTCCACGCATCCGCCGGAACCCTTGCCGCCGGCACCACGCTTCCTTATTTGGCCAACGTGCTGCTCGCCTTCGGTGCGGCTTCGATTGCGGATGCACTCATCAACTCGGGGCGTGTGAGCATCACGCACGTGCGCAAGGCTTTCACAGCAGTGGGGCTCGGCCTCTCGGGCCTCTTGCTCTTTGCGGCGGGGTGCGTCACCGACGCGACGACCGCCGTCGTGCTGGTCATTGGAGCGACCGGCGCGCTCGGCCTCGCACAGCCCGGATGGCAGGCGTTATACTTGGACGCCTTCGGTGAACTCTCAGGCACTGCGTACTCGTACAGCAACACGCTCGCGACGCTCGCGGGCATCGCCGCTCCCGTGATCGCCTCCACCTTTGTGAGCCGATTCGGCGAGGCCGGCGGCTACAGCGCCACATTTCTCGTCTTCGGGCCCCTCTTCGGTCTGCCTGCCGTGTCTGCCTTCTGTTGGGTGGCCTCGGCGACGCGGGTGCGCCTCCCCTCGCGCGGTGCGTTCAGCGGAGGGTGCGAGGAGTCGCTCTCGCTCTCCGAACTCATGAACTCGCCTGACGCGGAGCATACGAGCGACGTAGAGCCGAACGATGCCTCGCCACTAAGTCCATTAAAGTAGACGACCGGTGACATCGAATTTGAAGACGTCGCGAGCTGGACGCAGGCGCGCCAGCCTCCTCGAATGAGCTCGGTTACCCCGGCAGCGGCACCTGGGTCCTGGCCCGCGCCAGCACCGTCGACTCTGTGGAGTGTGGTGGTGTGGAGATGGAGAGGCGGTGCGCGCTTGAGCCTTGACCCGGCCACGTCCCACGAGACACATTTATATCACGGAATACAAAACTCAAAAGTAACGACTTACGTCCCGTCAGAGTGGTCGGGCGTTACAACGTTCCTGTGCATCCCGGTCGATCGGTCGTCGTCCCGCGCCTGCCGTGCGCGCCTCCCGGCCGCGCCCCGCGCGCGGCTTGGCCGGGGGCCCGGGGCCGCCATGGCCCCGGCGTTGCTGCGCGGCGCCCCGGATCCCACACGGCCCCGAGAGCCCGACCCCCCAGCGCCCGATGCAGCGCCCCTCCGCTCGGCTACACCCCAACCACCGAGGGCCGAGCCGACCGGTCACACCAGTCACCCGACACACGACAAACGCGGATACATTCCACATCGTCCACGCGTCGCCCGCCGTACACAGTCTCACCAGACACCACACTTACTCATGGTAACCTATGCGCCATGGTACCTTACTATTAGTCTAGCTGTACAGAGTATTGTTGATCGTACGTGTTGTCTTACGTTGCCTACTCCTCGCCTTAGTTGGCAGGGATTGGCAGGGTCATTGCGTGAGAACCACACATGGGCCGATGCGCCGATCTGCGCCGCCGTGTGTGGAGCCCACCCAGATCGGGCTACGCGTGAGGGCCATACATCGGGTGGTTCCGGATCCTGTACGCATACTGCTTGGCCAGCTTCGCGCCCTCCTCTTGCTCTGCGGCACGCTTCCGAGCGGCGTGCGCCTCTGGATCCGCCGCCATGGCCATTGCTCCGCATGCTGGCATGCGCCGTGTATTAGTGGCAGGCCGGCGGCAAATTGGACATTGCAAGATGTCACACCTTTGGCAGAGCGCCAGGAAGCACTCGCGGCACAAGGCATGCCCGCACTCGGGGGCCACCGGGTCAAAGAGGGTCTCCAAGCAGACTGGGCAATCAAGCGCAGTAGAGTTCCCGTCCTCCGTGGCCTCCTCCTGCTGCGCGAGGATCTCCAGTTCGGTGCGCAGCCGAGAGCGGACAAACCGGGGCGGCGTGCCGGGGGGCTCGGCAACGTGCCCGCACCGCGGACCAAGTTGCTTGTTGTACTTCTTCACGATCTTGCGTACACCGTCCCTTGAGAGGCTCGCCCACGCATTGAGCTTCCGTGCTGCTTCAGCGCCCGGACGCCGCCGCAACCCGACGGTGGTGAGGAATGTGGTAGTGATAGGAGCAACCTTAGCCTGCACAGTTTGGCGTGCCGCGCACGACCATTTGGCATCGATGAGCATGAGTTCCTTTCGGAGGAAGTTGAAGAAAACGACTCGCGCGGCCAGTCCGCAGGGTTGTAGGGCGGCAGCTTTCAACTCCTTTTTGGCCTGCTTATAAGGGAAGGCAGGCAGATCGATTTCCAGCTTCCGGAACGCTTCCTCGCACAGCTTGCCAAACTTCATGGCCAGGCGGGCAGAAGATGGAGGTCCAGCACCAGGTGTCCGCACTCCAGGACGACGGTTGAGTTGCGGCAATGAAGAAGAGCGATATTTTTAGCGCGACCTCCCCCGATCTGACGCGATGTCACGTCACAAAAGGCAGGAAACGTGCGCGTTATTTTTAGCTTGCGATTTGAAGCGATTCAAATAGCCACATTCATTACAAGCCCCCCTCCTGAAAGGCCCCCGCCGTACACGCAACGGAACGACAGCCAGTCGTGCCCCGCGCGCTCATACGCGTCATCGAAGCGGGCATGTGTACTTGTTGTGAGTGGTTCATGGGGATCTGACAAAGCATGTCTGGACAAAACAGTTTTGAGTTTAGTCCTTTTTCGTTTAGTCCCGCCCGAAACTGATTTGTCAACAAACACCTTCTTTGACAGAACTTTGCAACCGTTCGCGTTCCGGGGGCTGGGCTGGGGCGTGGGGGTACACGGGCCGGTCGGTCTGCGGATCCTTGGCCGCTTGGGGGATGGGGCTTGGGTTGGGGATCTTCAGACGCTCGCTTGACATGACTTATCAAAATTAGAACATAAAGAATCCTTGCGAGGCGCGCAGGCCGCCTACGCCTCGAAGCACCACGGCACGCCTACTCGGCTATCGTCCCATCGGCAACCGCGTTCTTGCACGCACTGCGCCTCGGTGATGCCCGGGAAGCCGCAGTCCGTGCGCTCCGCCGCACCACCGCGGCGGCGACCTGCGGAGCCGCCGCCCAGTCGCTCTTCGCCCGCGTCGTTGACGCTGCGCCGCTCGCCGTACGCTGGCGCGCGTCTGGCGGCGTCGTGAGCGACCATAGCATCCCATGCGTCCTCTGCGTTGGAATGCACGTCCTCGCCGCCCGGGCTCTTCTCCGGGTAGAGAGGGTGGAAGGGCATGCCGGCGGTCCTCTGGCGCTTGAGGCGTGCCTCGTCCTCAGCCGACTCCATGGGGGGGCCATGCACCGCGTCGTAGCGCTCGAGCGCCGCAGCGTATGCCTCAATGGCCTCCTCCATCGTCGCCTGGTCGTCGAGGCCGTAGCCGCCCTCGTAGCCTTCCTCAAACGGTGCCGGCGTTCCATCTGGGAAGCCGGGCAGGTCGTAGCCGCGCCACGCGTCGCTCGGTCGGGGGAGCCTCCGGTGGTCGACAGCGCCGTCTTCGGCCGCCGACGGTGGCCGAGCCTCCAGGTCGAGGCCGTCCACGTAGCGTGGCGGGCGCGCCGCTTCGTCAGCTTCGTCAGCTTCGTCAGGCGTGAGCTCTGACGCCTCAGCCGCGGCCGTCGTCGAAGGGTCTGTTGCGGCTGCGGCGGGCCCCGAGCGTGCGCCTGCCGCCGCGCGTTCCGCCGGCCGAGGGTTGTGGCTCGCGTCAATCTCCGCTCCGAGAGCCGTATGGGCAGGTGAGCGTAGTGCCTCGCGATGCGCGATTGCGGCTCGGGCGTTGGGGGAGTTGGCGATGCACTGCGCCTCAGTCATGCCCGTTGATTCCGGCTCGTCCGGATGGGCGGCCCTCGGAGATGGCATCTCCGATCCACGGCCCTCCGAGATGTCATCTCCGTGCCCGGCCCTCCGAGATGACACCTCGCCGGCTGAGCCAGAGCCGCCGGCTCGAGTCCCAGGAGGGTGGCGGCGGGCTGGCACTGGCGGCGGCACCGTCGCCGACGGCGGCAGATCATGCGCCGCGGCGCCGCTGCTCGGACGGCGCCGGCGTGGCGGTACGGGCGGCGCGGTGTCGGACGCGGGCGGCAGCGGCTCGTGCGGCAGCGGCTCGTGCGGCAGCGGCAACTTCGGCAGCGGCTCCGTGACGACATCCTCGTCGTCCTCGTACTCGAGCTCCGCGTGGCAGGTGAACCAGAATCCGAGCACATACCGCGTGCCGTTGAGCACCTTGGAGCCGTGGTGCAGGTTCTCGGTGCCTCCGCTAAAGGTCAGCAGCCGACCCGCTCGAGGCTCTACCACGAGGTCCGACCCCTCGTCCACCCACACGAACCGGCCGCCGTCAAAGTCGGGCCGCTCCGGGCGGTCGTAGTCGCAAGCGCGCGGCGCGCCGGGATCGGCATGGCAGTGGCTGTTCAGGTAGAGCAATGCCGAGTAGTCGTACGACGCACGGTTCGCCTTGTCGACGTGAGGATTGTCGTACCTGTGTCCAGGCTCCACGTCCATGCCATCCCTCGGTACACGCTCGTCCGCCCAGATGCGTGTGAGGAGCGAGCCAGCCGAATAGAGGCGCGCGACGCCAAAGTCGGATTCGAGGGTGCGCCGCACGCGCTGCAGCACGCTCGCAAACAGCGCGTGCCCCGCCGCGCCCATGTGCCGCGCGGCCGACTTGGCTTCTGGTGCGAAGGAGGTCTGGGCACCTTGGTGGAAGAGACCTCGCATCGTTCGCTCAACAGTGGTGATGAGCGCCGTCTGCTCGTTCTCATCGAGGAAGTGGTCGCGCATCACGCGCCCACAGGCCATAGGCCGCGCAGCGTCCGCCGATGGCGCCAGCGGCGTGCACCGCGGCACCGCGGGCAGGCCTAGGCCGTAGAGCAACGGCTCACACTCGACCTCCCACCGGCGTGGCGCGTCGGCCGGGACGGCAGGGCTCACGGGGATGAGCGTCTGAAGTTTGTGCGCGCGCCGCCGTGTCGCCACTGCGCGGGCCTGCGCCAGCTGCGCCGCCTGCTGGTCCTCGACCGACTCGTGCCAGGTCGTGAGCTTGCGCCGGTTGCTGCTGCCGCCGCCCTTGACATCGCCGCCGCCGCCGCCGCCGCTGCTGCGTCCTGAGGAGCTCTGCGGCGGCGAGGGCGGCGGCGAGGACAGTGAGGCTGGCAACGGGATCCGTGGCGCCGCTGCAGCCGTCGCAAGCACGGCCTTGGCCGCTGCTGCCATGCCGGTTTGCTCTCCGACTGCAAGAACGGCCTCTGCTGCGGCAATGACAGCCCTCCGCGACTCGGCCAGCGCGGCGCACGCGCGGAGCATGGCGCGGAGCTCCTGACCGGAGGGCTCGAGCGTTAGGCGCTCTTCCAGTGTGCTCGGCGACGGGCAGGGTGTGGCCATGAGCATTGCACCCAGCATGAAAGTCGCCATGTGCTTGGCGAAAGGGCTTTATGAATAGACGGATCCCGTGTGAACGTTAACACGACAGACGCGACAACCGGTGCTACGGCATTGTTTCTGCCCTTGTGTAATGGACGGACGGTGCGATTCATAATGAACTGGCGTTCGAGCGATTTCCCGCGATGCAGTTGTCCGGCCTAGGCGCGCCGGTGCGACAAATTGGCCACGGCTTGCCGCTGGCAAGTGGTCATCGTGTGCTCTGATGGCAGAAGCGAGCGCGAGCGGCCCGTCGACACCTCCGCCCGCCGATTGGATTTGGCCCTTTGAGGGCCAGATGGTTGAGGTCGAGATTGAGGTCGACGGCGACGCAGTCTGGGTGCCAGCCACGATCCAGGTGATGTGCCTGGACTCGACCTTCTCCGCTGAGATTGAGGGGCCAAATGGAGACACTTGGGTGGATTGGTTCACGTGGGAGGACGAGGGCACCGATTGGCGGCGTACCGCAGATTGCAAGGGCTTCCGGCTGCCCATCGCGGCACCCAGCACCAAGAAGGCGAAAAAGGAGGTCTCACCGAAGCCGCCGAAGCCGCCGAAGCCGCCGAAGCCGCCCACGTCGCCCAAGTTGCCCAAGCTCACCGAGGAGGAGAAGCGGGAAAGGGTGGAGGCGAAATCGGAGGAGAAACGTCAACGGGCGGAGGCCAACGCAGCGGCGAAGGCATCGGCGGCGGAGGCGAAGACCGCGGAGAAGGCAGCGCTAGCGGAGGCCAAGGAGGCGGAGAAGGCGGCGGCAGTGGAGGCGCGCGCGCTCGGGAAGGCGCGAGCTGCAGAACAGGCTCGCGCCGAGAAGGAAGCGGCCAAGGCGGCGGCCCTGGAGGCGAAGGCGGCGGAGAAGGAAGCGGCCAAGGCGGCGGCCCTGGAGGCGAAGGCGGCGGAGAAGGCGGCGGCGGCGGAGGCCAAGTCGGCGGAGAAGGCGGCAGCGGCGGAGAAGGCGCGTCTCGAGCGCGAGGCGTCGCGCGCGGCTGCCAAGACGGCGCGTGAGGCTGATCGGCGCAACCGCAAGGTGCTCAAGGCCGAGGACGACGAGGGTCATGAGATCAAGCTCGTGCTCAGGCTCGATTGCAGCCAGGCGCCCGGCGGCAAGGCGCCGCCCAAGATGACGAAGAAGCGCCTGCGAGAGGCGCAGGAGGCCATGGCCGCCCTCGACGAGGCGGCCGCGGCGGAGGCGGCCAAGGTCACCGCACAGTTCTGGGCGGCCGCAGCCGCTAAGCTGCCCAAGACGGCCGAGTACACGATGGCTCAGGTTCAGAGCTCGCGTGACCTGACCGGCACGACGCTTGTAGCGCCGAGTGGACGCGTCGAATGGTTCCTGGCGCTCGGCGAGCTGATGGCCGTCACGGAGGAGGCGACGCGCCGTCACGGCGAATCGCTCAAGCTGGACCCGGCGCCCACGCCCATGCCCACGGCTTACGTGGCGCAGCGGCTCGACTTCGACGACCCGCTGTGGGGTTGGCAGGTGCGCGACGCAGAGAACGGCTGGCTGCAGGGGTACATTACGCTGACGACCTTCACCACCTGGTCGGCCGATTTTGAGTGGGATTCGCGCTCGGCCGAGTCGGGTCTACCAGCCGCTCGCATTTGGAACGCGCGGCTGCGCAATGGCGAGGCTCTGGAGCAACTTCGAGTGGAGCCGGGCGTGTACGTCGCCGAGAAGGATAACGAGACGCTGGCGCAGGTGGCGGCCAAGCATGGCCTCAAGGGCGCCGACCTCGTCGCGCTCAACAAGAAGCGGCACAAGGGCATCTGCGGCTTCTCGAAGCTGCTCGCGGGCACCGAGATACAGTTGGTCGACCCGAGTGAAGCGTACCTCGACAGGAGCCCTATGGCCGACGACACCCCGCAAGAGGTGGCGGCACGGCACGCGCTGCCGCTGAGCGCGCTGCTCGCGATCAACCAGGGGCTCTTGGGGATGGAGCAGGAGCTCCGTCCGGACACGCACCTCGGGGGGCGTCCGATGAAGCTGCGAGACCGCAAGCGCGAGGTGAGCTTCGAGTACCTCAACCCGACAGTGCAGCCGCGATCATCTGGCGGCGGCGGCAGCATCAGCGGCGGCAGCGGCGGCGGCGGCGGCGGCAGCTCGGAGCAAGGCGGCGGCAACGGTGCGAAGCGCAGCAAGGCGGCCGCGGCCTGTGCGGCCTCCGACAAGGGTGCCTCCAATGTCGGTGCGGACGGCTCCCGCTGGGTGTATGGCATGCGTAAGATTGACGAGGACGGCAGCCTGACTGAGCGACTCGCGCAGCTGGAGCGGCAGGGCGACCCTGCCAAGACGGGTGTCGTGTGGCCGCGCATCGCCGAGCTCGGGCTTCTCGTGTCGCTCGGCGGCGGTGGCGTCGTGCTGCGCTACGCGTTGCAGCAGCTGCAGGCTCAGGGCTGGTACGAATATGTCGTGTGCCAGGCGACGCTCGCTGCGGTGGGCTTCTATGAGCGTGTGGGTTTCGTGCGCGTGGGCGCGGTGGCCAAGTACGCGGAGAAGGGCGTCACCTCCGAAGAGCTCGCCGCGCGGCCCGTGACCGGCTATCGCCACTGGGCCGACGCCGATGAGCTCATGGAGGAGGCGGATTTCGGCGAGGCGAGCTACCTGATGGCGCTCGACCTGCGCCGCTGGGAGGGAGGCGCCAAGCTCGAGCTGAGCACGACGAGCAAGTATCCGCCGGTGCGTAAGATGGAGGGCGCCGACCTCGACCTGCGCCGCATCTCCGAATGCACGCTCGAGGGCGGTCATCTTGCGTACGAGTCGGGCGACGGCATCGTGGTCACCCTGATGGCAGACTGCGTCGGCGGCCAGCTCGACGCAGCGCAGCTGCGCATGGAGATCAGGTACGAGGTCGAGGCGATCCTGGCGCACCGTGGGAGCGGGTCCTCGCTCGAGTACCTTGTCAAGTGGGCTAAATGGCGCGAGATAACGTGGGAGCCTGCGGAGAATCTCGAGGGCGCGACGGAGGTGCTCAAGGCGTACCACGAGACCAAACCCAAGGCGCGCCCGATGAAGAAGAAGGCCAAGACGGACGCCGACGCAACGGGCCAGCCTGGGCAGGAGTCTGATGACGCGGCCGAGTGAGCGCGCGTGCTGCCGCCGTGGAGGCGCTCGACAGACCGAAGCGAAGCGCTCAGAGCTGCTTAGCATTATGCACGTGGATTGAACGATCAAGGCGTGAGCGGAGGGTGGCCATTATGCCGTGCGCATGTGTGCAGGCTAGGCGGAACTACGCGGCAGTACAATTGAAGCGTACCGAGTTCCTTGTTTAGGTGTTTTAGCTTGATATATTCGTTTCTCGTCGATTCGCACGGTCGGAGGAGTGCACGCACCCCGAGACACCCCGAGTGGTGCAGACACGCGCCCACACACGCCCGCGACCACGCGATGATCGAACCACTCCACACCTTCCTCATTCCGCGTTCGAATCCCCAACAGTCCAGCTGCGGGGACCTGAATGCACGCCTCCATGCAGCTGCTACCGAATGAAGGCATGCATCGCTCAGACTCACGGAAACAGCTCTGGAATAACGGCAAAGAAGAGCAGCTGCATGTTATCTCAACCATTAAGGTTGTCGTTCGTCATAGGACAAGCATCCACGACGTGCATAATGTGCCAGTCGTTGTGCGCCGTTCTCCATCTCCACTGTGACGTACACGAGGAATTACTTGCGCCTACATCATCTCGGTGTTAGGTTGTTCATCAGCCATCTTGGCAAGGAACAAAACGATCGGCACGAGGCCGGCCGAGGCCGCCATGGCAAAGACCGCCAAGGGGAAGACGAGCTGGTACGCTCCCAGGCCAGTGTAGCCCTGCACGCCGATCAGGATCCCACCGAGGAGCATGGGGGCGAGCTTCTTCACGGAGCCGTCTGTGAACGCTCGTGCGTCGATCAGTTGTTTGGGTGGGACTGACTTGTAGAGGATCTGCTTCGTGTTGTCCGAGACGGTGTAGCGGAAGATGAAGTCCATCGAGCGGCAGATGAAGACCATCCGAACCGTCTGCTCTTGCATGATGCCAAACTCACCCAGAACGTACGCAGTCGGGGTCACGAGAAGCGCGGCCCACACACCGGCTACTTGCAGGAGAAAGGGAGTGATCATGAGGTTGACGATAGTCTGGCCGACGCTCGCCACCGAGGCGAGATTCGCAGTGACTTGGGCGATGCCGTTGGCGTCGAGAAAATGGGCAAGCGTCGAGTTGTATTGGAACTCGATGCATGAGAAGGTGAGCACCGTGGCAAATTGCCACACGCCGATAAGCTGTGTGAACGGGTTCATGTACCATGCGTCGGCGTCGCAGCATCCCTTCTCGACCACGTCCGCCGGGGAACCATCGGCTTTCTTTGGTTCCTCTTTATTTTTTGGGATCCAGCGACGGCAGATGAAGTTCGGAATCAGCTGCACGATCAGCAGCACCATTTGGGCTGGCAAAATGGCAGACGCGCTAAAAAAGTGAATGAGCACGGCGACGGTCACACCATTCGCCAGGTTTGCTAGAGCAGCACCCATGTTGACGATGCCGATGAGGCGCTTGGCCTCGTCCTTCGTGAAGCACAACATGCCGATCTGCCAGAAAAGTACCATAAGCACCGAGTCGACCACCTCTTCAACCACGAAGAACATGGGGTACACGATCTTCGGGTACATGTCGGCAATTCCTGTATTGAACATGAAGAAGAAGCCCGAGAGAACTCCACACATGGAAACGGTCATTCCCGTCAGCACAGTGCCCGAGTCCGAGATCGAGACGAGGTACGCGGTGATGGGCATGATGAAGAGAATGAATACTCCCACCAAAACCATGACGTATGGAAGCGCATCGGCACTGAGACCGGTTAAGAGCATGGTTGCGCCGATGTTGCGCCCGAGCAACAGAATGGTGTTGGCAGTGAAGCAGAAGCATGTGACCGTAAAGACTTTGCAGCATTCGTCCCAGGTCCGGATGCCTAAACCTGCGAGGCACGCTGGTGTCTCCGGGCTCTCCATATGTGTCGGCCGCGCGGGGTCCGAATCCAATTCCCTGAGGCGACGAGTCGTCAAAAGTCTGTGCCTAAACATGTAAGTTTTTGGAAGCTTGTTGGGCCAAGCTTTTCTTTCATAGTTGCCCCTTTCACCATGTGCAGAGTGCTCGTTCACACGCTTTGTTCACGAACGCCTTTATTACGGGAAATGTATGAAGCGCTCGCGTGACGACGAGAACCAAGCCATCACGGCAGTACCCGGACAGGCTGCCGCGCCTGCGGCTGTCGCTCCAACAGAGGCCGCACCCGCTGAAGCCCCGGCCTCCGTTCTGCCACCGCTGCCGTCTTCGCTTGCCCATGCAACTCTGTGGTACTATGATGATGTTCAGCTTGTCCGGCAAGGGCCGTTCAGCAGCCTCGACATGAGGACGTGGTACTCCGCGGGCTGCCTGCCGACGAGCACGTGTGTCGCGCCTTCCTGGTACGGCGAGGTGCCGGTGGAATTGTGGCCCATCAGCACACTGTGGGAGGAGCCAGAGTCGCAAGCCTTCGCACTAGCTGATGTCGCACAGGTGGTCATTCAGGAGCCGCCTAAGCCCGAGTTCATTCCAGCCGAAAACTTCGTCGGGAAGCGAGAGGGGTATGTATTTGGGACCGACTACGGGACTGCGCTCGGCTACGGTTTCGGGACCGGCTACTATCTGGACGTGCCGAAAAAGGTCGAGGTTACGAACGAGTCTCTGCAAAGAGAAATAGACGATAAGAAGGCCAAGTTCAGCAAATTCCATTCGAGCATACGCCCCCCATCCTCGCCCACAAGACGCTGATGATGAGTGCGCGGATTCTTCTCGAACACAGGGACATGTCTACAGCGCGTAGGCCGGATTACAAACGGGACGCCGTTTGCAGGCGCGTGTCGGTGCGTTTGCGGCAACCACGTCGTAACACATAGTTTTAGCGCTCAGATCGAGAGCTCGTCGCCGCGTAGGTTGTGGTGAACACTTAGGGTTTCAGTTAGGGTATTTAGACAGTCGTTGACGAATCAAATGATTGGAGTCGACCTTAACACACCATGTGTGGACTAATTGCGCTCAGCTGCGAGCTGGCCTCACTCATACGCTCGCTCCGCTGGAGGCGGCCGCCGTCACGTTTTGACCGAGCTTCTGCGCGAGCATGATGTAGTGGAATTGGCACGCGAGCAGCCATTGCTGCTGACAGAGGAGCTCATCTGCATGAGGTCCGTGATGGCAGTGGCGGTTGCGGCAGCAATGGCGACCCGAGGACCCGCGCGCGGCGGCGCACTGCGGCGGCCAGCTCGCACTGTATGCTCAGCGGCAGCTGCCCAAACGGATCCTGCACGGCGCGCGGGTAGTGCTCCATCAGAACGAGAAGAGCGTGCCGCCCGTTCGCGCGAGCAGCGCTGTGGCGCGAGCGCGATGGCCGGCCGGCGCGGCACGAGGCGCCCGTCGCGCCGACCGAGCGTCAGCTGCAACGCGAGCAAGAGCTGCACACAGAGCATGCGCCGCGCGGCAGACGACTTGGCTCACGCGCTAAGGACGTTGGCCGGTCGGGCTCTCTGTGGCGAGGCGATTGGGCACGGACAGACGCAAGGTAGGCTTCAAAAGCAGAAGGGTCGGCCCACGTGGGGACATGCACAGTGCTGAGTAGATGGCAATTGTCGTGGCGGCGGTGGCCGTCGCGGCGGCCGCGGCGAAGAAGAAGCGCTCGAGTGGACGAAGCAGGACGACGAGGGGTCGACAAAGAAACGCCGCGTGTGAGGCCATGAAAGTGAAAGAGTACATAAAGGTCGTAAGTGGTTACACAACGACATTCTTCTCGGCCTCTTGGCTAAGATCAAGTGTAGTATCTGTTCTTATCCGTTTGATCACGGATATCCAGTCATTGACTGGACCTGATCATATTATTATTTGTTCGGGGTACGTTCGTCTGGCTTGCCAGGAGACGTACATGTGTGACCTCGTGCTTGCACAACTGCGAGGTTGCACGCCCTCATAATTAACACACTCATTAATTCTACCGTTCTCCAGCTTCTGGTGGTGATGAGATCTCGGCTCGGCCCCCGCGAGCAAGGAGCTAGAAGACTGTCCGACAAGAACCGCGAGAACAGACCTCGCACCACGAAGACGATTCATGATAAGACATAAGTACTACTACTAGTCTTTCAAGTTACAAGTATGTCTAAGTCTTGGACTTGGTCGCTGGACTCTCTGCTCGAGAGCGACCGCTCACTCGGAGAGGGAGACTGTCACTCTGTGGAGGAGAACATAATTATCATGCCGACTTGCACCGAATGCACAACAAGATGACGCGTGATCTAAAGCATGCGATCCGACCCCCGGTCTGGTGTGCCTGCTTGTGCCTGCACCAGCACCGCTATACCTTTTGTAGTCGATTTGTTATCACAAGCACGGTCGGCTGGGCGGCCGCGCGCGTCGCCGCCGTCCGAGCGCGTCGCTGCCTCGGGCCTGCTCGGCGCGGTCCCGTCCGGTGGGACGCGGGAGCTCCGAGCTCTCCTAGGGGCTAGAGCGTAGAGGCGGTTACCGAGTCCGTCCTCCGCTCGGCCGGACGCGCACACGCTGCACCCTCCCATACATATTTACATGGCGCACGCGCGTTCACCTCTCAGACGTTATCCTGATCAGAAAGGAGGCTCGTGCGCTTGCTGTCGGTCGCCGAACCGACCACGTTTATTATGGCGCGCTGCGCCATGATGGGCCGGGCGACACCCATGGTGCGCTTGCGCAGCTGCTCGAGGAATCCTGCCTTGCCGCCGCGCTTCTGCGCCGCCGAGCTGCTGTCGATGAGGTTGTTGGCGCGCCGCGCGAGTTCCGAGTCCTGGTTTCCCTGCAACGCCGCCGCGAAGCGCTCATGCACAAAGGCATCGTAGAGAGCCGGGTCGGCGCGAACGTTGGCGGGGATCTCTTGCCCAAGCTCCGCTTCCATGTCGGCGGCGAATTGCTGCATCAGCGCGAACGCGAGCTCCTCGTCAAGGTCGACCGACGGAGACGACCTTCCATCGCCTCCGAAGTCGCCTTCGCCTGCCGCCAGCCGCGCCGCCAACTCGTCCTCCGGGCTCAGGCCGCTGTAATCGTTGCCGACGAAATTGCCGCCGCCGCCGCCAAAATTGCCCCCGCCGCCCCCGCCGCCGCCCCCGCCGCCGCCCCCGCCGCCGCCCCCGCCGCCGCCCCCGCCGCCGCCGCCGCCCCCGCCGCCGCCCCCGCCGCCGCCCTCGCCCATCTGGAGTAGCTGATCCATGGCCGCCTCCACATTGTTGCTGTGGTCGGCGAGGATGATCGAGATGATCTCCTTGTCATATGTCGGGAACATGGCGGCGAGCATCTCGACGCCGTCGTCTGATGCGGGAGGCGCGGTAGGCGCGGTAGGCGCGGAAAGCGCGACAGCGACCGGCACCACGATCGGGGGCAACGCGGCAGCGCGCGCCTGTGCCACCATGCCGGGCGTAATCATGAGTGGCGCTAAAGAGGGAAGATCGTCGTCGTCCGGCGGCGGCGGCGGTGGTGGCTCGTCGGGCGGCGGTGGAGGCACCTCGTTGGTGGAGGCCATGTTTCCCGAGCCGCTTGCTATCGTTCCGGACGATAGAGGGCGAGCACTCGGTAACGCGAAGTTTGACCAAACTTCACTACTTGTACTGGTACCGACACTGTACCGACCCTCCTCTTTTCGAATTCACGGCGCGCCTCGATCCGTCAATGTCGCACTCAAATCAGGGCACGACCTTCTGGACCAGTCCCGCAAACTTGCTGACCGCCGCTGTCGCCGCAGCCCCCGCCTTCAACTCGGCCAGCGTCTGCTTCTGATAGCAAAACTTGGCGGTGAGCATGCCCAGCAGACCAACGGAGACGACCTTCCCAGCCGGGCCATCGCACTCGGGGCACACGGCGAGCTTGTAATCGCCCCCCCCGCCTTCCTGCGCCTTCAGGCAAGCCGCGCAGTAGGTGTGCCCGCACGGTGTGCATGTGGTAGGCTCGTGAAGCACCTCCATGCAGGCCATGCAGGTAATGCATGCTTCCATGGCCTCCTCCGCGGCCATCACCTTGGCCAAGGCGCTGTTCATCCCCGCCTCGCGCTGGCCCACAAGCCGCACCCGCTCCGCCAGGTCCGCCATCAGCTGATGACGCTCCGCCGCCGAGCGCTCCTTCTCAGCAGCCTGTTGCTCCCTGGCCCGCTTTTCGGAATTGACGAGGCTGGCGCTCATGTCGCGCAGCTCGGCGGCGGCAGCGTCCAACTTCGCTTGCATCGAGCTGATCGCGCGTGCATGCTTCTCACTCGCAGCCCCGTAGGATACGGAAGCGTGTTCCAGCTGCGCACGCGCTGCTGCGGCCGCCGTGGCCTCGGCCGCTGTCTCTGACTGCACCTTGGTCACCATTGCCTCGAGGCGCGCCGTCGTCTCCCGGTGAGCCTCTTGCTCGGCCTGCACACGCAGCTGGAGCGCCGCACTGGCCGACTCGGCCGCCGACCAGCGCGCCTGCGCTTCATGCAGCTGGGCTACAAGCGAGTCCACCTGGGAAGCAAGAGCCTCGGCCTGACAGAGTGCCGCGCCCTTGGCCTCATCCAGCCGGCGCTGCTCGTCGGCCGCGGCGGCGCTCGCCGCCTGCAGCTGCGCCTGCATCGACGCCTCGAGCGCGAGCGCCTGGGCCTCCGCCGCCCGCTGCAGCTCGAGCGACTTGCGCGCGGCCTCGTCCTGCTCCGCACGCAGTCGTCTCGCGAGATCCTGTTGCTCGGCGGTCGCACTCGAGGCTGCGTCCGCCGCCGCCGCCGCCGCCTGCTCGAAGCGACGAAGGCGCGTGCGCAGCTCTCCAATCTCCTTGGCAGCGAGCGTCCCTGCACGCTCAGCAGTGCTCCTCGCCGTCTCGGCAGCACCTTCGGCCGCCTCGGCTCGGATGTGCGCTGCAGCAAGCTCAGCCTTCAGAGCCGCGGCATGCTCGGCTGCGCTCGCCTTGAGCTCCTCCGTCTGCAAGGCCTGGCTCGCGGCCTCGGCATGGGCTTGCTTGAGTGCATCCTGCAGCGTCCGCTCGCGCTGCGCCGCCAAGCGCACCGCCTCAGTCGCCTTTTGCAGCCGCTCCTCCAGCTCCGATGCGCTCGCAACCACCGCCTCCTCAGAACGCTTGGCCCGCCTCTCCGCCTCAGCGGCGCGCGATTCGGCGGCCGCCGCTCGCACCTTCTCTCGCTCGAAGCGTTGCTCGGCCGTCGCCACTTTTGCGTCTAGCCTTCCGCGCTCGTCGGCCGCTCTCCTGTTAAATGCCTGTAGGTCCGCCTCGGCGCGGACGGCAAGGTCTTCGAGAGCGCGCTGCTTGGCCTCCAAGTCGCGGAGGGCATCCGACTTGACCATCTCGGCAGTCTCTTGCCACGCCTTCTCCGCCTTTCGAAGCCTCTGCAGCTCCAAGCGTTCGTCGGCCGCCACTTTGCTCAGCGTCTCAAAATTCCGCTGCAGTGCGGCAATCTTGTTGCTGTCAGTATTTTCGCACGCTGTGAGGACCGGCGGCTGCGGATCAGCTGGCGGTGGCACGATTGGGTCTTCGTCGGATTGGAGAACGGCTGTGCTCGCGCTAGCCCTCATCGCGTGGACCGCGTTGAGCGCGCGTGCCGCCTTCATGGCGGCAGGCGTCGGCGGCCGGACCACCCCCAGGGATAACCCCGCCGTTGCTCGAGTCAAGACAAGTCAAGTCCGTGGTCCATGCACCGGCAGTGTGAATACCGGGCGGGGCTAGCGTTAAGCGGCCCGGCCCGGCTGCTGATCGAGTATGGCTGTGATAAGGGGGTCTAGGGTTCCCCGAGCTAGTTGTAACCGCACACGTATGTACGCCGGTAACAAAGTAGGCTGTAACACTCGGGATCGTCAATGTCGTACTGTGAATGAATCAGGACACGATATGCTTTCTTAATACTGATGCTTGTTGCGTGACGACCGCAAAAGACCCCCGCTGGAGGGGCTTGACTAGCCTGGGCTTGAGACAGTATTTCGCTGCATTTACCGTTACACAACATGCTTTGGATGCCCGCAGTGCCCGAGGGCACACAGGGCACGCACGCTTATCACGGCACGCTTCACCTGAACGAATTTCGATGAAGTCTCCTCCACCGTTTAACACCGATTATGTTTAAATGTTGAATGTTCTACACTTACAGTCGACCCTCAACCGACTCGCTGCTGCTCCAGAAGTCGTTTAGTACCCGCGGGTCATGTACCCGCGAGTCGCCTGCCATGTACCCTGCCATGACAGACAGCAGGCAGGCAGGCATCACCAGCCATGCCAAACAGTCAAGTCAGACAGGCATCGTCAGGAGTGCAAGAATCGCGAAGACCTCACGGTCTTGCATGGTCTCGGGTGGGACCCCAAAGTTCTTCTTTGCCGCGTTGATGGCGGCCTTGTGATTTTGGTCGGGAAGGAATACATGGTCACCTGTGCTGTGTCGACGAACCAGTTTTGGCTTCGGCGGCGCGTATCCCTCGGATTGAGCGCGCGCCAAAACATGGCGCTCAGAAGTCATCGAGAAAATGAACCCTGCTCGTGGAGGAGCAGACGTGAGAACGCGATGCCTCGCACGGCGGAGGAGAGATAGGAACCAGGATGCGATAGCATACAGTAGCTGACGCCTGCGGCTCCGATGGCAGCGATGGTGGCTGGAAGCGCATTGGCTGACATGATTGTGGATTCCGAGAGAAGGACGGAACACGACGAAATGAAAAGGTTGGAGGGTTCGTCGGTCGAGCGCTCGGGTTCGGAGTATTCGGACCTTGTGCACCAACAAGTTTCGTTGAGTACCGGTAGAGTCGAGCCTAAGTGGATATTCGGCCTGTTCAACACGGGCTTTTCCCGTTTTGTAAATGCGAAGGTGACAGGACTGTGCAACAGGACTCGGGACAGTAGACAGTACGAGGATTTGTCCCTACTCTCAGAAGCGCGACAGGTCACGACCGAAAGCACGGGCTTTTGCCCAGTCGACGGCCACGAGGATGCGATTGCGCAGGCTGTATTGCTTGCTGAGATAGACGCTGCGCCAGAGCGCAAAGCCTGCCTGCCCCGCACCCTTGACCTTCTTATTGTCGCCACCGCCCACTGCAATCTGCACCAACGCCTCCGACCGACCCACGTATGCAAGGATGCCCAGGTTGAGAAAGTTGAACGGCGGCGCGAGCCCAGCCGTTTTCTCATTGACGGCGCTCAGCTGGTGACGCAGAGTGCGCTCGCCCAGAGCGCCCGGTGCCAGTTTGGGCGGCCCATCGACGTCAAAGTCATAGCCGTCGGCGAACAGCCGGCCAAGATACGTGCCGGCCTGAGATGCGACCTGGGCGGTGGCTGGGTAGGGTGACTCGATCACGTGAGCGCAGTCACCGAAGGCGAAGATGCCCGGTGCGCCGGCAACTCGCATCCAAGAGTCTACCGCGAGGCGGCCACGAGCCTGACCGGCGTGCTCGGCCTGCTCCGGGATGGACGCGGACGCGCCGCGCACAAACTCGAGCGTGCCGATCCCCGCGGCCCACAGTGAGAGCGCATACGGGATCGACGTACCGTCCGAGAGCCGCACCTCGTCCTCAGTGACTTCCTGGACGCCAGCGCTCAGGCGAACGTCGACGGAGACGCCCTGGTCATTCGAACGCAGCTTCTCGAGCGCCGCCTCCTGCAAGTCGCCGTCGAAGGCAACGAGCACCTTGTCGGAAGCCTCAAGCAGGATGATACGCACGAAGCGCTTGAGCCCGCCGTACAACCGCGGCACGTCCTGCGCGACAAAGTCGCGCAGCTCGCCACATAGCTCCACGCCTGTGGGCCCTGCTCCAATGACGACGAACGTGAGCAGCTTGGCGCGCTGCTCGTCCATCAAGCCGGGCAGGGACGCCTGCTCGAAGGCGTACCCGAGCTGTTCACGGAAGCGGATCGCGTCAGAGAGCTGCTTGAGAAAGAGGCAGTTCTCCTTAACGCCTTTGACGCCGAATGTGTTCGTGGAGGAACCGACAGCGACGACAAGCTGGTCGTATGGTACTTCGAAGCTCCGGATCTCGCAGTTCTTTGCGCTGGAGCATACGACGTTCTCGCACATCACCGTCTTCGCATTGATGTTGATCGACATCGCCTCCGCCTCAAAGTAAGTCGCCTTCGGGTTGGCATCCCGAATAGGCTCAATGATCGAGCGTGGCTCAAGCGTACCGAGCGCGGCGCCGGCGAGCATTGGGGTGAAGAGGAAGTAGTTTCGTGGCGAGACTACTGTCACATCACAATGCGGCGCATTTTTCAGTTGCGTGAGGATGGCGTTGGCGCCCCAGCCGGAGCCTAGCACCACGATGCGCTGTCGTGTATCCGTGCGCTCCCGGCTGGAATCGAGGTACTTATCGCGGAAAATCCCATCGTCGAGTGCATCAAGGCAGCGCCCGGCGATGAAGCCTACCCAGTCTGCATCCTCCTTCAATGTAGTTTCCCATCCTAGCGAGAAGCGGCCGCGGGTACCGGGTTCAGCAGTGATGCTATTCCTCTCTTGTAGCTCCGAGGGCATCGGCGCAGGTGCCTTCATGCATACTGTGCCATGCAAGCTGTGCTTGGTGAAGGCGCGGCGCTCATTCTTTATGCGGTGCACATCTTGCCCAGCTCGACCGCCGGTGGCAAGGAGCGTTGGAAGCACGACGGTCGTAAACGCGAGCATTCGAGGTGCAAACGAATTAAAATTCCACTTGGATTCCTTTTTCTAAAAGGAGATTTGGACCAACCTGGGTGAACCAATTTCCTCGAGCGGCTCATCTCGCCGGGCACGTCTCGCTCACTCCACTCGCAGAGCAGAGCCTCAGGCGGCGAGTGGCAGGACGCGGCCGAGGTTGACGAGCGTCTGCATTGACGCACGCGAACGCTGCGCTGCACACCAGCTGCCTGCACGGTCCACACTAGCCTCCGCTGCGTGCTCCTCCGCTTCCTCCAAATCCGCGCGCTCGTCGTCGCTCTCGTCGCTCTCTTCGTCGCTCTCGCCCTCGCTCAGGTTGCCATCCCCACCTTTCGCTGCCCTCCGCCGCGCACGCACCCGCTTCTGCTCGAGCGCCGCGCGTTGCTCTGCCTTCCATGCGTCCAGCGAGGCTTGGCTCCGCAAGTGCGCCTTGGACACCGCGTCCTCCGTCGTCGTTGCCTGCACGTGCCGCTTCACCTGCCCGCCCTCAACACCAGTATGCTCCTCCATGTCCTTCTCGTCCTCCGCGTCCTCTTCGTCCTCCTCCTCGGCGCCGCTGCTCTCCTCTTCGCTCAATTGGCCGTCCCCGCCGGCGGCCGCGCGTGCCGCTGCTCGCTTGCGCTTCTCGACGAGCCGCTGCCGCTGCTCAGCCTTCCAAGCCTCAAGCGCGCTTCGGCTGCGTCTGACGGGCGCCGCCGCGGGCGCGGCCTTGACCGCCACGGCTACCTCTGCTGCGCCAGCCTCAACCTTTTGTTCATCGTCGTCGTCGTCCTCCTCCTCCTCCTCCGCTTCCTCCCCGCCGCCCCCCTCCTCCCCCTCTTCCCCCTCCTCCCCCTCCTCCCCGCCCTCTTCCACCTCCACCTCCTCCCCGCCCTCTTCCTCGTCTTCCTCCGCATGGGCACGTGCCACTCGCTCTTGCACCTCCTCAAGCGCCCTCTCGAGCAACTCGCCTTCGAAGAGGCGCACGAGCCGCTTACTGTCCTGCGCGACGCCACTCGTCGTCTCCGGTGGCGGCTGCTGGAGCAAGTTCGCGCCGAGCCACGCAGCGAAGCCCGAGCCATGCAGCGTGCTCGAGAGCGCATGCAGAGCTCCTTCATCGTTGTCGACGCCCTCGTCATCTGCTCCCGCCTCTGCGTCGTCGTCCTCGACCGCACCGGAAAATTCGCGTGAGGCGAGCAGGCATGCTTCATCGATGCCGCCTGGCGCAACCGCGGCTTGCGCCGCGATGCCAAGGCCGATGCTGAGCGACTGCAGCACGTCGCCGGCCGCCTGTGGCAAATAATCTGCGGCCGTGTCGCATGCACACAGCAACAGCGCAAGGTGCCAGTTGGCGCGATGGCAGCGCTCAAAGGCGATCCGCACGAGTGCTTCAGAGCCACGGCCAGCAACCCAAGCGGCCGCGCTCACCAGCAGCGCCGCGCCAGTCATCGCGGCACTATCATCGGTGGCGAAGCGCACCAGGAGTGCTGCCGCATCCTCCGTGCGGCCCAGCCGAAGCTGCAAGGGCACGAGCAGCCGGCGAACACCTGCTGCGTCCGATGGGTCGAGGTCGAGGGCACGCGCTGAAACTTCGGCCGCACGCTTCCATTGCCCCGCCACCACACATGCCTCAGCCAGCTGCGCACGGAGTTGGAGTGCCCCCTGTGAGGCGGCACCGTCCTTTGCCTCCTTGCGAGCGACGAGCGTGGCGAGCGCGTCTAGACGGTTAGAGGCTGCAGTGATAGCCTGCTTGCGCCGATTTTTGTTCGCCGGGTTCGTGGACAACGACGCATCTCCGCGCTTCCGCTTGCGGGCCGAGACACGTCCCGGCATGTGTTCGCCACGGGGAACTGGTTACTGTGGGCTTTCTTGGTTACTCGCTTCATTCATGTGATTGTGATTGTGAATGTGTGTCTGTGGGACGCGGCATCGGCCGCAGGGAGTGCGACGATGGACCAGGTCGGTGTAGGAGAAGGAAGCCTTCGTGTCCTGAATATCGACAACCAACACAGCGCCGGAAACCAGGGCCGCGCTGGGAACCTATACACTCGAGGGCCGCGTTCGGACGGGTGTCTGGTCTGCCCGTCCGCCATGCCGTCCGGGTCCGTCCGTCTGTCGCCGGGGGCGTCTCGGCTGCCGGTCTCGGCCGCCCGCCGGGTCGCGCGTCCGTGGCCCGTCTCCGAGGGGGCAGGGGCACGCGTCCTGTGCGTGGCTGCATGCGCGTGTGGCTGTCGATCGTGAATTCCGGGGTTAGTCGTCCCTGGGTGTGAGAGTAATGTGTGGTTGAGATTTGGGCCACGCACCACTGGCACTGCTCACACATACTGGCCCAACGATGCCGACCAGGCAACCCGTTTGCAAGCAGTATCCGGTGCCACACTGGGCGACGGCAGGACTTGACACGACATGTTGTCCTTCCATGTCCTTCCAGGAGACCACATCTTTGGAGGGACGCAGCCCGTGCAGTTAGCGTGTGCTAACCTAAACGACAGGGCCATAGCGTCACTCTCGCGTCTCCAGCTGAGGTGCGTCTCGGCGCCCTCGTCATGCTGACCTTCTGCCTTTTCGCACAAGAAAGAGGCGAGCAGCCTGGCGCGAACGTGCTCAACCCACGACCGATAGTGGACGCCATCGTCCGAAAGGTGATCGCAGACCAATGAGCGGTTGGTGGTGGAGAGGCCCTGCCTGTCGAGGAGCGGAAAATGGCTCTCGCTCGCGGCCTGAGCGAAAGCCTTGTTGGCGTTCTGGCACGGCAGAATCTGTCGGTGGTACCTCACGGGCATGCGATTGCTGCACATCTCATTGTACGTCATCCACACGAGCGGGGCCGTGAGTGCTAGCGCCCCGCCATTGGCTGACCTCTGAGCTTCAGCACAGTGGTAATCGAGGTATGGCTGAAACACATAGCTGTGCAGAAAGTTTGCTTGTGCAGACTGAACATCTCTCGTAAGAAATTGTAGGTACCCGGTTTGGGCGATGGCATGGATGCCAATCTCAACGAAGAGTGTGGTGCGTGGCGGCGCAAGGCGCGTGATGTTCAGGAACTCGGGCCAGGATTGGTGATACGATCGATGCACAACGCGAACAGTCCATCCATAACGTGGATGCGTGTATCCACATTTGAAGATGCTCGCAGCCATCCCACTCCGCTGCAGACGCGCAGCCTCCCACTGTTCCGGCCTCGTCTTGTCGTACTTATGGTCTTCCGCGTCGAGTGGCGTGACGCCGGCGAGGAAACTGCCAAATGCCATCCCCAAGTCACGGATATTGGAATCGCCCATGATGCCATGAAGATGAATGTGCGGTTGCGCAAGCAATGAGACGCGGCTGCCGGCGTCGCATCCAGGGCAGTGCAGCCTTCTGGGCTGAATGTGCGCTTGGCAGTGTCCCAAACCCCGCCGCGGGGCGGGTGGTGCAGAGTGCATGGCACCATGCGCCACGCGTTCGTGGCTCGACGGCGCGTTTTGTGTGCATACCGGGTACAGGTGCCCGTGTGTGTCCCGGCTCCCCCCGGTGTCTTTTTACCGGTAAAAAGACACCGGGGGGAGCCGGGACACACACGGGACACACGGGACACGCGGAAGCACAAAGGCACACAGACCAATCTCACAACCAACCAGACCCACCAACAACAAACAACCCGC
>Ga0180441_100622_pt1 | contig 23255 bp, 17 predicted proteins | sample ChrtobMetaP5_8mM_FD_120633 | JGI IMG/M metagenome (GOLD analysis project Ga0180441, IMG submission 120633) | Chrysochromulina tobin associated microbial communities from unialgal haptophyte culture, Seattle, Washington, USA - P5_8mM MetaG | ecosystem: Host-associated > Algae > Haptophytes >...
CCTCGAACCCCTCGCACGCCACGCCTCCCCCGCCAACCCTCCCCTCCCCGCCCCCCCACCCCCCTCCGCCCCCCCCCCCCCCCCCGTTGCCCCCCCCCCCCAATCACCCCGACACCCCCTCCGCCGCCGACCCATGCATCCTCACGCCCGATGATGGCCAAATCTGTCGCTCACCTGACATGCATCTTCCTGGTATCTCGCTCGCCTGACATGCATCCTTCTTGCCGCTCGCTTGCCTCTCTCGCCTCGCAGCCTCTACATCACTGAGCTCGCGAACGACTGCGTGCGCATGCTGGACCACTGATGGCCACTGCTGATGACCTCTGATGGCCTCCGACGACCTCTGATGACCATGAATGACCATAGATGTTCACGAATGACCACACTGATGGCCGCGAATGGCCACTGATGGGCTCTGATGGGCTCTGATGACCTCTGATGACCTCTGATGAGCTTTGATAGCCTCTGATGGCCACTGATGGGCTCTGATGACCTCTGATGACAGGTGCGCATGCTCCACTTGGCCACGGGGCGTGTGACAACCCTCGTGAAAACCTCGATGCTCCACTTGGCCACGGTTCGTGTGTCAACCCTCGTGAAAACATCGATGCTCCACTTGGCCACGGGGCGTGTGACAACCCTCGCAGAAACCTCGGACGCGCCGAGCGCCGTCTCGGATGCGCCGAGCGCCGTCTCGGGCGCGCCATCCAGAGCCGCTGGCTCGCACAGGCGCACCTCTGAGTCCCCCGCCTCTGAGTCCCCCGCCTCGCCCACGCCGCTCTCTGCCGGGGGCACCGGTGCCGGCCACGAGGTTGCAGCCTCCGATAAGGTATACGTGGCCTTGCTTCCAGGGCAATCAGGGCAACTGGGGCAAGGGACTTTTCGGCTCTGGAGCATCGATGTGATGGAACGAACGCGTCGAACCGACCCGCATCCCCCTCCCCCTCCCAGCCCCCTCCCCTCCCAGCCCCCTCCCCTCCCAGCCCCCTCCCCTCCCCAGCCCCCTCCCGGTCTCAGCCCCCTTCCCATCCGCCCCTGCGTACGGCCCTGCTCATCGCCTCATTCACACGTGCGCCCATTCACACATGCGGCCGCATTCACACGTGCGTCCGACCCCCCGCCCCTCTGCTGGCATGGGCCAACACCTCTGTCTTCACAACTGCGTCTTCACAGGCTACCACGGGCCCCGTGACTAGCGTGCCCCTCCCTGATCTCCAGTGCGAGCTGCTCGGGGGAGATCCGGCCTCCGCCACGAACCGCAACGCCGTCGATTCTACGTCGATGACGAAACCGGCGGTCGAGCCGATCTCGGGACCAATCTCGGCCATTTGGTCGCCCCCCGACGTGGCCGCCGTCCTCGCCTCGAGTGTCGCCCTGCTCCTCCTCTTGCTGCTCGCGTGCGGCTACCGTCGCCATCGGCGCCTCGCCAGCGCCAGTTTCCACCTGCGAGTCTCGCGAGATCGCGCCCAGTTCGACCTGCAACTCCTCGAGCATCGGTTCAAGAAGCGCAGGCCGCAGGTGGTTACCCCTGACGTTAACCCGAACCCTAAACACTCACCCTCACCCTCAACTCTACATTTACCCCCCCCCCCCCCCCCCCCCCCCCACCCCCCCTTTCCCCCCCCCCCCCCCCTCCCCCCCTCCCAGTTTGTCACAATCCTCGTCGAGGACGCACCCGGCCTCCGAGGCCCTCACGAACCCGGCCAATTAGTCCGTCCAATCAACGAACCCGGCCAATTAGTCCGTCCAATCAACGAACCCGGCCAATTAGTCCGTCCACGCTCACCGAGCAGCTGGGGCAGACCCGAGCAGGGGGATGCAGCTTTGCACTGCTCATGATCAATTAGTTCGCATCAGACCGCACCTTTACGCGACTGCCCGGCGCAGCTTGCCAAGCAGCAGGCGCATGCGGCGCTTGCGGAGTGGCTTGCACCCTTCCTTCAAACATATACGACCTGGGGGGTGTGCGTGCCACTGCCGCTAGACTCCGAGGCCGGCGGCGGGGATAAAGTGGAGAGGCGAAATCCATGAACGCATGCATTTTATTTGTGTTTTGTTGTGCATTAGGTGCGAGCAGTTTTGTGGCCCACCCTAACGTCCCCGGGGCACCGGCCTTTGCGGGGCCTTGCGCCTTCTGTGGTACACACTCACCCGGCTCACCTTATGTCGACCCCGCGATTCCCATCGCACCCACCGTCCAGGCCACCACCTCCGTCTGCACCGCGTCAGCCACCTTTGCCGCCGCCACCATCGAAACCACCGCCGCCACCATCGCCGCCGCCTCTGCTGCCGCCGCTTAAGCCGCCGCTGCCATCCCTGCCACCTTCGCCGCCGTTGCCACGGGCTCCGCCAAGCCCGAGGCCGCCTCCGCGACCTCCTCCTCCAGGTCCGCCGCGTGTGCCATCGATCGGCTTTTTCCAGGGCGCTCCCACCTTTGTGGTGACGCTCGCCGGCAGCGGCTCCAATAGTGCTGGCAGCGTCGACGGAGTGGGCACGGCCGCCCGATTCTTCAGACCGCAAGGCCTAGCTGTCACGTCCGACGGCGCGCAGCTCTTCGTCGCGGATACAGGGAGCTACAAGATCCGGCGGATCACAGTGGCGACTGCAGTGGTGACGACGGTGGCGGGCTCCGGCGTGACGGGCAACAGCGATGGCATTGGAACCGCCGCCGCCTTTTCATATCCCATCGGCCTTGCTCTGACTGCAGACGATGGGACGCTCTTCATCGCGGATCGATACAATAACAAGGTCTTCGCGCTCTCGACGTCGACGAACGCCGTGACGACGGTGGCGGGCACAGGTGCGCTTGGCAATACGGATGGCGCCGCGTCGACCGCCACCCTTGAAGGCCCGATTGCGCTCGCCGTTTCGCGCGACGACACGACCGTGTACATTGTCGAGTTTACCGGCCACCGGGTCCGCGTGCTGCACCGAAGCTCCGTCATCTCGATACAATCTTCGGTCTCGACACTCGCGGGCTCGCGCTTAGGCGTGCGAGGCAGCGTGGACGGCGTGGGCACGGAAGCGCTCTTCAACAACCCGGCCGGTGCGGCGCTCTCGCCCGACGGCCGGACGCTGTACGTGAGCGATTTCCATAGCTATCGCATCCGGAAGATCATGACGAGCTCCGGGCTCGTGAGCACGCTCAGCGGCTCTGGAACGCCTGGTGGTGCCGACGGCGCAGCGGCCTTTGCTTCCTTCAACCGGCCGCACGGCCTCACCCTCAGCAGTGACGGCGCGGTGCTTTACGTCGCAGACTACGACTCGCAAAAGTTGCGTTCGGTCATCACCGCGACGGGCGAAACTTCCTCGCTCGCCGGCGATGGTTCCTTTGGTATCTCGGATGGGCCAGCGGCCTCGGCTCGCTTCAACAAGCTGACCGACTGTGCACTCAGCACAGATAATTCGGTACTCTTCGTAGTGAGTGGCTGGTCTGATCACAGCATCCGGATGGTGCGTACTGGTCTGCCGCCGCCCATGCCGCCGGCATCGCCCCCGCTGCCCCGCCGTCCGCCGCCCCCGCCTGAAGGCCCACCGGGAAGTCCCCAACGGCCACCCGCGCCCAATCCGCCTCCGATGCATCGGTCACCGCCGCCTTCGAGACCACCCCCACCTCGACCCCCTGGGAGACCACCCCCGCCTCGACCCCCACCAGCGCCGCCCGCCCCGCAGCCCCCGCCTTTGCCTGCCCGCCCGGCCCCGGTAGGCCCCCAGCGGAGCAGCGGAGCACCAGTCTCCATGGTTCTGTACGCCTCCGCTGCTGCTGCGTGCGGCGCGCTGCTCGTGTGCGCGTACGTTGGCTGGCGATGGCAGCAGCAGCGGCGGCGTCGGCGGCGCATCTACACGGACCCTGACGAGGAACTACGCACGGCGGGTCGACGCAGTCGACTGGGTGTCGACGACAAAGCAGGCCGCAGCGGGGGCGGCGGTGCTGCCGATGGCGAGGAGCGACGCGCGACGACTCCCATGCGGGTGCCCGTGCGCCTCGCCGCGGCGTTTGAGCGCTTTGACACCGATCATAGCGGATTCATCGATCGGCGTGAGCTGCGGGCGGTGCTGCACCACTACGGCGTCGACCTTAGCGAGCATGGCGTGCTCGGCGTGCTCGCGCGCTATGACGAGCAGCCAAATGGGCAGATGGAACTTGACGAATTCGCGGAGCTCGTGCGCGACTTGGAGGAGGGCGTGCTGCGTGCAGAGCCCACCGTGCGGCCTCCAGTAGCAGCTCCGTCGCCGCCCAAGCCGCCGACAAGCCGCTACCCGCCGCCGCCGCCGCCCGATACGACGCCTGAGCGTGCCCGCAGCCGCCAGCTCCGCCAGCAGCTGGCTAAGTGCACGCGGGCTCACATTGCCAAGCTGGACGTGGCCGAGCTGACCAAGCTCATCGAGGACGCCGAGAGGCAAGGAGCGCTTGGCCTTGCTGGTCAGTGGGCGACGGAGGGGTCCGCAGAGCTACGGCGGGCAAAGGCCAAGCTGGCGGAGGCGCGGGAGGCGCAGGAGGCGACGGCGCTCAAGACGGCGCGGCAAGCTGCCGAGAAGGAGAAGGCCGTGAGGGCGAAGGCGGAGGCGAAGGCGAAGGCGAAGGCCGCTGCTGCAGAGAAGAAGGCCGCAGCGGTGGCCGCCGAGGCCGCCGCCGCCGCCGCCGCGGCGGCGGAGGCGATGGCATGCCTGCAGGCAGCGACGGCCGCGGCGACGGCACCCTTACGAGTGGTAGCGTCGCGGCTACCCGTGCAGGTGGTGCAGGCCTTCGACTGCTTCGACGCGGACCACAGTGGCCTCATCAGCTGTGCTGAGCTGCACGACGCGCTGCGCCACTACGGTATCGACCTCTCAGGACCGGGCGCGGCGGCGGTACTCGCGAGGTACGACGACACGCCCGACGGCCAGATGGACTTGAGCAAGTTTGCGGAGCTCGTGCGAGATCTCGATGAGGGCGCGATCCGCAGCACTCACACCGCCAAAAGCGGTGGCGCGCGGCTTGAGATCTCGCTGCGTCGCGACTCGCGAGGTCGTTTCATGATCAAGCTCGAACGAGATGAGGGAGGGCTCTTTGTCCGATCGGTGGATGCTTCCGATGTGGACGACGATCGGGCCAGGCTGCAGCCCCACGACTACATACATGCGATCGATCACCATGCCGCGAGCGGGCTTGAGCTTGCAGCCGCTTCCGAGATCATGAAGCGCGCGGGGGAAGAGCTCGTGTTGAGCCTTGAGCGGCCGCCGAGTGCACCCACCGCCGTCGACACTACCGCCGTCACCCACACTACCACTACCAATCGCCATGCAGCCGCAGGCTTGCCTTCCACGCCTCGGCCCGCTATGGTCGACCAAGGACTGCACATGGACGCAGCCAAGCTGCACGAGAGGGGCGGCAAGCTGCCCGCGCAGGGCGAGGCACAGAGACACCGTGCTCGCGAGGCTGGGCTTCCTGCCCCCGAGGTGGCGCGGAACGAGGAGGAGGAGACGAAGGGTGAGGCGAAGGAAGAGGCGAAGGGGGAGGCCCACCTTCGGGAAGAGGACGGATATGACGATCCCCAGCGGACCCGAGCCGCGCATAGGGCCGACGAGGCGAGGGAGAAGCTCGATTGCGCTCGGCGCCTGCGCACCATGCACAGCGAGCTGAGCACTCCGACGGCCACTCTGCCCGTCTCACCAGTGACCCGGCTCGCACGACCAACCCCACAGCCTTCCGCTCCACCACACGTGCCGCCACCCGAGCCGCCGCCCGTGGTGCCACTCCCTGCCGTCTCGCCGCCAAGAGCCAAGGTGCGCTGGCCCGACGAGCAGCCTGATGTCACACCCAGCGCACCCAGTGCCTCGACGCCGCTCTCATCGCTCCCAGCGAGGACGGCACGCGCAGTCATAAGCGCCGTCGAGACGACGGCCAACGCCACAGCTGGAGCGGCAGCAGCACCTTCGACGGCGCTTCCTCTGACGAAGCAGCTACTGATCGCCACCGGTCTCTCGGCGGTGCTTGACCGACCGGCTGCCTCGGCCCAACTCAGCTTTGAAATGACCGCCGCCAAGGTGGGCTGCTGGCAGGAGCGTGCTGCTACGAAGCTCGAGCCCACCAAAGGGGCAGCCGCTGGTTCGGCGGACATGACAAGGGCAGCAATGGCAGGGTCCCCGATCACCTCCAGGTCACCCACCAGCCAAGCCACCAGCTCGACTCTCTCGAGTCCAGGCGGCGCCGGGGTCGACGTGCACAAGATCGACAAGCCCGTGGCCGAAGCCCTCAACCAAAGCCGTCTCTTAAAGTTCGTAGTGCCGTTGGTTCAACTTGGGGTGTGCGACGTGTGCGATGCAGCTGAGGTGACCGAGGAGGACCTTGTCGCCATGGGAATGGCCGAGCTGCAGCGGCGGCGGTACCACGAGGCCGTACTTCGGTTGCCGCCCCCTGCTGGCAGCGCGCCAGACTCGAGTACGGGCAGTGGAGCTCAGTCTCAGCTACCGCACCAGCAGCTCGCGTTGATCTTGGACGCGCATAAGCTCGACAAGCCGGTAGCCGACGCACTCACCCGCGCTCGGCTTCTGAAGTTCGCGACGCCCTTGGTTCAGCTCGGCGTGTGCGGGGTGTTCGACATGGCCGAGGTCGCCGAGAGAGACCTATTGGCAATGGGCATGTCCGTGCTGCAGCAGCGCCGATTCCAGAAGGCGGTGCTCCTGCTGCCGTACACGACCGCCACCTCTGCACTCTCGTCCTCCGCCAAGGTGCCACCGAGCGACCACGCGCTCGCAGCCATGCATCCGTCAGTCATGGAGTGGCTTGAGCGCTGTCGGCTCGCCTCGTATGCAGAGGGCTTCAGTGCTCTCGGCGTCGAAGAGCTCGCCGACTTGAGCGAGGTGACGGCGGATGACCTGGGCGCGATGGGCCTCCCTGAGCTTCAGAGCCGCCGCTTCAGCGCCAATCGGCAGCGGAGCCCTAGCGAGGTGGCCGACGCGCTCAACACCGCGATCGAGGCCAAAGTAGGGTGCAAGCTGGCTGCGAGCATCAGTCCTGCGTCGAGCGCCAAGATGAGCGCCAAGATGGCAGCCAAGGAAAAGGCACCAGACGGTAACAAGGCAGCCGGTGGAGCAGCTGGAGCAGCCGTGCCCTCGAGTACCGCCTCTTCAAGCACCGCCCTAAGTAGACAGGCGTCAGCGAGCCACCCGAGCAGGCCTGCAGGAGCACAAGCAGGAGCACCAGCAAAACTGCCGCAGCCGAGCTGCGGCCGCGACTACTTTGAGCAGTTCGGCTTTGACATAGGCGGCAGAGGCAGCGCAAAGTAGTGCAGCTGCCGGTCCTTGTCTAAGGGATACATTTGTCGCGTTTAGCAAACCCTACAGCATGCATCCTAATTTGAGAAATGTAATAACGGCCAGCTTATAATCATGTTGCTCTCCTTGCCAGCCGCGATCCTTGAGCACATCGCGGACATTCTCTTCGCGACCTCATGCGCCCATAAGCTGTACCATGAGCATCGTCCAGAGGGACGCTACCAGCAGGGCTTGCGCAGCACAGCCGTGTTGCAGACGTGTTCTGAGCTGTTGTCGTACTTCAAGCACGCTCACTGGAAGGCACTAATGGCTGCATGCGCAAGCTACCATCCGGCCATCGATGGCATGGCTAACAGCCTCAGCCTCTCTCGGGCTGAGTTGACGAGGCTACTCACGCTAATCAAATATTTTGATGATGATGGACGCAAGCTCCGTGGGCCATCAGGACGCGACGAACCCATTGGCTCATGTATTCTCTACATGGCGTCAAGGTCGTCGGCACGACCAGTAGCGGTCAAGGTCGTCGGCACGATCCCATGGCACTTCAACCCGATCGGCACGCCACCGCATACGCATACGCTGATGTCGCACCACTTGAGCTCAATGCCGCTGGTGCCACCGTTCGATCCAAGCATTGTACACATCTTGGTGCGTGTGCGCGTCTCCGATGTGCTCCTCTTCTCTGCGCATGGGACGTGGTCGCCACGGGCACCTCGTCTCGAAACCGTGATCGGTGGTCCGCTCAGAGACGACAACGACGCGGTGATTGATCTGTCGATGACGCCTTCGGCGCCAATGTTCACCACACCGAAAACTCTATTCGGTCTGCCTGAGAATCATGAATCGGTCGGAGAGGGTATTGCTGCCGCATTCAATGACGTGTGGCAACGCAGGAGCGATGTGGCTCTTGCGGAGCAGCTTGGCACAGCTTTCAGCGAGTACCACTGGGGTGAGACGCAGCGGGAGGAATGCACTGAGAAAGATGCATTCCAGGTGGACGTCAGACTGGTACACGTGCTGCCGCGCAACCCGGAATGTGGGCCTCGGGAGTTTCGCTGGGCGGCTTTGTGCACGAATAAGGCGCATTTCCGAACGGAAGTCGAATGCCACGAAGTGCCCTCGGATGGATTGAGCATCGTAGGTGACAAGGTGTGCTGGCGACTTTCCGCAGCTCTTCCTTTCGACCACGATGGTAACGAGCTCGTCGGCGCAAGCGCGGACGGAATCCTCTATGCTCCCGAATGCTACGCAGAGGACAGTTGGTTTGAGGTCAATGTCGACCTCGAATCCACCCTGCAGCCTTGGTCCTCTGCACAGGGACAAGAGCATACTGTACGCGCAGCGTCTCTAGGCATCGTATGGCAGATGTCCGTCGAGGGTTCACCATCGAGAGAGAAGGCAATGGACCTGGTCCCGAGCCGCGTGGCATTCGAGGCGGACACGAATGGATGGCAGGTGTAAATGTGGCTGCTCACGTCGTTCAATGTGCTAACAACGTGCCTACTCACAGCGCTGGACGAGCTGACCTTTTGCAGCGAACGGTTATCAGGCCATCTCAACGTGTTAGCTGTCGCGTGCTCGGTGGGGTCCATGCGCCCCCCCCCCCCCCTCAAAGAAGCTGAGCACATCCACACCTGAATACGAACGGACCTTCCATCGCTTGTGGCAATGGTGGCCGCTCAGGAGAAGCATATGGAGGAGATAGAGCTGCTTCGGTCAGCGAGGGCCAGAGAGGGGCAGGACGCGCTGCTCGACCAGCTTGAGCGGCGGCGAGTGCAGCTCTGTAGCGCCAAAGCACATGCCAAGGGTGGCACTTTCTGGAAGAGACCCCTGCTCCGCCTTTAATCTGCCTTGCCAGTTTAGCAGCCTCGCAGAGCGCAGCGAGCGATGCCAAGGCGTGAAGTCTGGAGAGCGAGTGGAGAGGGGCATAAGAGGGGCATGAGACGCAGACGGCTCGTTTGGGCGGGGGAGAGTTGGCACATGTGGCAATCGGCACATGACAATGACGGTTTAAAGTGAAAGTCTCGTGCGCGACGCGATACTGCTCCCGCAGAGAAAAGCTGTCGCTAATCTATGCGTAATGGTCCTACAGTTCCACATGCAGCGCCAGATCCTCGACGTGAATGTTACATGATCCTCTTTACAGTTTACAGTTAATCATCATCCCATCGCAGTTCGGACTTTCATTTGTTAGATCCTTACGCTACAGTAGCGTCAGTTCTCTCTCGCCAGGCGCATTGCCTCGTGCCCCTCTCGCGCAGCGTGCTGCTGGACCCTCTGGGGGGCACCGCCTCCTGCCACGTGCGCCTCCTGCCACGTGCGAATCAGCCCACGCACGGTGTGATTCGGGAAGAGGTCCTTTGTCTTGAGCTCTGCGCCCGTAATCGGGCTGGTCGAGTGGCTGACCAGCCACCCTGAATCACACGCCGCTCGTAGGTATGGCCGTCCGCAGCCGAGACTGGGTCGATCATGAGGTCCTGCGTTATCGGGCAGATGAAGTGGTTGGGTGGCTGCTCCGCTGCTGCGGCCTCCTTTGCAGCCTGCGACTTTGTTGCGGCCGCCTTCGCCTCTGTCTCTGCCTGGTTGCAAGCTTGCTCTTCTGTCTCCTGGGCGGCCTTGGCCTCCGCCTCCGCTCGTGCCGCGGCCCTCGCCTTTGCCTCAGCCTCAGCCGAGGTCACCGCCTTTGCCCCGGCCTGTGCCTTTGCCTTCGTCTTGGCCCCCGCTACCGCCGCAGTCTTCACCTCATCGCTGGCTTGCTCCACGATTGCGTCTTCTACTTCATTTCGACATTTTGCTCGACGAGACACCGCTCACTTCATCAACAAGGCCTGACCGAGCTTCCGCAATCAATCTTCGAAGGAGCGCTCTCCTTCGAAGATTCCCGATCTCCTTCGAAGATTCCCGGGTCCTGACAGGACCCTCCGCACTGCCGCAGCCACCATGCATCAAGTAGAATAGGCGGGCGATCCTCGACGAAACCGAGAGCGGCACCGCGTCGCGACCCGCCGACGGGCTGCGCGCCGTCTCGGGCGTCTCACGATGATCTCACGTCCTCTCCATCTGCGCGCCGTCTCGGGCGTCTCGGGACGAGTCTCACGTCCTCTCCATCAGCGCGGCGCGCAGGCGAGCCCGGCATATAGTTCCGGGATCCGGAACCCCGCCGCGTGCACCCACAGAGTGCTCGCCCACTTGACGCCTCTGCGCACCGGAAAGGCGCGGTGCACGGCCGCAGGCTCGGCTGTGCGCCACTCGTCGCGCATGTTGGCCCACAGGATGGCCTTGCCCTTTTCCGGTCGAACCTTGAGCTTCGCCTCCTCTGCAGGCGTGGGTGCGACCTTGCTCGCGCCAGCGCGCGTTCCCATGAACCCTGTCTCGCCTCCCTCATCGACGTCGGAGAGGTACATGAAAAAGGTCAGCACGCGCGGTCCCGAGAGAACGTGCACAGGGTCCGCGCGCTCCGCGCTCCAGCCTTTTCGTTGCCAAGAGTACTCGTCGGGATGCCACACATAGTGCTGGCCCGCTTCGTAACGCACGAACTCCATGCTTTCAAAGTTGCGTGATGGCGCGCCAAGCATTGCCGACAGGCGGCCTGACAGTTCGTTGACAATGGGCGCCTGCATGCAGTTCGCACTGTCGCAATTAGTCACGCTCACGTTGCGGATGTGCGCCGGATGCTCATCCTCATCGCGCAGCCCCTCGGCGAGGCCTACGCGGATCATCTCATCGGCCTCTGCATCCGTGAGGAACTGTGGAAACTCGGCAAGCCACGGCGCGCCGCTGCTGATAACCCGAGCGCCGCGTTTGCTGAGCTCTGGATCCGACGTCACGCGCTCGAAGAATGCATGCCAGTCCACGCGATCATTGCAGAAGCCTTGGTCACGACCACTCACGTTGGCGTCGGCATGCCACTCACACTCATCTGGCAAGGATTGGCATGCCAATGCGGCCTCCACACGAGGGCACTGCCCGCAAGCCTTCAAGCACAGCTCGGCGGTTGGCCAGCGGCACGAACCATCCGCTGCCCACAGACCCGCGAGGCTATTGCACACGTCGGTTCCAAGCTCGTCCGTGCACGCCACCATGGCACGTACGCCTGTGGGAGGCCTTCACGCGCGACCTGAACGCGCCACGCAGTCCGCAAAAGGGTGTTGTGAATAAGGGAATGAAGGTGTTTAATGATTTTTCATTAATTCACATGGTTTTCCTTCACAGTCAATCCATTTTCGTAGACTCATGTCCGCCTCTGTAGCTATCATCGTTGGAGTCACAGTCGGGCTCGTCATCGGACTGCACAGCGAGGTGCCTGGCGTCAGCTTCAGCGAGGTGCCTGGCAGCCGGTACCATTCTCGTGGAGATTGTGGCCCTTGCTGCCGTCTGGTCGACGGGTCAGCGGCGACATGTGGCAATGTTGCAACCTGGTGGGGCCACAACATGGCAAAGCTTGCACGTGGAGCAGACGGCACCCTCTACAGCGGGTACCTCGACAATTCGCGAGCCTATCCCACGATGAGCGAGTTTGTGATGCTTCGCAAGACGCGGCAAGGAGCATGGGAGGAAGGGAAACGCTTGCCAGCATCTCGCCCGGCGAACATTCTCATCGACCGTAACGGCAATGTGCACGTCCTCGCATTCGAGCCAGCCAATGTGAGCGTGTCTGACTTTGTCGGAAGGCTGCAGCACTATTGGTTCACATCGGGTGAAGTGAGCGCCTCCACTCCTCTGGTCACGCCAGGGACTGTGATAGACAATGACGGCTCTTCGGAGACTGTGAACATCCGAGTCGGCGCCGCTCTCGCCGGCAACACCCTGTTCCTTGCCTTTGGGCTGAGTTTGGGAGGGCAAGGAGAGCACCTGTACTCGTGTGCGCTGTCCGCCTCGGGAGCGTGCACGACGAGACCAGGGTCCACTAGCTATGCAAGCCGATGGACGTCCCATGTGGGGACGGGCGATGGCACAGCCACGCTCGGACACGATATGTACTACCCCTATGCGGTGGTGCGTGCCAGCGGCGCCCTGGCGGCATTACCAACGCAGGATGACCTCGTCATACCTGGATTCTACAATGTGTTCCAGATGAACCAATACTTTGAGTGGAGCGGCTCGACGTGGCGCGCAAACGGGAGAATTCTCGGCGACTTACGATTCGAGGTACTGGCTGCAAGCCGCCCCAGGCTTCTCGAGACCGACGACCTTTTTGAGGACTCCTCCGGTAGCATGCACGCCATATGGCATGAGCTGCTCGATGCACGAAGCGCATTCGCGACCTCGGCCATAGTTCACGCAGTTGAGAGGGCGCCGGGATCGGCCACCTTTGACGAGACCCGCATCTCGTTTCGTGATTCGGCCGTTCGCTCCTCGTTGAATTGGGTGCGACTGGCAGAGGCAGACTTTGGAGGGCTCTTCTACGTCGGCGCCACATGGGATCGTCTATACATTGGCAGGGTTCCTCCAAACCCGACGAGCACGCAAGTCGTGATGACAGACGTCACGCCTCGCAAAGTAGCAATCGCGGGGTACACACCGTACGTCGCGCGCACAGCTGCTGGGCGGGCGACCATTGATAATCACACTGGGCTTGATGTCCTACTGCTCTGTTCCAATTCTGCCTCCTACCCAGACGCGTCCAACTACGTCATTCACCTGTCAAGAGAGACGTTCGAGGCGTTGCCGGGTGCGTAACCCTCGCTGCTTGCCGGCGGCGTTTTGATGAGTAGCTCCGTGGTAGATCCGCGTCATCACGCACATCCTGATCTGTACTCACACCCATGCCACCTCCACCCATGTCACCCATCTCGGCCGGTGCATCGGCAGTCGAGACAAGCGGTTCCATCGGCATCATCATCGGCGTCGTCGTCGGTGTGATCATCGCTCTTGTCCTCGCCCTGGTCCTCATGCGTCGTCGTCGCCGTCTCAACGATAACGTACGCCCGGCAGCGCCAACAGGCGGGCAAGCCAAAGCAGACAAGAAGGCGGCCAAGAAGGCTGCAGGCGATTTGTTCACGTGAGTACGCGAATACGAGTACGGTGGTTAGCGCTAGATTGGTTATCTTTCAGGGCAAGCAACGTTGCTGGGCGAGCAAGATGCGACGGCGGGCGGGCGGCAAAACCAGCATATCATGTCGATATCAGAGCTTGAGGGGGATATCGCATTCATACAATGAACAACCCAGACTTGATACTAACACATCGCGTGCGCAGCATAATAAGCATGTAGAGCCCACGATAAAACGACAGTGTGCCACATGCGATCGCCGATCCAATTTGCATGCTGGGGCACATGCTGCCCGGCGACAGGTGACGGAGGTGGACCTGAGTGGACAAGCACGCAAACGGCAGCGCACCCGGTAAGATAGAAACACCCCGCCGGCCGCCGCCGCCCCCGCCGCGGCGCACTCATGGGCGCACCGCCGTAATAAAGTAACCGGCCTGTCAGAGAAATGCATCTGACCTGCTCGTGCTCCGATCGACTTAATGCATCGAGAGCGTCGCGTAAATGCTTGGTTATCTAAAACCCGCGAACGGTTATTCGAAAATGTTATGTATACTATAACGTTTTAGAACTAACTACTAAGCCCAACTAAATTTGGGGCCGTCGAAGACAGCTGACGGGGACCTCAGCTTGCACTTCCGAATCCCACGCCGGCACCGCCATCGGCCCCAGCACCTGCCGCGCGTGGCGTTCGGGGGGCGGCCGCGGGCGCACCGCCTCGCTTGCCGCCGCCTAGCAGCGACCAACTCCTCTTGACCGGTGCCGACGCGGCCCCTATCTGTGCGGACGCGGCGCCTATCTGGGGGTAGGCGCTCTCTTCGGACGCCTCGGCAGACCTCGGAGGGCCAGCCTGCCATCCCGTGGGTTCGTCGAAGCCCGTGGCCTGCTTTGAGCTGCGGCCACCAAGCCGCGTCGCTGGGGCCACGACGGCGCCCACGGCGCGCACCATGCCGACGCCGCCTACCATTGCGCCACCTGCGACGCTGGCGATGGCCCCAATGGACCCACGCTCAGGAGGGGGCAGGTACGGATTCTTATTGGGCTGTCCGCGTCCTATCCCCGCAATGCTCTGCTCGGCGACCTCACGCGTGAGCATCGAGATCTCCATGTCGAGCTTGGCCTGCTGCCCCGCGTAGAAGGGGTGCGTGCACTTGTAGTGCTGCCGAGGGATGGTGTGCACCTGCCCGCGCACAGCCTGCACGTTCTCATAGAGCTGGCGCAGCTGCAGCGTGCACTCAGCGAGCGCATCATTCGCGCCCGTGGAGCGCTCATCCCAGATCTGCACCTGCAGCCGTGACTGGCGCACGGGCAGCGGCACCTGGAAGACAAAGCGCCAGTTGAAATTGGCCGTCGTCTGCTTGGAGCCTGCGGACGCGCGCGCGCCGTAGTGAACATCCGTCTCTTGCATCATCAGATCACCTCCCACCTTCGCCGTGACGAACACGTCGGCAGAACCGTCGCGCTCGATGAACTGGTTCTTACCCTCAAGCACAAGCTCCTTGACCGACCAGACAACCACGCGCAGCTGACATTCGAGCGCCGCGGGCGGCTGGAGCACCTTGGGCTTGGACGCGAGCGACTGCGCGGGAGATAGGATCTCGAGCCACATCTCGAGCTTGCCCTGGGGTGAGTTGGACGCGGGGGACCAAAGGTAGCGCCGTTCGACTGGCTTTGGCTGCATCTCGAGCCACTCTTGCGAGAACAGACGATTCTCGATGTCGATGACCGTGGCGCCGATGAGCTGCGCGCCGGAGCTGTCCTCGTCCCACACTTCGATCGTCAGCACCGGGTTGCCGGGCACCATCGTGGGCAGCTCAAAGCACCGGTAAAAGTTGGGATTGACTGTGGACCGAACGACATTCTTTGAATCGTCGATGATGTTGTGCTTGTGCGTGCCATTGCGCACGACCAGGTAAGGGTCAGAAAGGCCGTTTGTGTCCTTGGGCGCGAATTTGATGCCGCGCGTCACGTACGCGCGCGTGATATACACCGACTGCTCAAAGAGATCTGGCAGATCGAGCTTAGGGGGTGCCACGCTCTTCAGCTCCGCCTCGAGGACGCGCACGCGCGCCTTGACGCGCCCCACCTCGCGTCGCAGCAAGGTCGTGCCAGAGCCTGTGGTCCGATAGAGCGTCCACTGATCAAAGGGCGGGTCTATAATCAGGTGCTCGAGCTCGGCTGCAAGTGGCTTTTCGACGCGGCTGTCCTCATCCTGCTCGACCGCTCGCAGCCCAAGCGGAATGACCGGCGGCGTGGCTGGCAGCGTGCGCACGCGGTGGCCCCGCAGCCGACCACGCGCAAGCTGGCGCGCGGCGCGCAGGTCGGCAATCGAGGGCGTGTCCATGCGCATCTCAGCCTCAAAGCCGAAATTGGCATCGCTCACATTGGGGTACACTGTGTGCAGGTACTGCTCGTGCCGCGCGTCGACCTCTACCGGCTCCTCGTCGGACCCTTCAGACATCTCGTCCGTGATCTGGACGGCCGGGACCTTGGGCCTGTCGTTGTGCTCGTACGGGGCGTCCTTGATCCACTCGCAGTAGGGCGCCAGGTCGAAGGAGCACTGCGCGACCACAGGCGTGGCGCCGCGCACATTGTCGAAGACACGCACATTGAGCTGCGGGCAGTACAGGAGCTCCTCGGGCAAGCGCGTGCGGATCACAAGTGTCTCAAGGAAGTTGGCATCCGGCCCCGAAGGCTTCGACGAGACGGCCGTCCGCATCACCTTGGATACTGTCGATCGATCGCCACAGTCAATCTCGATGTGAGGCGCTTGGATCGGCTGGCCGTTGTACGGGAGCATCTCGCGCACGCCCACGATGCTCATCTCGACTTCGACCTCACGCATCGGAGGTAAGATGCTTACGAGCCCCGCTTTTTTGAGCTCATCCATAGAGATCAGCTGGAAGGAGCAGAGCACTTCGCCGCGCACATCGCTCTCATTTTCTAGCCAGATCGAGCGCCACTGCGGCGCCTTGGGGAAGGCCTTGTCAACGCCCAGGAGGGACACGAGGCAGCGGCCGATGAGCTGATCGCCGCCCTCATCTTGGTCGTACAAGCGCACCAAGATGTTCGCGGTGGTCGGCGTCGGAATTGGCAGCTCGAGCTCCACGCGGACGGTCTCGTACCACTGTGGGTTGCAGGTGGGCTCCGCGACCTTAGTCTGGCCCGCAAACCCGTGCAAGGTCACCACTGCAAACGGGTTAGCCAGCCCGTCCTCATCCATCGAGGGCAGGTTGCGGGCCTGGTAGATGTGGCCGCGCAGCTCGAATCTGCGCGTGGGAGGATGCATGATGCGCTCGCGAGGGGTGCGCGGCAAGCTCGACTCCTTGCCAAAGTCGAGCCGATACTCGAGGAAGCCGGGTACGGCGGCGATCTTCGGGTCAAGAGGGTCGCGGGTGAGAGTCTCGAACACGGGAGCGTGATTGAAACCCACCACGTCCTCGAGATCCAGCCTTATGTAGCCGAGCCGCTGCTCCGTTTTCGCGACGATCGTTGTGAAATAGACGTTGATGAAGATGTCGGGGCACTGCGCCAGGTCGGATGGCAGCTCGACGCGCCGCTCTTCGAACATCTCATCCCAGACTACGAGCCCGTTCTCGACGATGCATGGGGTCGACTCCATCGTCGTTCCGCCGACCTGAGAGCGCCGCGTGGGGCAAGTGGGTGGGGAAATGTCGGGGAGATGTCGAGGAGACGGCGGGGAGACGTGGAGGGGGTGGGCCTGTGGGACGGGCATGCTGGTGCACCTGCAACTCGATTCGGATCTGTGAGTTATCGGGTGCGCTGACAGGGTCAACCTGCGATGCCCGGTGCAGGTCGAAGCGGATGACGTACGGCTCGTGCTGTGGGTCCACGCACTGGCTGATGGATTTGATCTTGGGCACAAGGCGCGCGGGCACTTCTTCGGCGAGCATCGCGAGAAGCAGCCGTCCTTTGTAGCAAGTCTCGAGAGGCACACGCATGTTGTGTGAGCGCCACAAGCGTTCGCGGATGCTCTGCAGCCCCTCGATCCCCTGGACCCCGTACAGGTTGACCCAGTACGGCTTGATCTCGCCGCGGCGCAGGATCTCGTTGACAGATAGCACGATGTCTGCCACGAGGGTGTCATAGCCGCCCTGGTCGTAGTCGGAGACGGAGATGACGAGCTTGTCGTTGAAGATGGGAAGCATGATAGGCAGTCGCAGCAGCTCATTGTAGGTTGGATTGAGCGAGTTTGCACAAACCTTGGTCTTCATCGCCGACTCCCCGGGCAGCCTGACCGACACGAACGCGTCCGTCGCGCCGTATGAGTCCATATTAGGCAACCCTTCGATGCGATAGATGGCAATGAAGAGGGAATAGTGTGTCCAACGCACCAGGGGCGGCATGAGCACCAGTGCGGCATCGTTCACCTCGGCCTCGTCCACATCACCCTGCGAGTGCGTCGGCAACGGCTGCAGCCCACCCTGGCACACGAGCGTCACGCGCAGCGCGCCTCCCATTTCGGTTACGTACTCGTCCGGGTCTTTGTAGAGCGCAAGCCACGTCATAAAGTACTCGCCCATCGGCTGCTTGCGGAGCTGAAGCAACGGCACCTCGTACATGCCGAGCACGTCCGACCTGGCGTCAGTGTTGGCGTTGAGCACGGTGAGCACCACCTTCGCCTTCTTCATTTCGTCATAGGTCATCATCATTTTCCATTCCAGCCAGGTATCGAACTTGCACGACGTCGATCTGCGCACGACCTGCGAGTACTTTGTGGTCTGATTGCCCACGCTCGCGGTGACGATCAGGTCGGGAATGACGCCCGGCGGCGCCTTGATGTCCTTCGCCTCGATGACGTGCACGAGCACGCGGAAGGCTTTCGGCTTCGGACCCTTGATCTCTGCTGTCTTGCCCTTATTGGGGCGAGCACCGGGCTTAGTAGCGCCGGCGCCGGGCTTGTTGACGTCCGCGCCAGGCGGCGCGCCGGCACCAGGCGCCGTGCCCGGTGCGGCCGGCTTGGCATTTGGGTCCGCGCGCGGTTTCATCGACATCCCAGCCGGCCGACGATTACGCCTCCAGGCCTCCCTCTTCCCTCTTTTGTCTTTTTTGCGGAATTCTTCTCGCCTTCATTTTGGGTAGTTCTGACGGAGGTTATACTGACGGAATATCTGGGTAATCACGAGGCTGGAGGCGTGTTGTGAGTGCACGCGCTCACAAGAGTAACGTTGTTTGGGAGTTTTGTGTTGAAATGTGTAGCGAAATCGAGAGTTCGCTTCGGTCCGTCCGAAGATGAGCGTCCCCACAAGAGGTCGACCTCTACCTGCCGCGCACTCTGTGGAAGGCCCCATGAGGACCATTTATGGAAGAACAATTCCGCAAACACGAATGCTAATGCTACTGTGGTTGCCTGAGCCTTTGCGCGACTACCTCGAATACTGGGGCGCATCGCGCCTGATCCCACCGGTCCACAAACTCATTCGCAAGCGCCTCGCGAACATCGTTGCGCACGCCGCCGAGACTTTCGACCATAGCGATTGGGATGCCGTTCTCAAGACTCATGTGACAACGGGCGGCACCTTGATCGACGGCCAGCAGATCATCGAGGACGTGAGCCTCGTCGACTACGGCGGCATTGCGAATGATTCGCGCTTCCAGCGCTACCTTGAGCGATTGGGCGTGGCCGAGATCGATGGATTGCCGCCGGCCGAGCAACTTGCGCTCCTTTTGAATGCATACAACGCACTATGCATACGCCTCATCATCCAGAATTACAATGCGGGTGCGCTGCGAAGCATTATGGACCTCAGTACACCGCAGTCGAACGTGTGGGACCTGCCCGCAGGCCGCCTCGGCGGCAAGACGGTCAGCCTCAATCACATCGAGCACCAGCTGCTGCGCGCCGGCTGGGCGGAGCCTGATGTTCATGCATGCATCGTGTGCGCTTCGGCGTCGTGCCCCAACCTTGCGACGGCGGCGTTCACGGGCGAGCGCCTTGCGGAGCAGATGCACGAACGCATGCGCCAATTTTGCCACAACCCGACCAAGGGCGTGCACTGGACGGCCGAGGGGCGGGTCCTCCACCTCTCGCGTATCTGCCTTTGGTTTGCCAACGACTTTGGCGGCTTCCGTGGGGCAGCGGAGCATGCAGTTGCAGCCGCACGCACCGACGCCGATCCGAGGTGCTTGCCAGTGCAGCCTGACGTGCGGCGCGCGTCGCTCCGATACTTTCGGTACTCGTGGCTGCTCAACGCAAAGAAGCCAGAGAAGCCTCTGTGAATGTATCGTACTGTCAACTGTCGACGGCTGACGGTGACGCCCGAACGCGCGGTATAATTAGTATAAGAGCGCGTAGCGGACGAGAGGGCGGTAGCACGAGAGCGACGCGGAGAGTCGATACAATTTTCCGAATAGACAATTTCTAGTAGGGTCTGAGTAGGGTCTGAGGTGTTGAGGTTTCTGAGGTGCTCCGCCGTCGACGCTAGAAGTGCAAAGAATTAGGTTCCGACCTCGCAACCAAACGATATGAGCGTATCTTCCACGGCCTCAGATTCGCTGCCTCGTCTCGTGATGATGGTGGCTGCGGCTGGGCGACGCACTGTCGTGATTTCCGTCCTGATGGCTGCGGTGCCGGCTCCGGTGCTGCCGATCGTCGGGCGATGACGAGCTGGTACGTGGGTGCCGGCTATTCCCACGGCCATGCGATTCTCTACCCGCCTCGCGGTGGCCGCCCTCGCGGTGGCCGCCCTCGCGGTGGCCACCCTCGCGATGGCTTTCACGCAGCCGCGGCGGGGGTGCCTCCGTCGTGCCGTGATAGCCATCGCGATGATGATGGCGATGGGCGCGAGCCGCCACCGGAGTTCGCTCAAGTGGTACGGACGCTATGGGCGCCGTATTGGGCGCCTCGGCGAGATGCCGGGAGGAGCGGTGCCGCCGAGCCCCCTGGGTCTCACCCCCCACCTCGCGCTCGCGCGACCGCCGGTCGCCCTCGATGCCGCCACCGTCCCCGCCGCCGCCGGTGTGCTCGCGATCGTGCTCGTGGCGATGGCGACGCTCGGCGGGCTCGGGGGAACTGCTCCGGTGGCGGCTCCGGTGTCGGCGCTCGCCGTTGCCGTCGCCAAGCCCACTCGTCACAGGCGGTGCACCAGCCTCGTCCGACCGGTGGCGCCGGGGACGATGGCGCCGCTCGGCCTCGTCTTTGGCAGGCGTCGACCCGTGAAGGCCTGGTGCCGGCGGCCGCGACGGCGCCAGAGGTACCTTCTCACGTGACGGTGCACGCGTAGGCTGGCCTTTCTCCAGTGCGCGCTCGCGACCATCCTCATGATCGCCGATCGGCGAGGACGATCGCGAGCGGTGTCGGTGTCGGTGTCGGTGACGCGTCCGCTCCTCGGCCTTGACTCCATGGCCGCTGCCGTGCCTCTCGCCACGCGTAGCGGCCACTGGCTTGGGGGGCTGCACCACGTCCGGTGTGCCCAGCTTGCTGAACGCGTATGCGTCCGGCGAAGACATCTGGTCTCCGATGCCGCTTGGGCCGGGTTTCATGCTGCTGCTGACCTTGCCAGCCGAGGTGTCCTCATGGACGGAGTCGTCCTGCGGCGCGCCAGCGCTCTCAACATCTAGTTCGATTCGCACCACCGGCGGCGCATTCCGGCGGTACAGCCAGTCGAAGAGCACGACGAGAAGCACCGTCGCCACAACGCCGCCGATGATACACAGGCCGATGACGAGGAGCTGCTCCTCGCCGATGCCGAGATTGGCGGTGTCCTTCTTGGAGGACATGGCTCGGAAGCGACACTCAAAAGCTTCACGTTGAGGGCCAACTCCGAGTCGAAAAGCGCTTGGAGAGGAAGCCCCACGATTGCATCCGCAATCAGCAAAACATCTACATGTAGTAATTTGGTATACATGATCACGATTCGCTACATGTACCTTTGGCTTTGAGACACGTGGCTAAAAGGTCGTTCATGAAACAGTCGCGAGTTTGGCTCAATGCCAAGGACCCCTGAAGACCCTCGTCCCCTCTCTGCTGCGTGTGTTTCTTTGAATGGGCGTCGACACGAAATTGGCGAAGCGCAAGAAGCGGCACACGCCAACGCATGCGACGCGTCGCCGGCAAATGGCAGCGCGGCAGCTTGCTGAAGCGGCTGAGCACACCCATCAAGCGCCGTTGGCTGACGAGGTGCACTCCACGGCCGCGTTTGAGGCATACTACAAGGCTCAAGGGATCGTGCCACCTTCCGAGTGGGACGCACTGCTTGCCGCGTTGCACCGGCCACTACCAGTGACCTTCCGCTTCAGCGCGTATCCGGGCAGCGCCAGGACGGTTAGTGGCTACCGTGAGCAGTGGCGCCAGTTGCGTGAGAGCTTCCCCGGCTGCCACACAACACCGCTGCCCGTGGCCGGTGCGTGGCAGCTTCCCTACGACCGCGCGACGCTCTCCGCACGCGAGAGCACGGTGACGCGCGAGATCCACAAGTGGCTGGGCGGTGCGTGCGCCGTGGGCGCAGCGCAGCGGCAGGAACTCGTGTCGATGGTGCCGGTGGCACTCCTCGATGTGCAGCCACACCACCTGTGCCTCGATTGCTGCGCCTCGCCGGGCTCGAAGACGACCCAACTGCTCGAGCTTGTATCGGGTGCCGGTGCTGTCGTCGCCAATGACATGAAGCCTGTGCGCGCATTCACGCTCTCCAAGCGATGCCGCGCGCTCGGTCTAGCGTCTTCTCGGCTTGCGGTCGTAACACACAGGGCGCAGGCGCTGCCTTCGCTGATCGGCGCAGGCTGCGGCGACGGGGCGGCGCGGCGCGGCTACGACCGGATCGTGTGCGACGTTCCTTGCACGGGCGACGGCGCGATCCGCAAGGCGCCCGAGCTGTGGCGTTATTGGTCGCCCCACCTTGGTCGCCAGCTCCATTCCCTCCAGCTGCAGCTGGCGCTGCGCGCGGCACACCTGCTCGCGCCCGGCGGCGTGATGGCCTACTCCACGTGCTCCCTCAACCCGCTCGAGAATGAGGCCGTCGTCGTCGCGCTGCTTCAGAGGAGTTCCGGCGAGTTGGAGCTGCTGCCGACTGCACACCTCCTTCCCGAGCTGCAGCGGCGGCCTGGACTGACGACGTGGGCAGTCTTCGACGACCGAATGCGGCGGCTGCACTCCTTTGGGCAGTCGCAGCGCAAGCGCGTGAGCAAGGGCCTGCGCCGCTGCTTCCGCGCGACGATGTGGCCCCCCGCCGGGTCCGCCGAGGGGGCCGACGCCATCCTCAGCGTGCTGCCGCGCTGCATGCGCCTCGTGCCCCACTTGCACGACTCTGGCGGCTTCTTCGTAGCACTCATCCGACGATGCACGCCCGCGCCGAGGCCGCCGCGAGCGCCGTCGCGAGCGCTCTCGCCGCCGAGCGCCGGCCGCCAGTACCGGCCGGTGTCGCCCGAGGCTTGTCGCATGCTCACCTCGAGCCTTGGGCTGAGTGCGGCCGAGCACCACACGTTTGTACGTGTCATCGGGCGTCGGCTGCATGCCGACGACTCTCACGCAGTAGCTCGCATCGGGGGTGGCGGCTATGACGACGATGGGGATGAGGATGGCGCACTGGATGAGAAGGACGACGACGACGAGCACGAGCAAGAGCACGAGCACGAAGGCGAGGAGCGGATGGCCGCCGAGCCACATGCGCCACGGACGATCGTGGTTCTCAGCGAGACAACGGCTGCGGTGCTTGCCGACGCACGCCCCGCATTCCGTCCGGTGTGTGCGGGCGCCCGCGTCTTTGTACGCTTCCCGGGCGGCAAGTACCAGCTCGTGCAGGACGGCGCGGCGCTGCTGCTGCCCGCTCTGCCGCCCCGTTGCGTCGCCAAGCTTCCGTGGGCCGAGCTGGTGGCCGTCTTGCAGTGCCACGTGCGCGGCGAGGCGCTCGGGCTGCCGCGTGGTCTACAGGAGAGCGTGTGCCTGCTCGGCTCTGACGATGGCCGAGAGGGCTCCGACGAAGCCCTCGTCGCGTGCTGTGTGAGTGCCGTCGAGGCAGATGGCCAGACGCGTGCACGGCTGCGGTTGTTGGCG
>Ga0180441_100635_pt1 | contig 23149 bp, 10 predicted proteins | sample ChrtobMetaP5_8mM_FD_120633 | JGI IMG/M metagenome (GOLD analysis project Ga0180441, IMG submission 120633) | Chrysochromulina tobin associated microbial communities from unialgal haptophyte culture, Seattle, Washington, USA - P5_8mM MetaG | ecosystem: Host-associated > Algae > Haptophytes >...
CATACCCGGGACCGCCGCCGCGATCGGTATCTCAGCGGGCGTGGCCGCCAGCGCGATGCTGCCGAGAAATACCAGGACTAGAGCTCTGCCGCTTCGGTAGGTGAGGATGTGCAGGTGCGTGGTGACGCACCCCATCTCAAGCTCCGCGGCGATCAGGAGCAAGCCAAGCATGGCGGCCCACGCAAAGATCGTACGGATGAGATAGCCGCTGCAGCCCTCCGTCTCCGAACCGTAGTACACAGTGGGCACGCTAACGGTGGCCACCGCCGAGCAGGCGATGATGTTGAGAATCTTGGACTTCCACTTCATCGATTCAATCTTTCGGTCCTCCTCCGTCAGGACGGGTTGACCCATGGGCACGACGCCGACGGGCTGACCCATGGGCACCTGGTTCGATGGGCCCGGCTGAGCAGCCGGAGAGGAAGGCTTCGCGCCCATGAATCACCTGCGTCGCGGCCGACCTTCCCGAGAGCCGTCGACCTGCGTTCACGCGAAATAGTCGCGATATACGTCCCAGTACTTTTGGAAACTAATTCTTCACAACAACCCGTCACAGCGAAAGGTCGGCCCTTATCCCATCGGCAACCGACCACGCGTCGAGGAGAAAAGCGCGGACGCTCAGAATGGTCGAGCCGTCGTCGCCCATGCTGCTCATTGGCGTCATGTCCAACCCTGTGAAGCCGCTGCTGCGCACGCAATGGCGCGAGTGGGCTTCAAAGTTCCACGAGACGGACCGCGCCGTCCGCGTGCGCTACATCTTTGGCAAGACCATGTATGAGCGGAACGCCGACCCTGGTTCTGTGAGCGTCAAAGCCGTGGCCAAGGACTTGGATGGGAACGATCATTTGCTCGTCGATGGCCGCGAGCGGCTGCCGCACGTTGGGGTCGTTACCGAAAAGAGCGCCTACTTTTGGAAAAATGCCGTCACCTTCGAGCCGAATGCCAAGTGGTACTGCAAGTGCGACGATGATACTCTGGTGCATCTCGACCGTCTGGCCAACGTGTTGCGCAGCATCGACACGATGCATCCTGGCGAGGCCACCTACCTGGGTCACCTCAAGTGGCGCGGCTGGGACGTGGACGATCGGTTCCAAGCGTGCGGCGGCACCTGGGGCGATGCGCGAAAGGCCATCAAGGATATCCTGTACGGCGGCATCGTCCACGGCAACCTGCCGTACCCGCCGTGCCCCCACTCGGCCGGACCGTACCCCTACATGAGCGGCGGCATGGTCTGCATGTCGCGCCCGCTCGCCCTCCTCATGTCGACCGATGCGCACTTTGAGCACTTCCTCGCCGTCGCGAGGCGGCGCAACACGCACGGAACGCCGTGCAGGCGGCCGCTCGAGTGCGCGACTCAGCCCGCGGACGTGCACATGTGGCACCACGAAGACGCGGGCATCGGGTACAACGTGTTCCGCGCCGCCGTCGCGCACAATTTCACGCTCAACTACATTGCAGTGCCTGGTACTGAGCGTCCGTCTTTGAACCCCTCGTGCCCGTGAAATTCCTCATTTGGGCATCACTCGTGAGTCCCTAATTTGGGACGCGCTCGTGGCCTACTCCTTGCCCCTGTTCACTCCATGCTCACTCTGCCCGTGTGAGTCTCGGATGCTGGATCAGCGCACTACAATGACGCGGGTATCATCGAACGGCGCGCCACGCCTGACTCCGCGCTGACCGCAGACGACGAGTACTGGTCGACGCGGGCGGTCTTTGCGCACGGGATCAAGGTCCCCTCAGATTTCTCACTCCTCAAGGAGCGGTGGAATCTCTCGCGCCCCGACGCGGCCTTCGACACCCTGGAGTGCTGGCCGTCGGATCAGCTGCCGAGAGGGGCCAACGTACACTACGGGAATTGGGGATGGGCCCGCGTGCCATGCCCAAAAATGGAATACCTTCCGGAGTTCACCTCCATCGATCTCGTGGACCTGACGCGATTTCGTACGCTCTCACCAGCCGAGCAAAAGGCGGAGATTGAGCGCGTCGACGGGCTCATCGCGCGCGTGCGTGGCCCCGTTCACACCGGACGCTTCTGTGATGTCAAGCCACAAGAAAACTTCAAATTCTGCAGCTTCCCGTGGGTCGTCCCAGAGATCATGAAGCGGCGACAGGGCGCGAAGCGTGCCGCCCGGCTTTCGGCAAAGATTTGGGAGGAATGGAAGGCAGCCAATCCTGAGAAAAAAAACAGGCGAAAGCGCGCCAAGACGAAGAAGTTGCGCCGGTCGGTGGAAGACGAGAGGGGGCGTCGTGAAAAGTAGAGTGAGCTGTCCTTTGTGGTGGTTGGTTTCACCTCAATAGTTCTCCTGTACACAGGCTCTGCGGGGGTCTTGGGCGTTGTCTATGTGTGACATGCTTATCAACACCCCGACTTAGACGAGAGGCTACTCCTTTACGGCTGACCTTCACGGTTTAGTAGCCAGAGGCCTCGTGCCCTGGCGACGACCTCCGTTAGCTGGAGATGCGCCGACGCTGTGACCGACGCTGCCGAGCGGCTTAGGGAGAAAGTTAGAGGCAAGCACACGTGCGTTTCATTTTCACGGCTTGGTGTGGTCGGGGGGTTGGTTATAGCCGTCCGCGCGTGCGAGCAGCTGCACGCCATGCCCTTCCAAGAAGCGATCCAAGAGGCCAACCTTCAGCAGCGGCTGCCTGATTACGTGCGCGTCGCCAATAAAAAACGTGCTGAGGGAGAGCGCCAAATCCGGCGACAGACTAGAGCAGCAGGCCGACGCTTTGCTGAGCATGATTTAGATGGCAGCAAGGAGCTCGACTTTGATGAATTCTACTGCATGTTGCCATACAGCCTGCGTGAGGAGCGCAGCGTGTCAGAGCTTAGGCAATGTTTCAGTGATGCCGACTCGAATGGAAATGGGACGCTCTCGATCAACGAGTTTTGGCTGTGGAGCATGTCGACGGCGGGTCAAACACACGGCGTGAAGACCCTCGAAGATCTGCTACGTCGCTATGACACGGACAAGACTGGTGTGCTCAACGAGCTGCAGTTCGAGCGCATGTGCATGGAGACCGGCTTTGCGAGCGGGGCGGATGACATGTTCAAGCAATTATGCGGAAAGCGCGCAGGCAAGCTCAATCATAGCGAGCTCGCCGAGGCGATCATCAAGGGCGCCCCACCCATGGCTCCCGCGTCAAGGAATCTGCTTTCGCAGCTTTGGAAGACGTCGGATTCGGAGGACGAGAAGCGCACCGCTTCCACGCCGAAGCCGCAGCCAGACGCCAAGATAAAATTTCACGTTACCGGCAAAGATGCTGCGAGCCTTCGTGCCAGCCTTCAAGAGCAACTACGCTCGAGCGGTCTTAACACGGGTCTACTCATTAAGTTATTTGACTGCGATGCCGACACATCCTTCTCAATCGACAGCCTGGAGTTCTTCACTGCATTGCGCTCGCGATTCGGGTATGGGGGAAGCTTTTTCATCATCGATGAGGTGTTCAAGCAGCTCGACCTGGATGGCAGCGGTGAGATAGGCTTCGACGAGCTGTACGAGTTTGTTCGGGGTCGTCGCCACTCGCTCGATTCCAGAAGCAAGAAAGTGTGGAAAATGATGTGCAAGGTGCCGCCGTGGGCGACATACACACTGGAGAGCATCGCATGGGACCAGGAGACCTTGCGGGAGCAGATTCTGCTGATGATGGACAGGGCCAATGTGAAGGCCGACAACGTGGCCGCCGCGTTCGATAAGCTTGGCGACGGTCTTGTGGAACGCGACGAGTTCCTCAAGAATGTCGGCGGCTGGTTTCGGGCCAACGAAAAGCTGTGGCACGCCGAAATCGAAGAGCACGCCGAAGCAGCGTACGATGCAATGGCGCGCTCTGCGGTGGACGGCGACGTGATTCTGTCCATCGAGGTTTTGCAAGCATGGCTGACTGCATCCGGACCATTTGATGACCTGGCCGAGCCGCCGCTCAAGAAGGGAGCCGTGCGAGTCCGGGCAAAGAAAGCTCTCACGCGTGCCCAAAGGGAGGCGCTTGTATTGGCAGAACGTGAGCTGGCTGCCCAGAGGGAACAAGAGAGGAAGGAAAGGAATATGGCCATAGCCCAGGCCAAGGCAGCTAGAACTTTGTTGATTGGTGCTCTTCACGAATCAGCTAAGGATATTTACCAGGAGATGGACGCCCAGCTGGCGCCGCGCGGCGCCACGTGGAAGCCTATTCGATCCGGTACCGGATGGGCCATGGACGACACGCTCGAGGGCTCGCGGGGCATGGCACCGCTGCGGCCCTCAGGATTCGGTAAAGGTGCTTTGCGAGCTGCTCTGCAAGAGGAGCATAAGTTCTTGCAGAGCAGCAGCAGTTCGCAGGCTGCTGGATCTTTATTTCAGCAACAGGGGGGGAGATCTTCATGCTACCGCTTTCAAACTGGCCTACAGTCAACCATACTGGGATTCCAGCCAGCATGGGCACCCGCTGGATCCAATGTGCCCAGGTTGCCAAGCGGGCGCCCCGGTTCTGCGACGTTGGGTGCGGAGTTGTACACTATTCCGGTTGGCCGAATTCCTCATCGTTCCTTGGGTTCGATCGGTGGTACACCTGCACAGATGGACCACGAACATCGATCGGCGAGCATGCGACGCACTGCCAGCGTGCACAGGTTCAATCTGCGGCCTTCTTCGCCGAGGGCGTCCCCTGCAGTCCTCACCCGTCCGGTCTCAGCAGCCAACCTGCCCCGTCAGAGGGCATCGGTAGCGACGATCGCAGGGCCTCTCCGACCTGCGACAGGACACGGCAAATCCAAGTCCCGCAACTCTCCCCTTTTGGAGGCCCTCTCGAGGGCACGGGCGAACGCGGCAGAAGCGGGAGAAGGTGCCGAGCTAGCGAAGGCCGTGCTTGACGCGCTGGTCGTGGCGCACGGATTGGAAAATGGTACGATGGCGCAGAGCGCCGAGGCTGCGGAGCACGCCGAGGTGGCAGCGGAGGGCGAGCTTCCGCCGGCGCCGGTGCCGTTGGCAGAGGTGGTGGAGGCTGAGACCCCTGCTGTCGCGCCCTGGCCAGCTGCCGCGACTGCGCTGGCTGCCGCGCCGGCTGCCGCGCCGGCAGCGGCTAGTGCGGCCGAAGTAGATGAAGCTGCGTCCGAGGAAGCGCCCACGGCGCCCGAGGCAGATGCGGGGCCTGCGGCTGAGGCAATAGCGGCTGCGTCCGAGGCACCATCGGCTGCGGCGGAGGAGGCACCTGCGGCTGCGGCTGAGGCCGAGGCAATAGCAGCTGCGTCCGAGGCACCTTCGGCTGCGTTCGAGGCGCCTGTGGATGCGTTCGAGGCACCTGCGGCTGCGGCTGAGGCCGAGGCATCTGCGGCTGCGTCCGAGGCACCTTCGGCTGCGTTCGAGGCACTTGTGGCTGCGTTCGAGGCACCTGCGGCTGCGGCTGAGGCCGAAGCATCTGCGGATGCGTCCGAGGCACTTTCGGCTGCGTCAGAGGCACCGGCCGCTGCGGCCGAGGCCGAGGGACGCGCGGCGGCTGAGGAGGCGAAAGTAGCCGAAGAAGCAGCCGCAGCCGAGGCCGAGGCGATGGCCGCAAAGGCGGCAGCGGCGGCAGCGGCGGCCGCAGAGGCAGTCTTGGCCGCCGCCGCTGTGCGGGATAAAGCGTCAGCCACCGCGCGAAATCGATTCGCCGCCGCGGCGAAGACGATGTCCATCGCCAATTTGTTAAAGGCCGGTGGGCGACGGGTTGCAGATGCGCGTGCCGCTGCCGAGGAGGAGCAAGCAGCCAAGGTGGCGACCGAGGCCGCCGAGGCCGCCGAGGCTGCCGCAGTCGAGGCAGCACGTGCGGCTGCCGAGGCAGCGCAGCGGCATCAGGTGCTCGCCGCCGAGGTTGCCGAGAAGGCGGCGGCAGTTGCGGCGGCCGACGAGGAGAAGACGCTGGTCGAGGCGGCCGAGAAGGCCACCGAGGTCGAGGTGGCCGGAAGGGGCCACACAGCTGACGATCTCGAGGCTGCAGAGGCAGTGGCCGAGGAGGCAGCGGCCGTGGAGGCGGCAGTAGTCGAGACGGCGGCTGCGGCTGCGGCCGAGGCACCAGCGGCAGCGGCAGAGGTACGATCGACTGCGGCCGAGGAGGCACCTGCGTCTGCGGCTGAGGCCGAGGCGCCTGCGTCTGCGGCTGAGGAACCAGTGTCTACGGCCGAGGAGGAACCAGCGGCTGCGTTTGAGGCACCTGCGGCTGCGGCCGAGGCACCAGCGGCAGCGGCAGAGGCACCATCGGCTGCGGCCGAGGAGGCACCTGCGTCTGCGGCTGAGGCCGAGGCGCCTGCGTCTGCGGCTGAGGAACCAGTGTCTACGGCCGAGGAGGAACCAGCGGCCGCGTTTGAGGCACCTGCGGCTGCGGCCGAGGCACCAGCGGCAGCGGCAGAGGCACCATCGGCTGCGGCCGAGGAGGCACCTGCGTCTGCGGTTGAGGCCGAGGCGCCTGCGTAGTGATTCGAGTAAAAGCCGTGGTCTGGGGTAGGTCAACATAACATTGAGATAGCATTAATATATGAATCTATTTGCTCCAGCCCTAGCACAGCGATGGTACCAGCTAACATTCGCACCCACCGGACGTACCAGGTTGACCTGAGCTTGCACCTGTCTTGTGCATGTCGGCAAGGCACATCTCGCACGAGGCATCCCCAGGCCGGCGGCACAGGCATTCACCGATCTCGCGGAGGGCATCGATGATGCACTCACGCTGATCCACGAAGTTGCATCTTGCGTACATCTTATCCTCGAATATGGAGGTACGCTCCTTGCGCAGCTCCGGCTCCTGCTTCTCTCGCTCCAGCCAGCGGTGCACGCACGCACGGAAATGCGCCCTCGCCTTCACAGCAGCACAGGCATACATCTGCTCGCTCGTCACAGGCTGGTAATCTAGATCCTCGTCGCTCGTCACAGGCTGGTAATCTAGATCCTCGTGACGAGGCCACGGATTTCCATTCTCCGAGGGCGGCGAGGACGGCGCTCGTGCCCACGCCGACAAAATGGGCTGTGTGCGTCGGTTGGGGCAAACGAGATGATGCAGGCCGGCTGCCGGGTTGACGCAAGCAGCTAGATCTGCGATCGAGGCACTACGTGTCTGAGAGCCTGAGAGCGCGTCCTCAAGCATTTTCAGCCGTTGAGCCCAAGTGCGTTGCACCCACTCCTCCTTGGGAATGGATGGGCAGCGAGACCGACCGCCAAGATCACGTACCTTCGCCTCCGCCTTCTTCTCGACTGATGGTGCTAGACTGCAGTTCGCCGGATGCGGGTCATTCATCGCCTGCGACGCCTGTGCCACCGCCTGCACACTAGGTATCATCTGCTGTGCTTGCGCGAGCATCAGCTTGGCCCGCTCGAGTATGACGAACGAGTGTCGCGGCATGATGAAAACGCTCCCATCGCAAAGATTTCCCATGGCTGCTGTCACCGTCTGCGTTCTGGGGCACGCGTCGACGACCCAGCCGTAGGAGTTAGATGACCAACCATCCATTTCGTCGAGAGTCAAGATGCAATCGCCGATCAGAGGCGGACGCTGAGCAATCTCCGTGAACGGAGAGGGTAGGTCGAGGCCATCAACAGTGTTCCATCCCTGATCCGATCCCACATTCACTCTGTTTGCCTCGCACAGCCTGCGAGCTTCTGGCTGGATGAATGTGCCTGCCTCGACATTGAACCGCTTCGCGCATTCGTTGCAGAGACCCCGCTTATGATAATTGCCAAAGTTTCCGCATTCAGGCTGGACAGCGCCGCCGCCCAGGTCCATGCATTTTGTCCTTCGGAGAGGGCGTGGATGGTCAGCCATGATGCGGATGCAAAAGGCGAGCAAGAGTGCAGAGCAAGAGTGCAGAAAGCGAGCGATGTGCAGGAAAAAGCGCGCTTTCGTCCATGTTTCTATCCGGATGTGGATTTCAGAACCTTCAGGGAGGGTCGCTGCGCGTCGAATTGAGTCGTTCCCCCGCTCTCCCTCCCCACAAAATCAAATAACGAAACTGCCGATGCCTTAAACTAAGCACAGGTATGCACTCCCGTTGTGCGGCTAGCTTGCTGGACCCAAACTAAAGTAGGCAAGCTTCTCCGCTGGCAGTGCGAGCTGAGCTTCGTCACACTGAAGAAGTCCGCGAGAAGTCCGGTTGCCGCCATTGCGGCTCGTGATGCTCGACTCGCTCTTGAGCTGGCTGATCCTGAAGAACCTCCGACCCTTTGTCGAGGACACGGTCGACCTCGGATTGCACCTGCGCAATGGCTGCCTGCTGCTCGAGGACGTCACCCTCTCGCCTACGCTGCTCGCCAGCCTAGCGCTGCCGCTCACCATCAAGGCGGTGAGGATCGCGCGGCTTGAGATCCTGCTTCCGTGGCGCCAGTCGGGCAGTAGCCTGCCACTTGTGGTGGTCGTCGACGGTGTACGTGCAATCGTAGGGCCGCTCGACGAGTGCAGCGCGCGTGACCGCCACGGTGGCTGGCTTGGTAAGCGCAAGCAGAAGCGCCTACTCGCATCGAGCGGGGCCGAGTCGCCAGCGGTCGAAGCGCCTGTCGCAGGCGATCCGGCGAGTACCTCCAGCAGCTGGCAGACGCGGACGCTCGTCGACGCGCTGCTGCGCGATCTGCAAGTGCATCTGAGCAACCTGGTCATTTGCTTCGAGTCCGCGCCCGGCGGCGTCGCCGTGAGCGCAACGCTGAGCAGCCTGCAGCTGCGCGCGCAGCGGCGGCAGGCGCTGCCGCGCCTGCTCTCACTCTGCCTCGGCCGCGGAGCCGAGCTCAAGGAGCATTCGGCCGAGGTGCATCTAGAGCTCACAGTGGGCATCCAGTGGCACCCGAACGGACTTGGGGACCTGCCGCCGCCCGTCGGTGCGGCGGCGTCGCGGCCGCCAGATCCGGAGCTCGCTCCGCCAGATCTGGATCTCGCTCCGCCAGATCTGCGGCCGCCGGCGGAGGCTCGGGCGCGTGCTCCATCCGCCGCCGCTCCGGCCGCTGCCGCCGACTCGAGCGGCCCGCCTGCCAAATTAGGCCCGCCTGCCAAATTAGGATCGGTGCCTCTTCTCGAGCCATGGCGTAGCGTGGCCGACGTAACCGTTCGCATCGAGTGGCCCTCGGCCGAGGCGCCCACGACGGCGCCCACGCTGCACCTCGACGGGAGCGTGCAGCTCGAGCCGCTGCGCGTGCGCGTGAGTGCTTCACAGCTCGAGTCCCTCAGCACCTTCGCGCGGCGCACAGCACAGCTCGCGAGCGGGAGCCATCGATGGAGCGTCTCTGGCGCGACTTGCCGCACCGCGCCGCGCCCTGCCAGTCCGCGCCCTGTCATGTCGGTAGGCGCGGCGCCGTCTTGGGCATGGTGGCGGTACGCGACCGGCGCCGTACTGGGCGACCTGCTGGAGGAGCGGAGGCGCCAGTCGTGGCAGTGGCTGCGCGCGCGCGTCGCGCTGCAGCGAGCGTACGAAGCGGCGTGGACCGTTCACATTCACAGCATCAGCCCCGCCGCCGCGGCGGCGCTCGAGACGGCGCTCCCGCCTCGGCAGGCGGCGCTCGAGACGGCGCCGCTCCTCGACGCGAGGATGCAGGCGGCCGTTGCCGTTGCCATCGACGCCGCCGCGCTCGCGGACGAGTTCGCGGCACGCGCATCCGACCGAGATTCACCGAGATTCACCGAGATTCTACGAGATGCGACGAGATCGGCACGCGCACCCGCTGTGCCGCTGATGGCTGCCTCCTCCACGCCCGCCGTGCCGACGGGCGCCGTGCCGAGCGCCATGCCGACGGGCGCCACCTCCTCGGCCGAGGCGCTCGCGTGGCTCGAGAGCACGCTTGACGTCGAGACCGTCGAGCGCTGTCGTGAGCGCGCCCGGCAGCGACTCGCGCTCGGGACAGCGCGCCCAGCGCACGAGCGCTCACGACAGCGCTCGGGCTCCGTCCCTACCAACGCCGACGCCACCCGCGCCATCGCCCGCGGAGCGCCCACGACAGCGCCCGGCGCCACGGCCGCTGCCGACCCTGCCGACCCTGCCGGTGCCCAGCACGGCGCCCCCGCAGCCGAGCGGTTTCGTCTCGAAGCAGCGCTGCACGTGCATGCGGCCGGTATGGTGGTGCGGCTCGGCCTCCCCGTGCGCGCCGTCGTGGGCGCCAAGGGCGGGCGGGCGGGCAGCGCTGCGGCGCGCGGCAGCCTATGGGGCACGAGCGCCGTCGCGAGCGCGGTGGGGTCGGCGGTACCGGTAGGCGCTGAGCTGACTGTGAATGAGGAGCTGACTGTGAATGAGCTGACTGTGATCCTTGACGAGTTCAGCATGGATCTACGTCACAGCCTCGGCCTCGGACGCGGCGGCGGCGGGGGCGGCGGGGGCGGCGGTGGTGGCGGTGGCGGTGGTGGTGGTGGTGGCGGTGGTGGTGGTGTTGGTGGTGGCGGCAGCGGCAGTGGTGGTGGCGCAGGCGTCGGCGGTGTGCGGGCCGCTCTCGACTTCACTGCCTCGCTGCTCTCACTTCGCGTCCTCCATTGGCGTCCGGCCGCACCTTCATGGATGAGCACAGCCGGTGGTGCAGGCGGCGGCGGCACGCGCGGCGGCGGCGGAAGCGGCGGCGCGAGCGGCGGCGGTGGCGGTGGCGGCGGCGGCGGCGGTGCCGGTGGCGGCGGCGATGCAGCCGGGCCAGCGAGTGGGTGGCATGCCGTGAACGTGGTGTGCTGCGGAGGCGCGGAGGAGAGCGGTGTGAACACGACAACTTCAGAAGCGCCCGGTGTGAACACGACGACTTCGAGCGGGCCCTCGCCCACGACGGCGCCCGTGCTGTCGGCGGCCGCCGCAGCGGCACGGCGGCGCCCTTTGTGCAGCTTCACGTGTCACTTCGACATGCGGGCTGATCGAAGCTTCCCACTGGTCGCCGGGATCGGGCTCCATGTCGGGCGTCCGGTCACCGTCTGTGCGGACCTCTCCCTGCTACGGGATGGAGCCAGCCTCGTCGCGCTCGCGACGGCGCCCATCGGCGGCACCCCCTTCTCGCTCGCCCCCGGTGCTGCGGCGGCCGCCGAGGCCGCCGCTGACCTCGCGAACGGGCTGGCAGAGCTGGCGCCCACAACGGCGCTCCGACGCGGGGGCGAGGGCGGCATCAGCGGTGGCAACGGTTTCAACGGCGGCAGCAGTGGCAGCGGTGGCAGCGGCGGTAGCGGTGCATTCACCCGCCCATCGCCTCAGCTGAGCCTGCAGTTCGACGCCAGCGAGCCGCTCATCGCGATGGCCAGCGCCCTCGAGCGCCCCGACCTCTCGGTGCCGATTGCAAGACTCATCAGGCTGCATGCGCATGTGACCAACGCAGCGCCCAGCGCAGCGCCCGATCCCATGGGCGCCGTGACGTGCGCCCTCGGCTCTGGGATGAGCGGCGCTCAGCACGGCGCTCCGCACGGCGCTCAGCCCGGCGCTCAGCACGGCGCTCAGTCCGGCGCTCAGCACGGCGCTCCGCACGGCGCTCCGCACGCAGTTCCGAGCAGCGGCGTGTCCGGACGGTGGAGGGTTTGGGCGCACGTGCAGCTCGGTGCCTCGTTCGCATCGCAGCGGCGCCTGCTGCCGCTGCTGGTCAGCCCGCCCCCGCCCCTGAACTTGACGAGCGCTCAGGACGGCGGCGCCGACGATGGGCGTGATGAGGTGGAACCGGCGGCGGTGGCGGCGGCGATGGCGAATGAGGAGCGGCCGTCTGCCTTGGCAGAGCGACCCATCGGCAGGCCCACCGGTCGGCGCTCGCCCGGCCTGAGCAGCGGCGAGGAGGACGAGGAGGACGAGGACGAGGACGAGGACGAGGACGTGGACGCGGATTCCGACCTTTCGGACGAGTCGGTGCCGGTGGCGCAGGTCGTCATCACGCGCGATGAGCTCCTGGCGCTTGGCGTGGACGTGCTCAACACAGCGCGTACCGGTACGCCCAGGGAGGAGCTCGACGCGCGTGGCAAGCTGTCCCGCACGAGCTCTTCTCCAACGGTCCTGTTGGCGTCTCCGGAGGAGTTGACGCAGCCCGAGCTCGCCCACTGGCGCCGCGCCGCTACTGCACCGGATGCGCGCGGAGACGAGGCGCGCAGTGGAGGAGGGCGACTCACGAGCCTGCATCCTAATGAAGGAGGCACTCATCCTAATGAAGGAGGCACTCATCCTAATGAAGGAGGCACTCATCCTAATGGAGGAGGGCGACTCACGAGCCTGGGCGACATGCAGGCCACGTGGCGATCGCACACGCTGCACACCGGCGGGAGCGGCGGCACCGGCGGGAGCAGCGGCGGCACGACCAGCTCGCGTAGCTTCTCATTGCTTGCCGGTTCACATTCACAGCCGAGTCACATTCACAGCTCGCGCAGCTTCTCATTGCTAGAGCGTGGCCTTGAGCTCGCGATGGCGGGCCATATCGAGCTTGCCATACGGCTCATCATACCGCCTCCTTCCCCATCCGAGAGTTCGCCGGTTCACATTCACAGCCTCTCCATCGACGAGCGACCGCTGCCGCCGCCGGTGAGCCAAGCGGCGTTGCTCGCCTGCGCTGAAGAGGTCCTCAGCCCATGTACACTGAGCGCCGAAGTGAGCGTCCCCGAGAGCTTGCTTCATCAGGCGGCGCGGCCGGTCGCGCGGCCCGCGGCGCGGCCGGCGGCGCCACCGCCCACTTCTGAAGCGCCACCATCGAGCCGCGTCGACGCCGCCACCGCCGCCGCCGCCACTGGTAGCCTCGGCCACCCGCCCGTGTTGCATTGCCTCCGCCTGCACGGCACACTGCCCTCGATCAGTCTGCATGTGTGGCCGGCGCTCCTCACCGAGTCATTCTCCCTTGTGCGCTTCGTCCTCCCAGCGGTGTCCGAGGCCTTGCGCCCGCTCACGCGAGTCTCGGCCGACCAGAGGACCAAAGCGACGGGTGGCGTGGGAGGCGACGGGTGGCGAGAGGGGGCGACGGGCGGCGTGGGAGGCGACGCCAACGCCAGACGCGATCCCATCGGCAGCGAGGGCTGTGAACGATCGAGGGCTGTGAACGATCGCGGATCGACAGAGTTTGGAACGATGGCCGCCGCCTCGCCGCTTGCGGCGGTGACGCTGCAGCTGCACCTGCCGTCGGTCGAGCTGCACGTGCACGAGCAGCGCCCTCGGCCAGGCGACCCCGCCGACCGTTCACATTCACAGCAGCGCCCTCGGCCAGGCGACCCCGCCGACCGTTCACATTCACAGCAGCGCCCTCGGCCACGCGACCCCGCCGACCTGCTGCTTGCCAAGCTCACGGGCCTCACCGTCTGCTGCGACGCGGACCCAACGGCTGGCGTCGATGCGGACGTCTACCTTGGCAGCCTCTCGGTACTCGACGCGCGGCGCCACGTGCCCGAGGCGCTCGCGCTCATCGTGTCGCTGCGCGCGGAGGCGGCCATGTGCCCGCCGCCGCAGCTGAGCGCGTCCATCGTACCGGTAGACTTGCGGCCGGCCGGTGCGACACGCGAGAGGGCTCGTGCCGCTGTGGGGAGAGCGCCTGTGGGGAAAGCGGCCCAAAACCCGAGCGCCGCTGTGGGGAGAGCGCCTGTGGGGAAAGCGTCCCAAAACCCGAGCGCGTCGAAGCCTCGTGGCGCTCAACACAGCGCTCCCGGAAGCTTCGTGGAAGCTTCATGGAAGCTTCCTCGCCACCTCATCGCCATCCCCGGCGCCTCCGCCTCTGTCGACGCCCCCCCCAAGCCGCTGCTGCGTGCTCTCGTGCGCCCTCCCGATGCGCATGGCACCCTCGCCGTCCGTCTCGTGGCCGTCTGCCAGGCGCTCGGCATGCAGTGGAACCCGGGGTTGATTGCCGCGCTCATCAACGTGCTCGTCGACCTACAACGGCACGCCCGGCCGCCTCCGTCCGCGCCCTCGCCCTCTGCCGCGGGTGCGCCGACGCAAGCGCCCGCGCAGACGACGGCGAGCGAGGGCGTGCCGGCGTCTTCTTCCTCTGCGCCGCTGCATCTCGAGCTTGAGCTTGAGGCGACCGTTGGCTCGACGAGTATCTCGCTCAATCTCGAGGAGCGAGCTCGCCATCTCGAGAAGCGAGCGCCCGAGGGCGCGCCGCTCCATCAGCTGGTGCTCATCCTCGCTCGGGACGTGGGCGTCTCACTCGCGCTCGCTCAGGACGGCGCGCTCAGGATGGCGCTCGGCGCGACGCTCGGGAGCATCCGCATGCCGAGCCACTCGCCACCGGCGACGACGTCCTTTGAGGTGGTGCGCCCCATCGATCGCGAGGACGCCGCGGTGGTCGTCGAGGTGCTCAAGAATGAGGCGACCAAGCACGTGCCCGACATCACCGTCCAGTCACGGCCAGTCAACTTCGAATTCCGCAACCAGACGTTGCTCCAGGCTGTCGACTACATGGACCGCGGCATCCTTGCCTTATTCACGCCGCTCCGGCCTCCTGGCGGCAAGTCGTCGGTGCAGCCGCTCTGGCGCGTGAGCGCGCCCTCCGCCACCATGCGAATCCCGACCGATCACGAAGGCGTCCTCGAGTTCCTCGTCGGCCCCGTGTCGGTGGGTTGCGAGGTGCTCTTCCCGAGAGGCATCCAGACACAGAAGATTGTGCTCAGGGCGCAGCGCGTCTCTGCGTACGTGCTGCGCCCGCCCAAGCAGCCGACGCAGCCGACTGCGGCGGAGGCGGTCGCCGCCTCGTCCGCCGCCTCGGATGAGGCCGCGCAGGTGCGCTGTGAATGTGAACTGGTGCGCTCACAGCTGCCTTTACTCGAAGAGATGTCCAACGTGCAGCTGAATATCATCGTGCCGCTGCGCAAGGTGGACGGTGCCAAGCAGGGCCTTCCGTTCATGACACTCGAGGTGCTCGCCACAGCGCCCCGCAGCGCCCCACAGCGCCCCACAGCTCCCCACAGCCCCCTTCATGACGCTCGAGGTGCCCGATGTGGGGAGCACGGTGATGACCTCTGGTGGCCTCTTGATGACCTGTGATGGCCTCCTGATGGCCTCCCTCATCAGGTGCCCGATGTGGGGAGCACGGTGCATGTGGGATTGCAGCCAGAGGACTTTCGTACCATCACGGCGCTCTGGTTCGACAACTTCTCGCGCAACCCCCCACCCGCCCCGCCGGACCCTGCCAGGCTGGCGCTGCCTCGGAACTGCAACGGGATGGTTGTGTCACTCAACCTGGAGCAGACGGTCCTTTGGCTGCATCCGACGGAGGCGCAGCCAGCGTTCCTGCGCGTCGAGATCAACGAGCTGCGCCTCGACGTCGCGAAGACCCTCGCGCTGTGCACGCACGTGAGTGTCGAGGTCGGCTCCCTCATTAGGGTGATTGCCTCCCTCATTAGGATGATTGCCTCCCTCATCAGGTGAGTGTCGAGGTCGGCTCAACGGCCGTGCACGGCCGTTGGCAGAGCGAGCCGCAGCAGCCGCCCGTGTGGTTACAGCTCTTTGGCCCGCCGCTCCCGCCACCTTCGCTTGCTGCTATGCGACGAGGAGCTGCGGGCATGTTTGGACAGGGCAAGCCACCACCCAAGTGGAAAGGGTATAGCCCCGAGGACGACACGTCGGCCGATGCGCCACCACCACGTGGCACGCCACCTGCCAGGGCGGCGCCCGTTACGGCGCCGGCAACGCCGCCCGCCACGCCGCCCGCCATGCCGCCCAGCACGGCGCCCGACGCGGCGCCCGACGCGGCGCCCGTCTCGAATCCGATCGTGTGCCGCCTCAAGATCGGGGAGCCGGCGGGATTGCCCAACGAGATCCACGTGGACGTCGGCCGGCAGGCGCTCACGCCGGCGCCCATCCCAGTGCTCCTGCTCGCCGACTTCACGCTGAATGTGCTCGCGGGCCTGCTGGGTGCGATGCCCAAGACGACGGCGGCGGCGGCGGGCGGGACGGCTGAGATGCATCTGGCCGTCCAGATCGCGCAGCTGCAGCTCTGCATTCCACAGCCCATGCTCTGTGAACAGCCCATGCTCTGGGAAGAGACGAAGCCGAGCGCCGCCGGTCCGCCCGGCACGGCGCCAGCCGGCACGGCGCCCGGCACGGCGCCCGGCGCGACGCATGCCATCGGCGCCATCGGGGACGCATTGCTCGAGGGTGCGATGGAGCTCGGCCGCGTGCCCCCGTTTTGGTGCCTGTCGGACGAGGCCGCGCGGCTCGTGCGCCCAAGGATGCTCGTCCTTCAACTCTCGTCGTCAGTTGAGGTGCAGAAGAGCAAGGACCAAGGGCAACGGCTTGCGCCCGTCACGGCGCCCTCATTCGATAGCGGCGGCGGCGGCGGCGGCGGCGGCGGCGGCGGCGGTGGCGGCGGCGGCGGCGGCGGCGGCGGCGGCGGCGGCGGCGGCGGTGGCGGCGGCAGCAGCAGCGTGCCGGGTGTCGGAGCGAGCTGTGGGGAAACATGGAGCCTCATACAACACGTTATGGTGCATGCAAGCGTCGAGTACACTTGCATGTGTGTCGGCCACTACACCGAGCCAGCGAAACGGTTCGGCGTGCCCGACACGACGCCCGTGGGATCAGGGGAATGGCGCCCGACATGGCGCTCCGGGGGGCACACGCCGCCCACCCATGGCGACCGCGCGAGTGCGCTGCTGGCTCAGGTGCGCGAGCAGCCGATCGAGTCTCCTTCATTAGGATGAGTGCCTCCTTCATTAGGATGAGTGCCTCCTTCATTAGGATGATTCATTAGGATGAGTGCCTCCTTCATTAGGAAGTGCCCCCCCTCATTAGGATGAGTGCCTCCCTCATCAGGTGCGCGTGCAGCCGACCGAGCTGGATGACCAGCCGTGCGTCCTCGAGCGGCTTGTCGCCCTCTTCGACTTGACGACGCGCCCGAGGGCTGGTGGCGCCGTCTCGGGCGCCGACGGCTCGGGCGGAGGAGCGCCCAGCGCGACGCAGCAGCAGCTCTCGATCCTCTTTCAAGATCCGATCTGCATCTCAATCTCCGCCGCCCAGATCGTCTTCGCGCTCGCTGTGGGCGCCCAGTACACGCTAGCGGCTCTCGCGCTCCCGATCACGGTGCCGCCCATACTTCTCGCGCCGCCGCCGCCGGACAAGAGCTCGGACAAGAGCTCGGACAAGAGCTCGGACAGGGGCGCGTCGGCCGAGGAGGTGGCGAGCTCGGCCCTCATCATGGTCAGTTGCCCGTATGTGCAGCTGACCATCTTGTCGGCGCAAGTGCCCACGCTGCCCTTTGTGCAGCTGAGCGTGGGCGATGAGGAGGCGCCGCTCTCAGTCACCATCGAGAAGCATGCGGGCACGCGCCTGAACGCGACGGAGCTGTCCATGCGCCTCTCTGCGCGATTCTACAACGCGTCGCTCTTCGCATGGGAGCCCATCGTCGAGCCCTTCGTCTCGACCCTCTCGCTGCGCTCTGGCGGCATGCCCGACGTCGCGGTGCATCTCCACATCGGCGACACGCTCAATCTCAACGTGTCCGACGGCATGCTCCGCGCGCTCCAGGCCAACCTGCGCACAGGCCACCAGACGTTTGAGAAGCAGCTGGCGCACACGCTGCGGTACGCGACGGCCGCGTGGGATGGCGTCGGCGTCTCGGCCGGCGGAGGCGGGCAAGCGCAGCCTCAGGTGCCTCCTCGCGTCGAGTTGGGCGTCGTGTCCAAGCCGCGCCGCACCGAGGGCGTCGTGTTGGGCGAGCCTCGGCGTCATAGGGAGTTGCGTGACTCGCGCTCGCCCACTTCGCCTCCGGCGCCGGACTTGAGCGATTCGCCCGGGTCGTCGAGCGCTTCGTCTGCCTCGGTGCCCAGCAGCTCGTCTGCCTCGGTGCCCAGCGGCCCAAGCGTCGTGTTGGGCGAGCCTCTCCAACGGCCGCCCCTGCCCGGCAGCGCCGTGCTGGGCGGCCCGACGGCTCGCGTGGCCGAGGCGCAGCCTGCGCCAGGCGCGGTGCCTTCGTTTCTGACCAACGAGACCGGCGGCTTGATACGTTGTTGGGTGGCGCAGCGCGTCGAGCCTGACGGCGGTGGCAGCGGTCATCATTCGCCCAGGACGACGCTCGACCCATCGGGCGTCGTGCCGGGCGTCGTCGGCGGCAGCAGCCACGTGCCCCCCGAGCACTGCCAGCTCGCGCTGCCCGCGGGTGCGACGAAGCTGCTCCCGTTTTGGGACGCGGACGCGCGCTCGTTGCAGCGCGACTGGCACGAGGACGGCCCGCGTGAGCTGTGCGTGCAGCTCGAGGGCGACTGGATGCCCCTTGTCGGCATCGTCGTCAGCCAGCCAAACACCACCGTCCTACCGCTCCAGCGCTCGGCGAGCGGCCGGACATGTGACTGGGAGCGAGAGAAGCCGTGGACGCCGGGGACGGGCAGAGGGCCACCTCGCGCTCCTCGGTGCGTTGTGTGCGAGGTGGTGCTGCACGAGCGTGGCACACGCCTCACAATCCGCTCGATGCTCACGCTGATCAATGGCACCTCCCGCACACTCATCGCGGACCTCGCGTCGGACCTCGCGCCGCTCCGTCACCTCGGGATCCTCGCGCCGGCCGACGTCCTCCCCATCCCATCAGGCTGCCTCGAGGGCGGATTGCGCCTCATCGACGCTGGGGTGCAGGGCGACGCCGAGGCGCAGCGCGCGGCGCTCGACGCGGCCGACGTGGCCGAAGCCTTTGGCGAGGTGAGGAACGTCATGTGGCTCTCGCCGCTCACGTGCCCGTACGACGGCAAGCCGACGGCGGAGGAGGAGGCCACGTGGCGCTCCACGTTTGAACGGCCGGACGCTGAGCACCTGGTGCGCTACTACCCGTCGTGCACGCTTGGAGAGAAGAGCGGCGACCTCTACCTGGGCTCGTTCTCGATGCACTTCAAGCCCAAGGATGGAGCCCTCTCCGTGACGAGTAAGGCGAACCGGCTGCTCAAGTGGTACAGCCTCGAATGGCACCGCGTGCTCACGATCATCAAGAAGAGCGGCAAGCTCTCGGGCTACAAGGGTTTCGTCATCCTGCTCGCGCCCGCCGACCGCGCCGGCGCCGGCGCCAGCGCAGCGGCGGCGGCGCCAGCGACGGCGCCGCCGGCGGGCCGCCGCGGCGGCGCAGACAAGGGTGACTCCATCACTCTCTCGGGGTTTGCGTGGGCCAATGAGGTGCGCCATGTAATCGAGGCACTTGTCGCCGAGCGCTCCCCTTACTTTGACCGCGCGGGGCTCGAGGAGAATGTGCGCATGCGTGCCAAATTTGGTATCGACGACGAGAAGGAAGTGGTGCTGCACGAGTATGCATGCGCCCTCATGCATGCCGACGGGTCGTCCAATGGCAAGATCTACATCACGCGCCAGCTCATCTGCTTCTCGGGCTCCCTGTTCGGGCGCGAGACGCGCGCCATCTTCGGCGTGGCGGATATCGTCACCGTGGAGCGAGCGGAGTCGCCGGCGCCCAACACGCTCGTCGTCACCTCGTCCACCACTGAGGAGAAGTTCACCTTTTTGCTCGACTCGACGCGCGCGCATGCGCTCGCCCTACTCCAGCAGCTCATCGCCATCGTGCACTCCGACCACTCGCTGCTCGCGCCACGCCGGCTGCCCACGCAGGGCCTCGAGCTACCGCCCGAGCCCATCCTCGAGAAGGCCAAGGCGCCGCTGCAGCCCTTTGCCCAACGCTCCCTCGCACTCTCGCCCTCATGCCTGATCGTCGCGTCTGGCTGGCGCTACCCGGTGCGTGCCTCCCTGATGACCTCTGATGACCTCTGATGACCTCTGATGACCTCTGATGACCTCCCTCATTAGGTACGTGCCTCGATCGCCACCGGCAACCCGGCGACGCTGCTGCTGCAGCCGCCGCTCGCGCTGCACAACCTGCTGCCATGCGCTCTTGAGTGGCGCCTCGTGCCGCTGCTCGTCGACAAGCGCGAGAGGGTCGAGGAGCGCCTGGGCGGGCATGACTTTTGGGACGAGGGGGACCCGGCGATTGGGTGGGTTAGGGAGCTGCCACCCGAGGGCTGCCATGACTTCTATGAGCTGCCCTTCTCGGGACGATGGGGTCTGCAGCTGCGCCTCCCCGGCTACGATTGGTCGGCCTCCGTCGCGGTCGACATGACCTCGAACACCGAGGACACGGAGACGGTGCGCCTTCGCTCGCTCTCGGCCGAATCCAAGGATTTGCGTGTGCAGCTGCGCCATCGTGCGGGAGCGAGCCGGGCGCGCCACCTGCTCCAAGTGCTCGTCTCGTACTGGCTCGTCAATGGCACCGGGCTCACGCTGCAGTACAAGCGCCGCAAGCAGCTCACGCCCGCGTCCAATGACGGCGGCGGTGGCGGCGGCGGCGGCGGGAGCGGCGGCGGCGGCGGCGGGGGCGGCGGCGGCGGCGGGGGGGCCCGCGAGGACAACAGCTCGATCGGTGGTAACGGCCTCTCGTCGGCGCTCGTGGCGGTGGACAGGGCGCTCGCGACGGCGCGCTCCTCGCACACGGACGACGAGAGCTCGACCTCCGAGATGTCGATCTCGACCTCCGAGATGTCGATCTCGAGCCCGCTGTCCCGAGCGCGCTCCGGCATGCCCGCGGCCGCGGCCGAGAGAGAGGGCGCGGCCGCCGACAGCTTGCAGAACACGCTCGACCACGAAGAGATGGGCGCCATGTTGGGCGCCATCGAGGCTGAGGCGGAGGCGGGCCTCGAGGGCGAGCAGTACGCGTCCGACCAGCAGACTCTCCTCTACTCGGTGCCCAAGGGTGGCAGGCAAGGACTGCACTGCATTGCCGTGCGCGTGGTGGGCGACACAGCCGGCTTCGTCACAGCCGGCTCCCGCCAAGCGGAGCGGCAGCCCGAGAAGGCGCAAGGCTGGTCGCCTCCCTTTTCGCTGCTCCTCGGGCCCTTCCAGGCAGAGCGCACCTTCCGTGCCGGCGCGTACGACCTGGCGGTGGACATCAAGCCCGTGCAGACGGCGGCCCGAGAGCTCACCAAGGTGGTCACCATCGTGCAGCGCTTCTGGCTGTGCAATCAACTGGATCTCGCTGTCGAAGTGGAGCAGTGGGGCGGGCCGGCTGGCCAACGTCTCGAGCAGCCGCTCATGCCCCTCGCCGTGTCGGAGCGAGCGCCCTTTCATTGGCCCAATCCCAAGGTGAAGGAGGACGCGAAGCTGCTGCGGCTGCGCGCGGCGCCGGGGCAGGGCGCGGCTGGCTTCTTGCCAACACCCGATCAAGGGTGGAGCTCGGGCTTCCCGATTGACACGCCGGGCTGCTTCGTGGTCCACTGCGACCAGGGTGTGCCGCCTAGCGAGCCTGGCTGGTGGGCTTCACTGCTGCGCATCATGGTCCACGTGCAGCCCATCGGCGCATGCATTGAGATCTCGTTCACACATGCGCCCGTGTCGCCCGCGCCCTACCGGCTGGACAACCGCACACCGTACGCCTTCTCAGCACGCCAAAAGGGGGCCGAGCACCTGCTCCCGTTACTGGTGCCGCCTGACAGCCAGGCGCCCTTTGCGTGGCCCGAGTCTTCCCTCGAGCATGTGCTCTTGTGCTACCTCGCCCCCCCGCCCCCGCCGCACGCCGCCAAGCGGCGCGTTGAGGAGCCCCCTTATGGGCTGCCGCCGCCGGGCGCGTCCACGACGGCGTCGCAGCCACGGGGCGCGCGCCCGAGGCCCGAAGTTGAGCCGCTCAAGCCGCGGGAGATGAGGCCGAGATCAGGCCGAGATCAGGCCGAGGCCAAGCCGACCCTCGTGCGCCTCGATGCGATGATGCGCTCGGTTCCGCTGCCCGTGAGCCCCGCGAGCGCGCTGGCCGAGTGGCTCGGTCTCGAAGACGAGCAGCCGACGGCGAGCAGCGCACACATTGGCTATTCACACATTGGCGCGGGCGGGCTGGAGCCGCCGCATGTATCTTCGCACGCCAGCACGGTGGCGCCCGTCATGGCGCCTCGGGCGGCGTGGGTGCATGTTGGGATGCAGGGCGGGCAGCGCGTGCTCACCATCTCGATGGAGCGCATCGAGGCCGAGCTCGCGAGCTCCGGCGCGGACGAAACCGTCAAGCTCTTTTTGGGCATCTCGCTCCATTCGATCGGCATCTCGATCGTGCACGCCGGGCATGAGGAGCTACTGTACGTGAGTGGGCAGCAGCTGAGTGTCGACTACGTGCTCTCGAAGCGCACGGCCACGATCGAGGCGACACTGCTCGCGTTCCAGATCGACAACCAGCAGGCCTCCGCGACGCTGCCCGCCGTCCTCTCCCTCACCCCCGGCGCAGGCGCAGGCGCAGGCGCAGGCGCAGGCGCAGGCGCAGGCGCAGGCGCAGGCGCAGGCGCAGGCGCAAGCGTCGGCGCAGGCGTCGGCGCAGGCGGCGGCGCAGGCGGCGCTGAGGAGTCGCAGCCTCCGGCGGCGCACCTGAGCATCGTAAAGGATCTCCGCATGCAAGGCGGCGCGGTGGACTGGTGGGACTACGTCTCCTTCCGCCTCCTCGAGATCGACGTGGCGCTCGAGCCGTTACTGATCCAGTCGGTGCTCGACTTCACACTCGCGTCCGAGCTGCTCGGGCTGATCTCGTTAATCTCCGAGCTCACGCCCAAGCAGACGGACGAGGCGCTGCGCGAGCGCGCCGCACGGCGCGTGGCGCGCCAGGCGCTGCGAACCGAGCTGCTTCGGTATGGGGAGGCGCAGCGGCGGTGGTACTTTGGCAAGCTCGAGCTGCACCCGGTCAAGCTCAACCTCACCTTTCGCCAGCCGCAGCCGCACGGCGAGGCCTTCACGGAGGCGTTCACGCTACCGATCCCGAGCGTCGATGGAGCGCCACTCTGCTTGTCGGCGCTCATTCGCGAGCATCTGTACGGTCTGCCCGATGACCTCATCGTCGCCATCGGCAAGCATTATCTCTTCGCGCTGCTCCGGCAGGTGATGACCTCTTCGTGATGACCTCGTGATGACCTCTTCGCGATTACCTCTTGATTACCAATTGGGTCGAAGCGCTGATGACCTCAGATGCTCGCTAATGACCTCGGATGACCTCTGAGTGCCTCCCTTCATCGGCTGTTACGGCAGGTATACCGCGTCATCCTGCGTGTCGAGCCGACGGGCGCGTCCGACTTTGTGCGCACGCTTGGCACGGGTGTCAAGGATCTCTTCTACCTGCCCGCGAAGGCCGTCGTGCGCTCCCCACGCGATTTCGGACGCGCCGTCGCAGCGGGGGGCGCTTCGTTCGCACGCGGCGTGATGCTCGCGCCGGCGCGTCCGGCGGGTAAGATGGCCGCGTCTCTGCTGAGCTCGACAGATCGAGCGCTGCAGGCGATGGCCATGACGTCTTCCGGAGGGGCCCTGACGGTGAGC
>Ga0180441_100671_pt1 | contig 22561 bp, 15 predicted proteins | sample ChrtobMetaP5_8mM_FD_120633 | JGI IMG/M metagenome (GOLD analysis project Ga0180441, IMG submission 120633) | Chrysochromulina tobin associated microbial communities from unialgal haptophyte culture, Seattle, Washington, USA - P5_8mM MetaG | ecosystem: Host-associated > Algae > Haptophytes >...
ATGCTCAACACGGACTTAGTGAGCTGTGAATATGCTCAACACGGACTTAGCTCAACACGGACTTGCTAAGTCCGTGTTGAGCATGTGGTGTAACTATTAGATCCGTGTTGAGCAATAACCTCGAAAACAATTACACACTGTTCACACCTGCGGTGGAACGTGAAAACAGACGCGTGCTTTCGCGGAATCGGATAGAATCGCGAGGACGTCTGAACATCCGCGGTCGATCGTCGCGATCTTCGAGACCGCTCCGGGCCCCATGTGCCAATCACCGAGTGCCATGGCCGCCGGCACCACATCCACCAACAGCAGTAGGTGCAAAGCACTGCAAGGTGGCGCCACCCGACTGTCGTCGTCGTCGCTGGAGGCTGTCGACGCACTTGTGGTGGCCGACAGCAACAGAGGCAGTTCGAAGATCAGCGCGGAGGTGAGCAAGGTCTTCAGGCTCGCCTGGCCACAATCTACCGCGCAGCTCTGCGCGTTCGCTCCCGGGACCATTCTTCTGCTGGCCGTGGGCCATCTGCCAAACGGCGCCGTGCTCGTCGGTGCCGCGGGGATGGCTCTCATGTACGCCAATTTTTCGCAAAAGATGCTGCTGCTCTCGACCACGTTTGGAGCGACGCCACTATTCTCGCAAGCATTCGGCGCTGGCAACCACCACCGCGTGAGCCATCTCCTGATGAGGGTGCTCATCCTGCACACGCTCCTTGCGGCGTGCGCAGCCGTGCCGTTGACTGCTGCCGCGGGCTTCCTCTTCTCCCTCGCCGGGCTGCCAGAGGAGGTGACCCAACCCGCCCAGACCTTCTTGTGGATTCGGCTCGTGGGTGTGCCCGGTATGATCCTCTTCGTCGACGTCCAATGCTTCCTGAATGCGCAGCGCTTCGTCCAGCTGCCGATGCTCGTGATGGTCGCCGGAGCCCTCACCCAGGCTGCCCTTGTGACCGCGCTCACACAGCCCTCGGTGCTCGGGTTCGAGGGTGCGCCCTGGGCGTTGACCATCGTCGAGCTCGCCCAGGGCCTCGCGATCTACGCCGCCGCGCCCTGCTTGCTTCGGCGGCACAAGCTGCGCACATGGCCTGCGTGGGTTCGCGACGCCCGACATGCTTTCGAAGGCTGGGTGGACATTGTGACCCGTGGCGGGCCCGCGTGCGTGATGATCATGTCCGAATGGGGCGGGTGGGAGTGCACCCTCTTCGTGGCGAGCGGGCTATGCTCGCGCGCGAGCTCAAATGCCCAGAACGGCGCGATGAGCGAGCCGCCACTCTCCTCGATGAGCAACGGCTCGAGCCCCGCCCTTTCCCACAGCGCGAGCTGCCCCGCGATCGAGGCGATCCCGATCTGCACCACGATCTTCGTGTGCCAGTTCCTGGTGGCCTTCGGGCCTGGGCTCGCCGCGAACATTCGGGTGGGCAACCTACTTGGAGCGGGGCGCCCGCGGGAGGCCATCTTTTGTGCGCGTGTCGCGTGGTGCATGGCGATGGCCATTACGTTGGTTGAGGCGGTCGTGCTGCTCAGCCTACGCGATCCGATTGCCGCCGCCTTCGTGGACGACGCCGAGGTGCGCGCGCATGTCGCCCAGCTGCTCCCGTACACGACACTGTACTCGTGCCTCGCCACGTGCGTCTCGGGCTTCTCACAGCAGATACTCTTTGGTGTGGGTGCCCGGCTACGCGTCGCCGCGACGATCAACCTCGTCGCCTTCTTCGGCGTGGGTCTGCCGTTGGGGACGCTGCTCGCGTTTCACGCCAGCATGGACGAGGAGGGCATTTGGCTCGGGCTCGTGGTCGCGATGATCCTCGCGCTGATCGGCCAGTACGCCTACCTCTACGTGGCCATCGACTGGCATGCTGCCGCGCAGAAGGCACGCCAGCGAGCCCTGTCCGATGCGAGCGCGACGACGACGACGACCAGCGACGACTACGGCTGCTCGGACAGCGTTGGCCTGGCGGCGATGGATGCAGCGGCTGTGGTAGAGAGAGTAGCCCCAGTTGTTGGTAACGGGGTATAAATAGCAGTTTAGTGTAAGAAACTGTTCACAGCTCGACGTCTGGTAAGCGTTGGAGCAACACAAATGTCACACTCGCATTTTCAGATGATCGAACTGTGCGTTCACAGCGCTCGCCTTTTCGCTTCCACCGAATAGTGAAGATGTGCGCCAGCAGGCTCCGCGCAACGCGACGCTGGCTCGATCGCATCGTGATCGGCCAGCGACTGTGTCCGTTCGCTCCTCCCGTGCGCGCACCGCCGCAGCTCAATCTGCTCGTCTCGCGTGCTGAAAATTTGGACGGCATCGTTCGAGAGGTTGCAGCAGCTGCAACAGCTCTCCGAAGGGGTATTGACGACCCGACGCTGGCACCAGCCGCCGGCGAGACGACGTTGATCATACTGAACGAGGCCACCGGTGGCCATCCACTCAGCTGGCGCGACCTCGTCTCGCTCTCGTGGCGTCTACAGGAGGAGGCGATTCTTGAACCCGGCCACGGAGAGCATCTGCAAATCGTTCTCTTCCACCCGAACGCGACGCACACCACGTACATCGAGGACGGCGCTCCTGCCGACGCTGGTGACTACAGTATCCGGGCGCCCTTTCCGACCGTGCAGCTCCTGCGGGAGATAGACGTTCTCCGAGCGGTGCAATCGTACCCTGGCGCGGATGCCATCCCGGCGCGCAATCGTGTGCGGCTGCGCGCACAGGGCCTGGCGGCGTGTGAGGAGCGCTTGCGAGGGTGCAGCTTGGAAAATGACGCGGAACAAGTGGATCAAGCCGCTGCCGCGCCCACGTTCGCACACAGCGGGTCGGACGGTGGGTGAGAGGCCACGTGCTTCTTTGGTTCTCGAATCAGCGACTCAAGAAAACTAGAGCGCCAGAATAGTTTGATGATCGTTTTTCACCGTGAAGCATCAGCGGTCTCGAGGTTGCAGGTCCTGTATTGAAATGATGACGAAAGTCCGCAAGAAACTCTCGAGTGTGAAGTTTCCGCTCGCAGACGCGACTGTGTGCACATGTGCTTGGCGGGACTGACGAGGTGATCAGAGGCGTCGTCACGCGACCGCTGCCGTCTCAGTGACTACTACCATACTAGACTGCTGCCTTTCCATGGTGCAGATCAAGATTACCAACTTTGGCTACACGTTGATCGATGGCGATCACAGCATATGGGCTATCACCGGCATATCGGCAATCACCGTCATTGCCATGGTGCTTCTCTGTCGACTCTATGGGCGACTTTATCCAGAGACGCGCGAGGGTGACGAAGAGAAGGCCGACTGACGTTGAATTTGCCGTCGACATTTTGTTGCGGCTTGTTGTTAGGGCCCGAAAACAAGCCGCGGATGACCCAAGAACCCCGCTCTCTTTCCGTTCTTGCGCCTTCTTTCCGTCGGCCTTCTTGCGCACTGCGCTCGCGAGCGCTCCTAAGCCTCAATGTACGTGTCACCTTCAGCCTAAAAAATAACAGGACGAAGGAATTGAGAAACCGCGAGGGGCCGTGAGGGGCTCGATGGTCCGGGTTTGGGGGCAAACGGTGTGGAGTGCGCGTGGTGGTGCGCTTGCCAAGCGGGAGGGCGCGATGATTCAATGGACTAAATTATCTATTATCGAGGCGGAAGACAACGCTGCTCGTCACCTTCACCTCGCGTCCCCTGCTGTGGCCGCGTGCACGCCGACGATCCGCTGCACGTGCGCCACCAGCGAGTTGACATAGCCCACGCGCGGCTCCGTGTCCCCTTCGGGATCAGTGCACACCTCGGGGAAGCCGATGCCGATGCCGTGCAGCCCCTTTTGGACGAAATCGGGTTTGGGTCCCGGGAACGGCTGCACGGCAGGGGGTTTGGGTCCCGGGAACCTTGACTTTGGGATCTTGAGAGTGAACCCCGGGCTGAGCTTGGGACAGTCGGCCTCCTTCGTCCACTTCTCCGGTGTGGAGAGATTGAACGGTGGGCGGCGCGCCTCGAGATCCGAGTCGCTCGGATCGAGATCGAGATCGAGATCGAGATCGAGATCCTCCTCGTCCATGCGCATGCCCTCGAAGCAAACCACACGAATCAGGTTCGGATCGGTGAGGCGCGCCGAGATCTGGGCAAACGTGGGCCGTTGCTCGGGGGCGACGCACGTACACTCCCGAGCAATGGCCATGAGCAGCGCAGGCATGTTGTCGCCTTCGACGACCATCGAGAGCGGCTTGGCGCGACCATCCCGCAATTGTCGTATCACCTCGTGTGCCGATTGACATTTTACGTCCGTATAGGGCGGTGCGCGCGCCGCGCAGTGCGCCAACAAGCACCCAAAGCTCCACACGTCCGTTGGCGAACCCACCCGCGGCGCAGTAGGTATGTCGACGCTCGCAGCCTCAGGTGATAGGTATGACAAAGTGCCATGAATGCGCACGACCCCCGACTTGTCGGCCCTCAGTGTCAACTTTGACGCGACGAGTTGGGGGGCAGACTTGAGCCCAGCCTGGTCCTCAGTGGCGTCCAAGCTGCTCAAGTCGCTGACGCCGCCGCTGGCCTCGGATGCCAATGCCGAGAGAAATCTGCTCCGCCACGTGCCCGTGGGAGCGGCTCGCACGCCGGCGTCGTGCTGGGCATCGCGTGCACCTTTGATGAGGCTCACCTCGCCAAAGTCGGCCACCTTGGCCGTCCATCCGTCGGTCATGAGCACGTTGAGCGGCTTGAGGTCGCGGTGGATGATGTGACGGTAGTGCAAGTAGGTCATCCCGATCGCAATGTCCGTTGCAATCGCGAGCAGCGAATCTGCCCAATTGACGTAGCGTTGCAACTCGCGGAAGCTGAAGGCGTGCGCATGCATGAGCTCATGCAGTGAACAGTTCATGAGCTCCATAATCAAGCCGATCTTTGCGGGCGCGTCGAAGGCGATCCCAAGCGTCTTGACAATGTTCGGATGATGGATGATTGCCATCATGGAGCACTCGTCGAGCAGCGCGAGAGCCTCGACAACTCCGTGACTCGAGAGCACATCGTTCATCTTGACCGCGCACGGCGTCATGTTCAGCTTCGCCTTCGTGACGGTGCTGAATGCTCCCTTATCCAAGATCTTGTCGAACGAGACGCTCTCCCACGGGACAACGACGAGACCCTCGCGCTGCTGCCGCTGCCGAATCTCGTGTGCGAGCTGATTATGGAGCTCACGAGTCTCCCGAATGTCAATCAGCGACCGCCACGGCGCCGGAGGCTGCCCCGGTGGCGCGCCCGCCACAGCGCCCACGATGTGCGGCAGAGGCAACGTGAACGACCCATCCTCGCGAAGGCAGCTGCAGCCGCCGCCGCCGCCGCCGCCGCAGCCGCAGCCGCAGCTGAGGGGGCAGGGGCCGCGGGGCCAGCGGTACTCGGTGCGGCGCTCGGTCTCGCGCACCGCCTCGACCTTTGTGCGGGCGAGCTCCTTCTCCGCCTTCTCCGCCCTCTGCACCTTCTTCGCGGCCGCCGCGGCATCCTTCTTCGCCTTGTCCGCCTTCTCAGCCTTCTTCGCGGCCGCGGCCTCCTTCTCCACCTTCTTTGCAGCCGCCGCGGCCTCCTTCTCCACCTTCTTTGCAGCCGCCGCGGCCTCCTTCTCCACCTTCTTTGCAGCCGCCGCGGCCTCCTTCTCCACCTTCTTCGCAGCCGCCGCGGCCTCCTTCCCTGCCTTCAAACTCACCAGGCGCGGAGGCTGCGGCAGCTGGCTGTCCACCGCCGCCCCCACGGACAGCGGCACAGCCATTGTGGGGTCCAACGGCCGCGGCTCGAGAGCGATCGCCTTGATGACTTCCGCCAACGATTCCATCGGCGCTCGTGCCGATCCCGGTGCCAACGATCCCGGTCTGTCACGGAATGTGTCGCGGGGTGAGCGCGACAGGGGGAGGGATCTTCCGTTCCGACCACAAGATTCGAGAGAGGCGAGGGCGAAAAGTGTCGCGTTACGCCAAGACAAGTCAAGTTAAGGAAACTTCATGGAAACAAAACTTGAACTTGAACTTGTCACCTAATTTCTGGGCCCGGCAACGTGGGAGCACTCAAAGATTATCGAGCCGCTCGCCGCACACGAGCAGATTGCGCGGCGAGACGGAGCGCTCACACAGTTGACGAACCTCCGCACTGTAGCCCGACTCTTCGAGGTACAACGCCACGTCGAGGCACAGCCACTGCTCGAGAGGGCGCTGATACGCGTGCCGCACGAGCTCGAGCCGCGCGAGCCGCGCGGCCTGCGCCGCGCCGAGCTCGAGGCAAAGCGACGCCTCGCGTTTCGTCAAATGCTCTTCGAGGGCCAAGGCGAGCCAAGCCCGCGAGCTGGCACTCTTGCCAGGCGCGGAGACGGCCCACTTGCAAAAGGCGCGAAAGCCGTCGACGGTGTGTCGAGTGCTATCGCCCTGTGAGAGAAGGAGCTTCGGCACGGACGGCAGCCGCACGGCGCCCGGGCCAAACGAGCCCTCCACACTCGCCCCGTAGGCGCCGTCACGGGCGCGATCATCTCCATCGCCGCGGCCGTCGTCATCGTCTTCACAGCGCCGTAGGTCTTCACGGTCCCATTCGGATCGGTCGCAGCGAATGTCGTCACATTCGAGGCCGCTGGAGTCCAAATTAGTCGCATGTGACGAACCTCGAATGGAGTCCAAATTAGGCGACACCAGCGGCGCGTCGCGGTTGCCGCCATGCACATGCGCGTGCACGCGCCGGTGCCACGCAGCGAATGCTAGACGCCACGTAATCTCCCGGGTGCGCAGATTCTCGTCGCGCCGCTTCGCCGCAAAGCCGGACGCGCTGGCCAGCCGTAACTCTTCCCAACTGATCACGAGCTGCGATGCCCTCGCGGCGCGTGCCGAGAGCAGTTGGGCGGGCGCCGCCCCGTCGCCCTGAGGTGGGTGCTTGTGGAAGCAGCAGGGAGCGACCGCGACGTGTGCGGCACGCGCGGCGACGGCGCCGCGCACCATTCGCCGATGGAGCCCTCCACATGCATGCAATGCCACGTGCAGTGCCGGACCCGAGCCTACCAAATATGGCAGGTCTTCATCCGCGAGGCTGAGGACGTCGGCGACACGATAGGTGAGCGGGAGCCCAGCCTCGGAGGCCAGCTGCTGACCAGTCGCGCATAGCGTCGGCGAGATCTCGAGGCAGATCGATGACGTGGCTGCCTCTTGCCCCAGGAGCTGCAGCGACAAGTACCCTTTCCCAGAGCACCACTCGACGGCGGGTATGCGGCGCTTGGGCATCGCGCTCGCGAAGGCCGAGATCTGGCACACGTGAGGCCGACCATGTGGGAGGCAAGGTGGCAGGATGAGGCCATCGCATCAAGGTGGGCGAAGGCTGGTTCGGTTCGCTCCAGAGCCCCGTCATACCTGCCTCCACTTTTTCCCAGGCACGCCAATGTGCGCGCGTGAGTCGCTCTTGCGCAAAGAAGCCGATGGGTTGAATGATGCCTGTGCCTCAGCATCGATCTCACGCGAAACGTGCGACATGGGCGCAAAGGACGGCTCGTACTCTCCAACAAGCTCGTGCAGCGCTCGCTGGTTGTGTTGCACCTCGGCCAGCTCGGCGTCATCGAGAGAGAGGATTTTGCGATGCAGCCCCGGGTGTGTCACACGCCAGGCGACACGATGATCGTGGAAGGGTTTGGGCCGCCACAGGAGGCCGCCACCCACCAACCCGGCGTCCAGTATTGAGTGCGCGTCGAGCAGGGTACGCGTCAGCATTTGAGAATTCCGGAAATTACGTCAATTACGTCAAGAGCGGTTTCAACGAACTCGCAAACACCTTCGTACAAGCCTCGTAACCCTTCGTAATTGTAATATAGTTGGTATGCCAATTCATATCTCAACTGACAACTCACCGCCCCATGCCGCGCGGCGGCGGTGGCTGGTGGTTGGGAGGTCGCTTCGTCGTCTCCCTGGAGCGGCCGCCGCCACCGCGCTCGCGGCTGCAGCTGCGGCTGCGGCTGCGGCTGCGGCTGCCGCTACGCCCCTTGCGCTGTGACTCGCGTCGGGGGGGCATCGAGCCGCGGTGCTTCTCGCTACCGCTGCCGCCACCGCCACCTTGCTTGTCGGGAAACTTACGCCGCAACGCGGGGCTGCGGCTGCGCTCGCGTTCGCGGCTGCGCTCGCGGCTGCGGCTGCGCTCCTTGTCGCGTCGGCCTCCTCGCTCTGCGCGATCGCCGCGACCACCGCGGCCGCGGCTGCGGCTGCGGCTGCGGCTGCGGCTGCGGCGTCGGCTGCGGCTACGGCTACGGCTGCGGCTGCGGCTACGGTGCGCTCGCGGGCTCCGTGAAGATGCGTCGCCACCGCTGCCGCGGCCGCCGCCGCCACGCCGCTCACGTGAAGCCGAACGCTCACGATGGCGCCCACGGCTGCGGCTGCGAGATCGGCTCCGTGGACGCGCTGTGCCGAGCGCTGGCGCGCGTGTGTGCGACGCCGTGCCGAGCGCGCGCGTCGTCAGCGCGTCACGCGCGCCGTCGCCGCCGATATCGCGCCGGTTGGCCGCTGTGAAGGATGAAGGGCCGCCGCTGTGAAGGGCCGCTGTGAAGGATGAAGGGCCGCCGCCCGCATCCCCCGCCGCTGCTGACTGAGGTGGAGCTATTCCGGCCGTTGCGGCGGTTGCGGCCTTCGTCTCGGCTGCCGCTGCGGCCGCTGCGACCGCTGCGGCGGTTGCGGCCTTCGCCGCGGCTGCCGCCCTGGACGCTTCCGCCTCCTCCTTCGCCGCCTGTGCGCGTGCGAGCGCGAGCGCCGCTTCCTTCGCAGTGTCCCTTTCCTTGCGCTCCTTTTCGCGCATCTCGCGTAGCTCCTTCTCGGCGAGGGTGACGACGCTCAGCTTGGCGCGCGTCGCGAGCTTCTTCTTGGTCGCCGAGAGCAGCGGCCGGGAACCCGAGCCAAAGCCGCCGCTGCTCCCGCCACCGAAGAGGCCGCCGCTGCAGCTCGCGACGGAGGGCGATGTGGCGGCGGCGCCGGTAGCCTCATCGTCGTCGGCGCCGTCGGCGCCGTCCTGAGCGCACGCTGCCGCCGCCTCGGCCGCAGCCGCCTCGGCCTCCGCCACCGCGGCCGCGGCCTCTGCAGCCGCCACCGCGGCGGCGGCAGCGCTGGCCTCTGCAGCACTGGCAGCGGGCGCACGGGCAGCCGTTGCCGCCGCGGGGCTTGCGCTCGACTCGGCGCTCGACCTCGAGTCCGCAGCTGCGGCCACGTAACCAACGCCCGGCACGGCGCCCGGCACGGCGCCCGGCACGGCGCCCGACTCCTCACACTCCCTACGTTTGAGACGTGCGAGCCGACGTGCCGCAGGATCAAGGCTGGGCGCGTCGGCGTGCGCCGAGAGTGGCGCCGTGCCCACGGAGGTTGACGACGCTGACGACGCTGACGAACCCGCCGAGAGTGACGTCGTGCCCACGGAGGTTGACGAAGCTGACGAACCCGCCGAGAGTGACGTCGTGCCCACGGAGGTTGACAAAGCTGACGAACCCGCCGAGAGTGACGTCGTGCCCGCGGCCGCCGCTGCTGGCGCACCGCCGCCCGCCGCCATCGTGCCCCCCCCTCCGGTGCAGTTAGGGAAGGATGCGCTCCCCGTGGCAGCAGCGTCGCCAGTGCTACTGCCGACGGCGCCTTTGGGCTCGGCTGGCGTTGCCATGCTGCCGCGGGAAGGTGAGGTTGACGAGGCTGACGAAGCTGACGAGCCCGACGATTCGCCTGCCCTCGCTGCTGCCGCTGCGGGCGGCGGCGGCGGCGGCGGCGGGCGGATGGGCGGCGGCGGCGGCGGACGCAGCGACGATTGCGGCGGGCCAGCGGAGCTCGGGAGGCGCGAGGGCGGCGGTGGAGGCGGAGGCGGAGGCGGGCCACTCGAAAAGCCTGTACGACGTGCGGGTCGCGGCGGCGGGGGCAGGGGCGAACCGCCGTAGGCTCCCGGTGACTGCGAGCGCGGCGGCGGAGGCGCACCCCCTCCGAAAGGCATCCGCGGTGGCGGCGGCGGCGGCGGCGGTACAAGAGACTTTGAAGGAGGCGGTGGCGGCGGCTTCCCAGCGCCCATCCCAGCGCCCTCGAAGCCCGGTTGACGAAGCTGGGCGCGCGCCACCCCAGCTGCCGAGCCAAGCGCGCCGCCCGCCGGCCACTGCGCGAGAAGATCGCGCACCAACGGGACTGCACGGCGCACCCCTTCCGGAGTACCCGTAATCTTGATCGCGTTCATACGACTCGACTCCTCGGCCTCCTTGATGGACACCTCGGCACCGGTCACCTGCTTGATACGCACGGCAGCGGCGGGCCCGTCGCCCGTGGCGCCGCCGATCCCCGTCAGCCGCTCGCGCCAAATGTTCAGCGGCTCCCCCGTGTCCGGGATGGGGAGCAAGGTCGACATACACGAAGGCATCGCTGCGGACCATGTGCTGATCGTCACCGACGGGTTCGAGGGAGCTGCTGCTCCTGCTGCTGCGAGGCTGGCGCTGGCGCCGCCGCCGCCGCCGCCGCCGCTGCTCCTGTAGCTGCTGCTGCCGTTGCTGCCGTCGACGTCGCCCTTCCTCGCGTCGGACCAACGCGAGGCGCGTGGGGGGGCGCGTGGTGGGGGGGCGCTCGCAGATGCGCCAGGGGGGGCTGGCGCGCCGGCGCCTTCAGAGGAGGACGAGCCCGGAGACCCCGCCTCTGCCGCCGCCGTGCCGCCGCCGAAGCCGCCGCCGAAGCCCAAGCCGCTGCTAGCAGAGCCCGACACGGCGCCAGCGCCGCCCCAGCCGCCGCCGCCGCCGCCGCCGCCGCCGCCGCCGCTGGCCCAGCCGCCCGCCGCCACGCCTCCTATCGGAGGGCTGAGGGACGACGACGACGGTGCGCTGCCCGCGCGGCCGGCGCCACCGTAGCCGCCATAGACGGTGGGCGTGGCGACGTGCCCATCACGGCGCCCTGGCCCCCCGTGCGCTGGAGCGGGTGGCTTCGTCGTGATGCCCGGGATCGCGCACACCTGCTGCAGCACCTGCTCGAGCGTGAGAGACGTCATGTTGAGCGTCATCAGAGGTCATCAGAGGTCATCAGAGGTCATCAGAGGTCATCAGAGGGGAGCACCTGCTCGAGAAAGGTCAGAGGCTGGCTCGCGTCTCCGCCATGGTGGAGCGCGGGCGCTTGCTGGAACTCGCGCCCTTGCAGATCGAGCCGCCGAAGCACGTCGAGGTTCTGCTTGACGAACCCGAGCTTGCCAGTGACGCGCGTGCAGTCCGCCTGCCACGAGCACTGGTGGTCTTGCACCGCATGCATCAGCTCCTGGTGGCGCACGTGGCACTGCTGGAACCACATCTGGTTGCCGGCGCACTGGGCCTGGTACGACTCTTGCTGTAGCTGCAGCTCTTGCTGCTGGTAGCGCACCGTCGCCGACTGCATCTGCTCATGCAGCAGCTGCTGGTGCATCGTCAGTTGGCGAAGCATCGTGTCGAGCTGCGTGATGTAGAAGCCAATGTCGTCGTCGCTGCTCCCGCCGCCGATGCTGCCGCTGCCGCCGCAGACAGTGGCGCCCATGGTGCCCATCACGGCGCTAATGGGATAGGCCCCACCTACGCCTCCGCCGCCGCCGCCGATGCTGCCGCCGATGCTGCCGCCGATGCTGCCGCCGCCGCCGATGCTGCCGCCGCCGCCGATGCTGCCGCCGCCGCCGATGCTGCCGCCGCCGCCGCCGCCGACCCAACCCGCTCCCTTGCCAGCGACTGACCCCTGGCCGCCGCCACACCTGTCCAGACGTTCGAGGTCCTCGAGGAAGGCGAGGTCCTGCAGCGTCGGCAACGGCTGCGGCGGCGCAAAGGGCGTCAATGACGGCGACGATTGGCATGCGCCGGGTCCTCCGCACGCCACGAACGCGCCCTCCCCCGACGCCTCCGACGTCGAGTGGACGTATCTGGAGCTGCCGCCGTCACCGCTCACGTCGGCACGATCATGGGCGCCGCCGTGGGCGCCGCCGGTGGCGGCCGCTGTGGCGGTGCTCGCTGCCTTTGTCTTGCTCTTCTTGCCAATCTTGAAGCGTTTGGTGACCGGTACGGCGCTCGGGCGCTCGGCGGAATCCAAATTAGGGTCGGCGCCCAAATTAGGCAGGTCGTGCAGCCCGAAAGCATCCGCCGTCTCGAGCGCCTCAGACGTGTACACGTGGGGGGCGTCCTCGGCCCCACCGCTGCTCTGCGCCAAGGCGCCGTGAAGGGCGCGGCTGTGCCTCGCGAGGTCGCCCCCCCTGGCCTCGGCATCCTCCGCAGCAGCGGCCGCAGCAGCCGAGGCCCGCCTGCGGGCGGTCGCCCCCTCCACCTCGTCGTCCTCGTCCTCGTAGGCCACACGTCGTCGTCGCAAGCTGCTCCGCCGTGGCGAGCTCGCCGCTGCCTCCTCGGCCGCATCCCTCGATCTCGCGTGCTCCTCATAAGAAACCTCCTCGCGCGCCCGATCGCGCGGTCGATCGCGCGCCCGATTGCGCGCCGAATGGCGCGGCGCTTCGACCACCTCCTCCTCATCGTCCTCATGGTACACGGGCTGGTGCTCGATCTCGATCTCGATCTCGTGCTCGATCTCGTGCTCGATCTCGCCCTCGCCGGACTCGAGCGCGCCGTCGCGGGCGTCCATCTCGTCCTCGACGATGCCCTCCTCCTCGTCGTCCTCCTCACTCCGCTGCCCGTGCGCGTGGCGCTCCGCCGGCGCGCCCCTACTGCCGCTGCCACCGTTGCCGCCGCTACTGCTGCCGCCGCCGCCGCCTCCGCCTCCTCCTCCGCCGCCGCCGCCGCCGCCTGCTCGTCGGCCTCGCTTCCCTTGGCGTGCCTGCCCCGCCTCGTCCGCCTCGGTCAGCGCCGGCGCGCTCGCCGCCGCCTGCGCGGCCTCCGCCTCCGCCTTCTTGCGGGCGGCGCGCTTCTGCGCCTCCTCCCTCTTCTCATTGGCAAGCTTGGCAGCCTGCTCCTCCGCCTCGATCACCTCCTTGGGCTTCCGACGCTCGCGCCGTCCTGAGCAGTCCTGCCCAAAGTCCATGACCGTTCCGAGCCGCAGCAGCTCTTTCGACATCGGGTCCATCTCCAACGGCTGCGCCTGCGCCTCTTGCAGCAGCATGTGTGCCGACGCCTGGCGCGGCTTGGTGCACTTGGGTGCCTTGGGCTTGGGAGGAGCCTCTGTGAATTCACATCTCTCCTCGATCGAGTCTACCGCGAGCCCCGCCTCGCTCTCGGCCGCCTCCTTGTCGACGACGACGACCGGCTTGGGCGGGCGCGGGCGCGGCGGCTTCTTCTCGCGGGGCGCCTTCTCTTCAGCGACGCCCGAGTTGATCCGCATCAGCCGGCGGAGTGCTCGATGGTCCATCATAGGCTCGACCTCTCCCGTCCACGCGTCCACGTTGCCCTCGAAGAGCACTGACGCGGCCGCCTGCAGCGTCGCGCGCGTCTCCGCGTCGATGCCGTCGATGCCCTCGAGGAACTTACTCGGATCCATACTCACTAGTTGCTCCAGTGAAGGTGCGGGCGCCGCCGCGGGAGCCGCCGCCGCCGCGGGCGCGGGCTCGTCCGCGGTAGCGGTCGCGCCGTACTGAGCGCCCCTGTCCGACGATCGCCTTCGCTTCCGCCCGCTCGCCTCGCCCTCCTGTTCGAGGCCCTCCTCTGCCTCTGCCTCGGCCTTACCGGTACTCCGTCGGACCTTGTGCTGGGCGTTGTGTTGGGCGCCCTTGCTGTTGCTGCTGCTGCTCGGTGGGCGCCTGCGCGACGGCTTGTCCGCGTGGGCGTCGGCCGCCTCCGCCTCCTCACCTCCTTCCTCCTCGCCCTCCTCCTCGCCCTCCTCCTCACCCTCCTCCTCGCCCTCGTGCTCGCCGCCCTCCTCCGCCTCCACCTCCGCCTCCGCCTCCACCTCCACCTCCGCCTTGCTTCGTCTGCCCTTGGCGCCGAGATGGGCGCCCTTGCTGCTCCGCCGCCCGCCCGCCTCCTGCGCGGCGGTGGCGGCGCCGCCGCCGCCGCCACTCTTCTCCTGGTGCGCGGCGGCCGAGGGGTCGGCAAGACTCTTCTCGAGCGCCGTGCGCGCCGCCCGCATCATCTTCTTGAGCTGACTCAAGCTCTCCACGAGATGCCCAAGGGCCTTTTCGACCGTCCTCGCCTCCGGCGTGCCTGACGAGTCGCCGCCGCCGCCGCCGCCGCCGCCGCCGTCCACCTCGCCGCCGCCGCCGCCGCCGCCGCCGCTCTCGAGGCGCGCGCGGTGCGCCGTGTGGGCCGTGCGCACGCACTTGTGTATCCGTTCGGCTGACGCATGCATCGCCGCATGCAATCGGATCACTTCTCGGAGAAGCAGCTCCGGCGCGTCGTGACGCACCGCGAGCAGCGCGGCGAAGATGCGCGCGGCGCCCGCATGCTGCTGCACGTAGTACGCCTTGAGCGCGAGCACCTTGCGAAAGTCGTCGAGCAGCGCGCGCAGCTTGCCCGCATCGAGCCCGAATGCCGCCCAGTCGAGGTCAGGCACGCGCCGCGAGAGCGAGAGCGGTTCGGCGACGACGTCCTCGTCGACTGCCTCCTCCTCTTCAGCCACGGCCGCCGTCTCCTTGACGAGCTTTGTCATGAACGGCATCGACGAGCCGTAGTTGAACAAGATCTCCTCGCCCTGAGAGATCCGCCGATGCGCCCTCAGTGTGGGGATGCGAGGGTAGAGGCGCAAGGCCTCCGAGCGCACGTCCAGCGGCACGAAGGAGAGGTACGCGTTCTGGTTGGCCGGGTCGTGGTTGGCCATGGGCGCGCAGCCCTGCATCCACTGCGTCGCGTCCTCCGACACGGGCAGGAAGCAGCCGTCGGGCCCGTTGGGGGTGTCCGAGATGCCCGACGCGAATTGCCAGCCGTCCACCAAAAAGTCCGAGTCGGAGATGCGCATGAGATAGCGCCGAGATTGCGACTCGCGCGCCTCCTTTCGGAGCTTGGCCTCCTCCTGCGTGATGAGCTCGCCGCCGTACACGGTGATGATCTCGTTCACCGCGTACTCGCGCCGCGCGAACAGACCACGCCCAAGCGCGTAGTCCCCGATGACCCTCTTGACGTTCGACTGTCGTATCTCGAGCTGGCCGTTGGTCAGCGTGCCAAAGTTGGACCAGACGGCGAGGTCGGCCTCCTCGGGCGGGAAGCCGAGCATGAGCAGCTGCTGGCACGGCTGAAGCTGCTCCATCAGCTCCTGCCGCTTCTCCACCGTCTCGCGCCGCTGCACCTTTTCGCTCTTGGCCTGCTCCGCCCTCGCCTTCTCCGCCTCCGCCTCGGCGTCGACCGGCTTGCGCGCGGGCCGCTTCGGAGCGGGCAGCGCCGCGGCGAGCAAGTTGTCGTCCAACTCGCCGGCCGCCTCGGCCGCCGCCATCGCCGCCGTCGCCATCTTGGCCGCCTGCGCCGCCAGCTCCGCGTCGGTCTTTGGCTTTGGCGGCTTGCGCTCGCGTGCCTTGGCAGCCTCCTCGGCAGACTTGGCCTCGGCCTCGGCGCGCGCTGCCTCGGCGGCACGCCGCTCCTCTGCCCTCTTCTCCGCGGCCGCCTTGCGCTCCGCCTCCGCCTTCTTCTCTGCGGCCGCCTTCTCCTCTGCCTCGAGCACCTCCTTGGGCTTACGCCGCTCGCGGTTGCCCAATTCATTCTGGCCAAAGTCCATCACTGTCCCCAGGCGCAGGATCTCCATGAGCGACGACATGGCTCAGCGCTCGGGTCAGGCAGAACTCGGCTGCGTCACGCAGGGCTGCGTGCTCTGCCTCGGCGCGGACTGCCGAGCCCCTCTCGCAATTCCTCTCTCGTAGAAAGGAAATGCGGACTAAGTTCCCACTGTTCACACCAAAAACCATTTCGTTCACACACCCACTTTCGTCTTGTCACCCTCTCACGTACATGTCACTCTTGAAAAACAAAGGCTTTTAAGTGATCGCACAGCAACCGATCCGCCCCTAGACCCGCGGCCGCGCGTCGCTCGGCCTCGGCCGGCGGGTCCTTGGCTCACGTTGTACTCATGAGGTACTCAGAGATTTTGAGTTTTGAGTTGACTTGAGTGCCCGTCAACACTCATTCGATTCACACTCTCCGCTTTATTTTATGTTTTCCGTAGCTACACCATCTAGCGCCCCGCCCGCCGCGCGGACGGTTCGGTCCGGGGCCACGTGCGGTCTGATTCTCTCGTGTCCCACTCTCTCGACTAGATTTGTCAGCGATACACTAACTGCAGCAATCTCACTAGCGTAGCTCCAATGCCTTATCTCTTGTGGACCCCTTGGCAATCGCTTTCATCACCACGCGGAAGAATCAAGCGTCGCGTCCGTCCCGCACAGCTCGGCCGCTTCCGCACTGACCGTCGGCTCCATTTGAGTGATGGCGGCCGGCCTGAGGTTGGCTGGTCTCAGAGACAGGCTCGCGCCGCTATCGAGACGCACGCCCGCACGCTGCTTCGCGGCTTCCCAAGAGATGACCGTGCCCAGCTCATCATTGTACTCTGGCTTGGCTTCCAAGCCGATGACTTGAACGCGTTGGCCCCTCCCTACGTGCACTGGCGGTGCTTGCATTACCTCAGCTGCAGCGGCCTGCGTCTCCATGCCAATCGACTTGGCTCGTGATCCATTCCAGATGCCACCATCCGTCTGGTTGGCATCCTGAAATTCGGCGGCCGCAGCATCGCGATCCTCGACCGCGGCGTCGGCATCGGCTCGAGCGCAGGCGTGACCTCTCTGCGCCACCTGCTTTGCGACCGCAGCTTTCTGGGCTCTCGCTTTCTCGGCAGTCCGGTCCAACAAATACGCGATCCTCTGATCCATCGTGCTCGCGGGTGCTCGCAATTCGGTCTTCCGTGTGTGAATGGGTCATGTGAATGGTGTCAAATTCCTTTGAATGGTCTGGCAGGTCCAGGGGGTTGTGAAACACTTCTCCAAACGCACTAGCCGCACCGCCGCAATACCGCTGCTCACTGCCTCACACACGACTTGGACTCGCGCTGTCGGAAATACTCGCGAACAGCCCTATACACGCTCAGACTGCGGCCTCTGACCTATGTCAGACGCTTTTTCGCTCCGTCCGACGTGTTCCGACTCTCCGTCAGCGTGTCCGCACCGACTCCGCCCTGCTGTATTGGTCCCGGGCTTGGAATTGTATGTTGTCGACGTCGCGCGCACGCCCTCGCCGCCACGCGCCACGGCGTAGCGCGCGATGGCTCCTTCCTCTGCCTTCCCCCGCATGCCCGCCCTACAAGCTCGTATCATGGCAAGCATTGAGCCGTCAGAGTCGTCCGTCGAGCGCCGAATCGAGCGCTGCGCCTACGGGTCCTGCTGTGAAGAGATGAGCTCCGCGGACTGCTCCTACGGGTCCTGCTGTGAAGAGATGAGCTCCGCGGTCGACTGCTCCGAGGCCTGCGAAATCTGCGAAACATCCGAGAACAACAGGGGGGCCAGCCCTTCATTCTGAATCGGGGGCCTTGGAGGGCGCCTAGTAGGGGCCTCAGCATTGCGGCCCGAGCAGGGTAGGGCTTTTCTCCTGATCAAGAAGAACAGGACAAGCAGCACCACCTCGAAGGCGATGACGACGAAGACTCCGAGGGCCACGCCCGCTCCGAGGCTGTAGGCGTCCACGGCGTACACGCCGTCGCCTTGCTTGCACCCGAGCCCGACTGTGGGATTGTTGGTCTGCGAGTCCACTCCACCGGAGCCACCGGAGCCGGGTGCTCCAGTGCCCGTCGTCACGGAAGGGGCGCTCGTCACCGTGAGACCCGTAACGCCCGTGCTCTCGACTGCTAGCGAGACTGGAGCACTGCCGTCTGAGGGCGACGTGAGCTCGGCCGTGATGGCCGACTGCAGCGCCGTCGCGCTCGTGAAGCTCGCGGCGGTGCTCTGGATCGTCGCCGCCGTCGACGGGTCCGTCGGGAAAGCCATCTGGATGTTGACGCTCGCTGCGGTGATGAGCACGGTGGAGCCGGGGGGGGCGCCGGTGGTGAAGCCGAGCGCCCGTGCAGCCGCGTGCAGCAGTGCGTTGCGCTCCGTGGTGTCGAAGTCCTCTGGATTGCCCGCCACCCGGAACGAGAGGGTCACCGTGACCTGCAACGGCGGCAGGGGGGGCGGCGGCGGGGGAGCGGGCGGGGGGGGATGCGGCGGCGACGGCGGCTGCTTGGGCGGCGGCGGAGAGGGGGGTGGCGGCGGCGAGATTGGCGGCGGCGGCGACGGCTCGGGCCGAAACGGCGAGGGCGGCGGTGGGGGCCGGGGCTCGGGCGACGGTGGGATCATGGGGCTCGGTGGCATGGAGGGGAATGCATAGCCGCCTCCGCATCCGCAGCAGAGAACGTCGGGAGTGGTATCCATCCACGCATAGGTGGAGCAGCGTCTGGCCGTGTCGCTCGCATTTTCGGTCATCCACGTGCAGTCCTGCCAGCCGACAGAAGCCCAGCCACCAGGAGCATACCGATTGACGAGCCAGCCATTGTTAAGCTCTTCCGAGCGCACGCCGTCCATGCACGGAGGTGGAGGCGCGGGAGGGGACCGGGGAGGCAGGGGTGCCAGCGGCGGCTGCGGCGGCGGGGGCGCGAACTGGCTGCCGCCGCCGCACGAGCAGCACATGGTTGTTGGTAGGCGCTCAGAGGCAATTGTGGCCCATCGATACGTGGTGCACCGGCTGACCGGGGAGGCATCGAAGAAGCTGCAATTTGCCGCGGGGAAGGGGGCCCAGTTCCCGGTAGCCCTGACGACGAAAAAGCCCGACCACGCAGTTGATGGCCAAGGGGCATAGTTGAAGGTGGCCCCCGGCCTGGGCGGAGTGCGTGGCGCCGCGTGGTTGAAGCATGAAGTGGACATCAGCCCGCGCCCGTCGAGGAATTCGCATCTCAAACGTGTTTCTGCCATCGAGTTTCGTTTATATAACGGAATGCATGCATGCCCCGCGCTCTCGTTCTTTCGCGCGCGCGCCGGCCTGGGCGCGCGGGCCCGAACACTTCGCGCAATTCGACATCCTTGGGCGTGAATGCCACGATCGTGGAGCCTTCGCTTGGCCCAGTCGCGTTCGGCACTCGATCATGGCGTTCTTGCCCGTGTCGATCATGAACGACCACGCGTCAGCATTAGGAGTCTGGCTGGACTCGAACTTTCAAGGCGCCACCGTTCTCCACATTGACCGGCACTCCGACCTCGCGAGTCCATCGCGGTGTCGTCCGAATGTCATGCCCGTGCACGACCGTGCGGCATGGCGGGCGTGCACCGACCGCGCCGGCTTCCAGCTCGCCGCGGCGTGGCTGGGCACGGTGGACCGTGTGTGGTGGCTCAAGCCTGGCTCGTCCGACAACCATCGTGACTGGCAGCACGGCTTTGTGTCCGCCGCATCGCCACATGACAAGGCCTCACTTTTCTGGTCGGCTCTGCCACCCACGCACGGCACCGTCCAGAGGCTCGCGACACGAGTGAGTGACCTGCACGAGCTCTCGCGCTCCGTCGCAGACAGCCGTGGGCCGCTTCTGCTCGATGTGGATCTTGATTATTGGGGCGGCGCGGCTGGTCCATCGCGGCCGGCGTGGGAGATCCCCGCACTCCGCCAGTGCGCCGAGCTTCTCCGGTCGATAGGGTCGGCAGCGTGGGGCGACGCACGCGGCCAGCGGACGACCGACTCGCTCTGGCCCGCCCTGCTCGACGGCCGCGCGCTGCCGTCGACGAATGCGAGCGCCATGCCGAGCGCACGAGCGCCGTGGCGAGCGCACGAGCGCCGTGGCGAGCGCATGGGCGCCGTGGCGAGCGCTCCTCCTCCTCCTCGGCACACGAGGCTGCTCTCCCGGTGCGCTGTGGAGCTGGCAAGCCAAGGCCTCTCAGCGGAGCAACGGGCGAGGCTGCGGTTCGCCAAGCAGCTGGGGCTTTCGTTGCCCGAGGCACTGAGCGCGCTGGCCCCCGACTTGGACGACAACCTGCACGCGTGCGATCCCGTGGATGAGGGTCAGCTCACCGCACTCTTACGCCTACTGCCCACGCCCGCCGCGGTGACGATTGCTCGTTCGATCGATGGGTTCGTGCCATTCCGATGCGTTGAGCCCCTCGAGGCGGCGGTCCTGCGAGCCCTTCGTGCGGCCTTTGCCAACTCGACCGCCAGTGCCACGCCCGGTGCGAGCAGTTGCACTCTCACTCTCAGCAGCCGTGCTCCTGTTGCACTCGCCATCGACTATCTTCCGGGCTGTGCGAGTAGCGCGAGCTTGCGCGCCCTGCGCCGTTCTTAGTGTACCACATATGTTCAACTAGGTAGAGTGTAGCTTGCGAGTAGCGCGAGCCTGCGCCGTGACAACACGTGCTAACGATGCACGCCGATGTTGTGCGATATCCTTGTGGTTACACCAGCCGCTCTCTATGTAAACCTCTGCTCTCTATGTAATACATGATTACCCGGCTGCTGCCTCCACGGCCGCCAGCGCGGAAGCTCAAATCCCTCGGGCGCCTCCACGTGGTTCGGAGGGACGGTGAGGAGCGCCATGGGCTCCATCATGATGCACGCTAGCAATGCCTCGCACAGCGTTGTGCCACGCAGTCTCCGACAGTAGCATTCGATGCACACGAGCAAGAGGAGGCTTCCGACCACGAGAAGCACAATGATGATGGCCACGTTCGGGCCTTGCTCGCTGGAATCGTCGTCGACTCTTGGCGGCGCCACCGGCAGTATTGGTGATGCCAGCGGAGGCGCCAGCAATGGCGGGCTGCTGTTGGGCGGCGCCCTCGGCGGGGGACTTGACATCCGCGAGCCGAGTTGGGCGTTTGCTGACCGTGACGGCCAGGGTAAGTGCCAGGGTTGGGGATATATCTGATGTTAGTTACTGTAGCAGCCCACATCACGACGAATCGGCGCTAACGCTAAACTTGTCAGTGTTCTCGGCGCGAGCGTTCACCTGCGAGAAGTGTCGCGGAGAGAGTGGCCCGTTGGACGCGCGACTCTCCTTGTCGCGATGGCCTTCAGCGCGCGGCCGTACTTGCAGCAGCAGCAGCAGCAGCAGCAGCAGCGGGACGGCTTTGGCGCGTTCCCAAAGCGCGTGTGGAGCCCGCGCGACGTGGTCTCCGCTGCGCGGAGGGATGAGGCTCGCAGCAGCACAGCGGATGGCTTGCTCCATCGCAGGGGCCGCGCGCCCAAGCCGATGGTTCGCACGTCGCTCGGCGCGGAGGCGCGGGCCCTGCTGGCACGAATGGCGTCCGATCAGCCGCCTGGGCCGAGCGGCTTTGGAAGCAAGGTCTCGATCGATGGCGAGCATTTGCTCGCACTCTTCGGTGGCAGCAAGGTGCCGAAGTGGCTCGAGCCGACAGTTGAGGACACGGCCCATGCGTCGATCATGTCCATCGTAAACCAGAGCGACGAGGCGGCGTTTAAATGCCTCAAGAGCCTCATAACAGAAGCGAGCAAATCGATGGAGCAAGCCGAGTCGAAGGCGAAGCTAGTCGAGGAGAAGCGAACGAAAGCGAGCCGAGAGACGTATGACGAATCCGTGGCGTCGGTCCATGGTGGTCGCAAGCGGCGCAGCCTGCTCGTGGGTGAGCGCGACGACCTCCGCTGATGACTACTGATGACCACTGATGACCACTGATTGCTTCCCTCATCAGGTGCGCGCGACGACCTCCGCTGATGACTACTGATGACCACTGATGACCACTGATTGTTTCCCTCATCAGGTGCGCGCGACGACCTCCGCTCGTCCAAGGACGACGCCGGTGGCGACGTGGCCAACCTCGCCGACCTGGTCGATATCTTAGAAGAGCATGAACTCTCCGACGAGGGCGATGAGGGCGAGGGGAGAGGGTACGATCGGCGGCTGGCCGACGGCGGTGGCGGCGGCGGCGGTGCTGGTGCTGGTGCTGGTGCTGGTGATGGCCGTGCTGGCCGTGCCGCGGGCGGTGTGGCGGGCGGCTCGTCGGGTGCAGTGGCCGTGCCGACCCCGAGCTGGATGAGTATGCCGCTCGTGCCACCGGTGACGCAAGGCAAGGGCCCAGAGGAGGAGGAGGAGGAGGAGGAGGAGGAGGAGGAGGAGGGCAACCACGTCCGAGGACGACCGTCACGCCTGGCGACCGGTCGACTGCACCGACTGATCGAGGGCAGTCCCATAGCAGGCAACGGAGGCGGCGGCGGCGCTTTGAACCATCGGTCCTTGCCTAATAAGGCAATCGATGAGCTTCGGAGCCGTGGGGATCTGTCGGAGTGGCCCGAAGCGCTACCGGTCACTCCCGACGCCATCGTGGCGCTCATGAAACGCGTCGTCTTCTTCAAAGGGGCTTACACAGCGCATGCCGACTGCCGGCGTACGCTGGCCTCGTGGTTCGAAGTGCAGTACGTCGAGCCGTTCACCACGATCGCCGAGGAAGGGCACTGGTGCCACTCGTTCGTGCTGCTGCACACGGGGGCGCTTGAGGCGCGAGGAGCCCCCCTCATTGCCTCCGCCCGTGTGGGACATGGGGCTTCCATATCAGGCAACCGACACATCCAGGCAGAGGGCGGCGTGGACGGTCGGCCGTTGACGAAAGAGGAGAGAGGCCTCGTGCGTTCTTCCCTCATGACCAATGATTGCTTCCCTCATCACAAGAGAGGCCTCGTGCGTTCTTCCCTCGATACCAATGATTGCTTCCCTCATCACAAGAGAGGCCTTGTGCGTTCTTCCCTCAATACCAATGATTGCTTCCCTCATCACCAGAG
>Ga0180441_100697_pt1 | contig 22127 bp, 10 predicted proteins | sample ChrtobMetaP5_8mM_FD_120633 | JGI IMG/M metagenome (GOLD analysis project Ga0180441, IMG submission 120633) | Chrysochromulina tobin associated microbial communities from unialgal haptophyte culture, Seattle, Washington, USA - P5_8mM MetaG | ecosystem: Host-associated > Algae > Haptophytes >...
AGAGCGACGACACAATTCGCTCTCCCCCCGAGCAGAGCGACGACACATTTCGCTGTGCTCGGGGGCAGAGCGTTTCGTTGGGATGGTGTGTTACGTTGGGTTGGTGTGTGGGACCTTCCTAGTGTTCACGCCTCGCCGAATCTTGGAGCGGATTCATCTTGAATCACGCACGCAGCAGGGATCGCTGCAGCAGCCTTCGATCGATCGACGTCCACACTCGACCTCGTTCCGCGCGGTCCTGCCGGCTGTTCACGATGCCCGGGCGGGTAGTGGACGTGGTGAAGAAGACGGGAAGAACACTGCTCAGGGAGGATCATGTCGACAGTTCGAGCACGGAGATGGTCGAGCACGGCAAGGAAGACCATCCCAAAGGCAAGGAGCTGACCGGCGACCAAGAGGCGCTTTGCATGGAGACGGGCCATGACGGGTTGAGCGAGGATGAGGCGATGGAGCGCCTCAAGACATGGGGGCGCAACCAACTGCCCGACTTGCGCGTGCCCAAGTGGAAGCTCTTCCTCTCGCACTTTACGGGAATCATGCCCGGTATGATCATCGTGGCAGTTCTGGTCGAGGGTTTCTTGCAGGAGTGGCCCGACTTCGGCACCCTGCTCACCCTCCTCTTCCTCAACGGCGCCGTCGGGTTCTGGGAGGACCTGCGCGCGGGCGACGCGGTGGCCGCTCTCAAGGCGTCGCTCAAGCCGATCGCGACGGTCAAGCGCGAGGGCGTGTGGCGCAAAATTGATGCAGCGCTGCTGGTGCCGGGCGATCGTGTGTCGCTCGCGGCTGGTTGCAACGTGCCGGCCGACTGCCGCGTCGACGCGGGGATGGAGATCCAGGTCGACCAGGCCGCGATGACGGGTGAGTCGCTGCCGGTGCAGATGGGCGAGGGCGACGTTTGCAAGATGGGTTCGACGATTGTGGCGGGTGAGACGGACGGTACTGTCGCGACTACGGGCATCAATACGTTCTTTGGCAAGACGGCCGCCCTGATCAGCTCAACCCATGACGTGGGCAACTTCCAGCGCGTCATCATCAAGATCACCAAGATCCTTCTCTACATGTCGTCACTCCTCGTCGGCATCGCCGGCGCCTACCTCATGTTCAAGGACGGCTTTTCCCTCAAGACCTTTTGGCCCGCGGTCTCGTTTTGCGTGGTGCTGCTGGTCGCGTCGATCCCGATCGCGATGCAGGTCGTGTGCACCGCCACGATGGCCCTCGGCTCTCGCCTGCTCGCGGCGCAGAAGGCCATCGTCGCACGCCTCTCCTCCATTGAGCAGCTCGCAGGCATGACAGTCCTCTGCTCGGACAAGACAGGTATATGCTGCAGCTCAGAGTGCCCAGCTCCCGCCATACTGATTCGTCTGAGCGCCCGCCCCTTGGCGCGCAGGTACCCTCACCCTCAACAAGATGGTCTTGCAAGAGGTCGAGGCCTACGCACCGGGCGCCCAGCCGCTCGAGCTGGCCGCCCTGGCAACCAGGTGGAAGGAACCCGCCAAGGATGCACTCGACACACTCGTCCTCAACGCGGCGGTGCGCCCGAAGGCCACTCCTCAGATTCACATTCACATTCGAAGGCCACTGACTGAGGCCCGCTGAGGGCCACTGCTTGTGCCCATCGGCTGGCGTCGCAGGACCTCCTCCGATCCCTCCTCTTGAGTGTCCCTGCGCGCGCCACACTCTGAGCATGCCTGGTCGCGACGTGTTGGGCAGGCCCTCGACCGCGCCTTCCTCGACCGTCACGAGCAACTCGATTTCAAGCCCTTTAGCCCCAAGCTCAAGCGTACAGAAGCCACGCTCAGGGGTCCCGATGGGCGTATGTTCGACATCATGAAGGGCGCGCCGCACGTTGTGCTCGGCCTCTGCTCCGATGCCAACAAGGCGCAAATCGGGCACAAGTTCGAGGTACGTGTCGAGGACCTCGCTAACCGTGGCATCCGTGCGCTCGCGATCGCGCGCAAGTACGAAAACGGGCCGATGGAGATGGTGGGGTTGCTCACCTTCCTCGACCCGCCGCGCCCCGACACTAAAGACACCATCGAGCGCGCTATGCAGCAAGGTGTCATCGTCAAGATGATCACGGGCGACCACCGCGCCATCGCGCGCGAGACGGCTCGCACCCTCGGCATGGGCGACAGCATCGGTACCGCGGAGAACCTTCCCAATATCGAGGCGGGTGAGAAGCCACCCACGACACTCGGCCGGGACTACGGAGAGATGGTCGAGAAGTCCGACGGCTTCGCCCAAGTCCACCCCGAGCACAAGTTCCTCATCGTCGAGGTGCTTCGCCAAAGAGGCTGGTCGGTCGGCATGACCGGCGACGGCGTGAACGACGCACCCGCCCTCAAGAAGGCCGACGTGGGCATCGCCGTCGAGGGCGCGACCGACGCGGCCCGCGCGGCCGCCGACCTCGTGCTGACCGCCCCAGGCCTTTCCGTCATCGTCGACGCCATCATCATCGCGCGCTGCATCTTCCAGGTGTGCATGTGAATGTTCGTGAGTTGGGGTGGGGAGGCGCGCTGAGGGGAGGCAGGGTGCATTGAGAGTTGGGCTGGGGTTGGAGGATGCGCACCATTGCTCGGTGCCCAGGCTGCGTCGAGGGTGCCCGGCATTTGATTGCAATTGATACTCTCCCTGATGGCATGCTGTTTGCAATTGATGGCCTCCCTGGGTGCCCAGGCTGCGTCGAGGGTGCCCTGCACGCATGTGCTCTCCGTGCCTCCTTGGGGATGTCCCTCGAATTCCATGCCTCTCCGTGCCTCGAGCCAAGGCCCTTCTTTCCATCTTCCCATGCCACCGTGTACTGACCTGCCATCGCCTCTGGCCCCTCCCCTCCGTGCCCCCCTCGATGCCCTGCGCAGCGTATGAAGAACTACGTCATCTACCGCGTGGCGTGCACGATCCAGCTGCTCATCTTCTTCTTCTTAGCCGTCTTCATTTTCCACCCGCGTGCGTACGACGAGATCCACAGCCGCCTTCCCGACCACCCGTACGTGTACGAGCTAAAAGGCACGGGTGGTATGAACAAGACGTCCGGCTTCCGCATGACGCCTCGTGAGGAGGGCCTCACCATCCCGCCAGAGTTCAATCTGCCTGTGATCGCGCTCGTCGTCATCGTCATCCTCAACGACGCCACCATCATCTCGATCGCGTACGACCATGTCATCCCGTCGCCGCTGCCCGAGAAGTGGAACCTTCCTGTCCTCTTCATCGTAGCCGGTTGGATCGGGATCGTTGCATGCGGCTCCTCGCTACTGCTCCTCGGCCTGGCGCTCGACTCCGAGAACCCCGACTCGTGGATCCGCACGTTCGGCTTCCGCACGTCGCTCTCGTACGGCCAGGTAGTCGCCATCATGTACCTCAAGATCTCGCTCTCTGACTGGTGGACCATCTTCGCCGCGCGCACCCAAGGGCCCTTCTGGGTCCGCTCCCCCAGCCCTATCGTAGCCGGCGCCGCTGCCTTCGCCACCTTCTTCTCCACCCTCTTCTCAATCGTCTGGCCCTTCCAGGACATCCGCTTCAACGCCGACGCGTGGAGAAAGGACCCCATCGATGGCGACGGCAAGAATCTCGACATCCAGATCGTCGGCCTCAACACGGAGCACGTGATCTTCTGCTGGATTTACACGATCTTCTGGTTCCTCGTGCAAGACGTATGCAAGGTGCTCATGTATAAGCTCCTCTTCGCGTTCGACGTGTGCGGTATCCAGACCGACAAGAACGCCAACGACGAGCGCGTGCGCAAGAACAAGGAGATCAAGGCGACCTTCGAAGACCAGAAGCGTGAAAAGCTGGTCATCGAGGCGGTCAAAGCTGAAGTGACGAAGCAGCTCGAAACACGTGCACTCCTCGGCGGCAACGGCGCCGCGCATTAAGCCGGGCCATCAGCCTGCCGCAAGCCTCAGGGCGCGGGCGCCGACGGCAATCGGCGCGGCAGGCACGGGCGGTATGAGGCATGGAGTCATGGGAGAGGGTAGGGAGAGGGAGAATTGACGAAGCAGCTCTCCTCACATGCACTCCTCTACGGGAACGGCGCCATTCATTAAGACGGGCCATCGGCCTGCCGCAAGCCTCAGGGCGCGGGCGCCGACGGCAATCGGCGCGGCGGGCACGGGCGGTATGAGGCATGGAGTGAGGAGTCCCTCTCCCTTGACTCCCGGACTCTTGTCGTGTCCCTCTCAGGGTAGGTGTAAGTCGTGGGCTCGGCTCGAAGAACGATGTCGAACATCACGGCGCTTCATTTTGATTCTTGAAAGATCAAACACAACGTGTTGAAGAGTACGTGACGTTCGCCCCGGCGCACGGCAGTCACCCGCAGTCGTACACATCTCGCCATCGGACAGTCACTCTAACGTACGGTAAGACTGCTAATCATGGGCAGGCATGGCGTTAACGATGGTACGTGGGGCCGTACGCGAGTGGTCACCGGACGCTCTCAGACGACGCGGTGACGGGAGCGATCGTGTGGTCACCGGACGGTCACGGTGTGGTCCACCGTGGTCCACGGGTCCACCGCGAGGACCGAGGTCCATCTGGTATCACGAAGGTGCGGAGGTGCCGGTCGCACCGATGGACCGTCTTGGACCCCATCCCCGAGCCGAAACCCCCGCGCACCACACAGCGTCACTCGAATTCGATTTACAGCTGCTAGCTAGTATGTGACCAAATTCCAGTGCGGCCGTGTTGTTAGTCGATAAAAAAAGGAAACGATGGACCGTCTTGGACCCCATCCCCGAGCCGAAACCCCCGCGCACCACACAGCGTCACTCGAATTCGATTTTTGGGGATACCTTTGTTATAAGACCTCCACATTCGATTTTTTCCTTTTTTTGTGTGTACCTGGACAAAATTGGAAGCCACCGAGCAACATCTCAAACTTGGAAACTTTCTGGAGTGTCGCCGGCGACCTGCAAGCAAGACAGGATTTAGACCGGCTCGCTTCTCATCGCTTCCAAATGAATGAGCGCGGCGGGCCGCGCGATATCGCGGGCGTGCCCTTGGATCCCTCACGGCACTTGTCCGAGGACTGTGCGCTCGACTTCTGCCGCCACATCGAGTGCGGCCTTGCGCTGCGTCGGCTCTTGGCGACATGCAAGTTCTTTCAGCGGCTGCTCCGCCGCGGGCCAAACGCGCCCGCAGAGGCCGTGTGGGCGGCAGCGTGGCTGCCGATCTCCTCCTCCAATGCGCCACACGTGCTCAAGCACGCCCCCGCCGGCGAGCGCATCCGCATCCTCGCGGGCACAACACTGTCTGGCCAGATTGTGTGCGGCCATGCTCTACACGTGCGTGCCGAACCGGGCGTGAAGCTGGTCGGCTGCCTGTACCTGCAGGGTGGCGCGTCAGGCTCGGCCGCAAGCCGTGGGGAGGAGGCCATCCCCGGCTGGCTCTTTGGAGGCCTCGAACAGGCGCGCGAGGGCTTGCTCGAGGGCCTAGCGATCTCTCACTACATGGAGGCAGCTGTGCTCGTGCGTGGTGGCTCATGGCTTCTGCGCGAGTGCACGATCACGTCGAGCCGACGCGCGCGCTCCGTGACCGCCGTGCACCTGCGCGAGGCCGGCTGCCTGCGCCTCGAGCGCTGCCTCATCTCAAACGCAGCGCATGCGGTGAGCCTAGACCCGGGGTGCTGCGCTCTCGTGGCCGCTGAGTGTACCTTCGAACGTTGCAAGGCAGCGGTGCTGACGCGCGGCGGCGGGTGCGTGATCATCGAACGCTCGACGTTAAATGCCAACGAGCAGGCCCTCAAACTCGACGACCTCGTGCAGGTGATTGCCACTGTTTGCCCCGGATTGCCAAGGACCGCAATGGCGGGTGAGAGGCCGCAGACTGGATGCATGCATGATGCATACTGGATGCATGCATTTGCGTGTGCAGTTGGGCCGCGGCGTGTGCGCTGTCTCCCTCCGCTCCGCTCCCTTCCTTTCACACCCTCCCCTCCCTCATCCCCTCCCTCATTCCCCCAGGGCCACGCTGAGGGCAATGTGCTCAACTGCTCGATGTTCGGACCATGGGTGCGACCTGTCGGCTTCCGCTGCCGCGCCAACACCTACCCCGACGATGGGTCCAATGCCGACGAGTCTGCCTCGGTGACGGATGAGATACACTCTGGAAGCACGGCGGCAGCGGCGGCGGGCAGCGAGGCAGCGGCCGAGACGGCGGCGGCGGGTGCGAGCGCCGTCTCGAGCAGCGCCGTCGCGCCAATGACGCCAGTGACGCATCCAGGAACGCCGAACTCCGTCACCCCGCACCACCACCCGATGCTCGTCACCACGCTTGATCTTCTCTACGAACCACCGCCTTCACTACCGCCCTCGCCGCCCTCGTCGCCCACCCTCCTGCCCGCCTCTGCCGGCGAGAATGAGACTCCGACGCCGCCACTGCCGCCACTGCCGCCGCCGGTGCTCTCGCCGCCCAGTGAGGCCAAGGTGCTCTCGCCGCCCAGTGAGGCCAAGGCCGCGGTGGCAGCTTCGGACGCGCCGACGGACGCACCGACGGACGCTGTGGCGGAAACAGCATCGGACGCTGCGACGGCCTTCTCCATGGGCGCAGCATCGACAATGACGGGAGCCGCGGCGGCGGAAGGGACGGCGATGGCGGCGGCGGCGGCGTCCGTGTGGAAGAAGCGATCGCCGGCTCCTGCTGACAAGGGCCAACGGAATCCTCCTCTCATCTGCGCAGCGGCGGGGTACGACCAGCATGGACCGTACTACTCCGCTCAGCCCGCGCCAGCACCGGCTCCGATCGTGCCACCTCCGACTGCAGTCTCCTACGGCGCGCCGGGCGTTGCGAAATCACCAGTCCCTGGCGAGATGATGCCGGGGAGGCCGCTGCACGAGTATGGCGCCACGCCGGGCGCGCCGATGATGATGCTCAATGTTCGACCGCCCGGCATGGCGCCTGGTATGGCACCGGTCGGCATGGTGCTGCCGCCCGGGATGGCGCCCGTGATGGCGCCGCCCGGGATGGCGCCGCCCGGGATGGCGCCGCCCGGCATGCACATGATGACCCCGAGTGCGGTGTACGGGGTCGGGACTGTGCCGATCCCGCCTATCTCACTGAGGCCCATGGCGGGCATTGCCGCACATGCAGACCCTGCCGCACACGCCCAATACGCCGCCTTGCAGTACGCCGCGCACGAGCGGAAGGCAGTCGCCGCCGCGCACGAAGCACATGCGGCAGCACATGCCGCACATGTCGCACATGCCGCACATGCGCAGCAGGCCGCCGCCGCCGCCGCGCATGCCATGCATCCAGGGTATTATGGAGTCACCTACGCCGGCCATACCATAAATGGACAAGTCATCGGCGAACGCCGTGGCATCGCCTCCCATGCTCCTGCCATGGGCATCGCCTCCCATGCTCCTGCCATGGGCATCGCCTCCCATGCTCCTGCCATGGCTCCTGCCATGGCACCCTATCTCCCAGGCACATACTTATCGAGTCCACCGGCTGCCTCGGGAGCCCTCGGAGTCTCGCAGCCCCGCGTACCCATCTACGCCCCCGCCCCCGCCGCCGCCGCCTCCCCGGCCCCCTCCGCCGCCGCCGCCGCCCCCTCCGCCGCCGCCGCCGCCCCCTCCTCCGCCGCCCCTCCCACCCTTCCCCCCCTTCGCGGCTGGCGCACGTGCGACACGTGTGGCAAGTGGCGTCGAGTGCCCCAAAGCTCAGTGATGCTCAGCGGGGCCAGCAGGTTCAAGTGCGATCTCCTCTTCTTGTCGGATCCGGAGCGTGCCTCGTGCCAAGCCGCAGAGGAGTCCGACCTCTTCCACAGTCAGTTTCCACTTGTCGCCCGAGGGACGATGCCGGCGCCCACGATGGCGCCCACGATGTTGAGCAAAGCCGCGACGAGGATCGATGCGCCATCGTCGCAACAGGCGGCGCCGCCGACACTGGCACCGCCGCGAGTGCAAGCGTCGCCACAGGCGCTGGAGCCGAAGCCGCCGCCGCCGCCGCCGCCGCCGCAGCAGCAGCAGCAAATGTCAGCTGCGGCTGGCAAATGTTGCTGGCAAGGGTCAAGCAGCAGCGCCGTGTCGAGCAGCAGCTACCAGCAGCACCAGCGTGTCGACCTGCAAGCAGCAGTAGCAGCTCGTGACAAGATGCAGCAGCTAAGGCAGCAGCAGCAGCAGCAGCAGCAGCAGCAGCACAAACAGCAGCAGCAGCACAAACAGCAGCAGCAGCAGCAGCAGCAGCAGCAGCAGCAGCACAAACAGCAGCAGCAGCAGCAGCAGCAGCAGCAGCAGCTCGAGCAGCAGCTCCAGCAGCAGCAGCAGTGGCAGCAGCCGAGCGGCCCGCGCTATGTCGATCGCATCCTCGCGCGCCGTGTGGGCAATCACAGTCCGATTGCCCATGGCCACTTGTACCTAGTCTCGTGGCTCGGTCTCGGGAGAGAGCATGATTCATGGGAGTGGGAAGAGACCCTATCTCCAGACCTCATCCGTGCATTTGAGTCGGCCTTGATCTTCTGGGGCGCTGCCTCGAGCGCGGCATCCACTGCTGGCCAGCTCGCACCAGTGCCAAGCGCCGTGCCAAGCGCCGTGCCAAGCGCGAGTGCCAATGCCTTCGGTGCGCCACAGCGTCGGAAGGGTGGCATGATAGCCATGCAACTTGGTCTTGCCGCAAATGCATGCCACGGCGCGATCCCTAGCTTGCAACCTGCTGCGCACCCACAGCCGCAGCCGATGCCGATGCCGCAGCCGCAATCGCAGCCGCAGTCGCAGCCCTCTCCCGGCGCTGTCGTCGTGGGTGTCGATCATGCGCCGCACGGTGGTTCGAGTGCTGCCGCCTCTGATGATGGGTACGCCGAAGAGTACAACGAGGGCAGCGAGGAGGGCGAGGGCGAGGCTTTTACGGCGGCGGATGCGAGGGCCGAGAGGCGCCGTGACGGGCGCCTACACGGCTACCAAGCGCCGGTGGCGCGTGAAAAGGGAGTTTCGCAGGCGTCCAACCGCCGCGTCAAGCAGCGACGCGCTTACTCCCTCCCCCGACTCCCCTTCCACCACGCCGGCTTGCTCGTAGCCGAATGTGGCAAGTGTGCGAATTGCCAGGACATGCTCAAGTTCGGGGGCCAGGGATTGCGAAAGAGGGCTTGCGTGCAAAGGGAAGCGGCAAAATGGGAAGCGGCCCTGGCCCTAGCTCAGAAGAAGGTTTCGTCACCTGAGGCCCTGACTCTGGCCGCGGGTGCGTATTCGTTAGTTTGTGCGGCGCAGAGCGGCCAGAAGGAAGACGATGCACAGGAGAACGCGGAGGACAACGCAGTGGCGAGCGCGGAGGAAGGTTCGAGGAAGGTTCGAGGAAGGTTCGAGGAAGGTTCGAGGAAGGTTCGAGGAAGGTTCGAGGAAGGTTCGACAGCGGAGCGAACCGCGCCATGAACTCAGGACAAGGGGTTCGATGACGTCAATGTGGATGCTGGGCGGCTGCCGGCTTGGGGTTCGGGTTGCATCACGGGCTTGGTGGTCGTCCAGAGGATGCTGAGCGGCTGCGGCTGCGGCGCAAGTGCGGCACTTCGGGATGCACGTTGGTCGACAACCACAGCGGGCTGTGCACGTCGGCCATCAAAAGTCTGCCACTACAGCGCGCAGTGGCCACAAGCTGCCCGCGCTATGCCACGCTGCCCTACAACAGGCGGCAGCCGCGAGCCCTCGCGTGCGGGAAAGGCTGGGCGCATTGGGCATGGGCGCATGCTCGACAGCTTACTCGTTCTACGTTCTACGTACAGCCATAGAAAGTTACTATCATAGTACCCGAGTGTCGCGCGGCGTCGGTGGCTGCCGTGCCGGGCGCGCGTACTACATGTTGCGCGTACTCATATGTATCTGTCGTGTGGTCACCACTTGTGGTCTTGTCCTTTATTGACTGTGGTCCCCGTAACGTAACCCTGTGACGTATCTGTGACGCGTTTGCTTTTGCGTTTTGGTGTTTCTGGTCAATTTGTTCATTCGCATTGATGCGTGTGTCTCTCCAACTTGCCGACGGAGCATCCCAGCGGGGAAAGCATACAACTTTTGGAGTTTTGGTAATATTTTTATTTGGACAGGACGTTAGAGTTACACGGAGAGACCATGGGAGAGACCATCGATGGGAGTCAGAGACCCGTCACGCCCGAGTGTCGCATCCGTATCACGCTGTCAACCGGTCACATTCAAGTGCCCACACGCCACAGAGACAAACGTCGCACCGAGCCGAGCCGCCACCCGCCTCCTCGCACTGCCTCCCACCGTGGCACAGGTGGATGGTGGTCCCGGGCTCCCGGCCGCACCAGTCCGAGCACCGAGGGTCGAGGGCCCGATTATCCGGTGCGCTGGCCGCTGCCCGCTCACACACAAACTATTCTGAAGGTGGTTAGAATAAGCAGACCTCTAGACGCTCTAGACTTCGTAAAAAGAATTACAACTGCCCACAGACGATCCACAGACGACAGAGCACAGTGTCGAGAGACAGCTCCCTGTCGTCGCCCACGGGCGTGCAAAACCAATGGTTCGACCTGTACGGGCGCCGTAAAACTGGAGCTTCGTGGCAGAAGATGAGCAACGACGGCTGCGGGTGCGACTCGATGGCCCCCGACTCCGGCGCGGCCTGCGATCATGGATCAATCTGACTTGAAGGACGTGTGGGCGTCTTTGAGCCAGTAGGCCACGATGGAGAAGAAGAAGCCTGTCACCTCGAAGGCGAACATGGCCAGCCAGAGGAAGACGGCCCGGAAGGGCCAGGATATGAGGCCCACGTCCAGAAAGTGGCGCCAAATCATGGGCGAAAGGATGCCCCTCACTGCGACAAACGAGTTCCAGATGAGCGCGAGCTGGATGCCACCACCCGTGAGCGACCGGAAGCCTACAATCGCATTCGTTGCCAACATGACGGCGGGGCCCACGGGCGAGTCCACCTCACCGATCAGCATGCTGATCAGCAGCGCGTGCACTATAGCGTTGCCGACGTTGGCCCATCCAGAAAGCAGGCGAGCGATCCGGCGGGCACGGATGGTCTTCTCCTTCTGCTCTTTCGTGAGCCCGATGTCAGCGCTTGCATAGAGGACGATGGCGCTAGAAGAACACGGCCGCTAGAGCTCCAACCAGTAGCACTAGTGCGACTATGATGCCGCCGTCCTTGGCCGGAGCGTTCGGCGCTGGCTTGGCGTTCCATGGCGCCATGATCTGTTGTGTGTGTTGGTTGCGCCGATCAAAAGAAACTCACCGCAATTCAGGGGGGTCCTGCCAATGTGTAGGTAGCTTAGTAAGTTACAAAGTTCTCTCAAAAGAACTCTCAAAAGTACATGAATAGCTAAAAAGTCGCTTGAACAATTTCTCCTGAATTGCATGCATATCCATGTGCAATAATGTATTCATAGCGAACATGGAAGAAGGAACTCGAAATCCTCTTCCGCTGAAGTGTTCAAGCTCAAGTTACCCGTAGTAGTACAAAGTACATGTGGAAGGGGGACCTTTTCGCACTACTCAGGAAGCCTAAAGCCATAAGCCTTTGAGGCGTGTACACGACCCTGTGGCGGCTTTGAACACAGTGTATTACGGCGCAGGAACGCGCACACCCCTTCTTCACAGGTCAGTCCAACATGCTGTACGTGTAACTCCGGGACAGGGACATAAATGTTTACCTCACCCAACCATCCGATCCCGGCGGGGTGCATCCGCACTCCATCTCCCGTCGGCCGTGACGCACCTGACAGAAGAGATGCGCCTACACACGTATCAGCCTATACTCAGCCCTTGCATAGTCGAGCTCCTCGGACCCTCACGCCAGCAGCGGCGGCGGCGGCGGCGGCAGTGCAGCCAAGGCGGTGCCCTCCTCTTGCTCCTCCGCGCGCATTCCCCCATGATTCCCCTATGCCACAGTCGTCACTCAGAGTACTGCCGATTGGTGGTTTTCCGGAGTACGGCAAACTAGTCCTCGAGCAACGACAGCAGAACGTCGACGCAAGGCATACGTGCCCAACCGCTGAGATGCTGATGGAAGGCAGGCCAATCGGCCGCTTTAAAGGTGCCGTGGGGGCACGCCCTGGATTTGCCCACAAATTGGGCAACGTATCCCCAGCTCAGGATTTGTTGGAGCACCGCGTATGAAGACCACGCTCTACTCGATCCCGTAGGAAACGCCTCGAGCCATGTTCGGCGGATGGCTCGGCTCTTGTACAAGCCGAGCGCGCCTTGCAGCACCTGTGACTCATGCCCCTCGGTGTCGATCTTTAAGATCTCGATCACGGTCCCAGACGGTACAAACGTGTCCAACGCAATCGCACGGAGCACAGGCTTGGCACGAACCGGCAGATTGAGGTGTCCGATTCGTGTGCCGTTGGTGGCATTGGCGAAGGCTCCACTGAACGAGAACCCTCCATCGCACGCTTCGAAGTGGGGAATAGCCATCGCCTCTCCGTTGTGGGCACTCACTGGCTGATGGAAAATGTTTACGGTGTCTTCAAAGTGGTTCCGTGCGACGAAGTCGTACGCGATCTCCACACACATCTGCTGCACCTCGAAGGCATACACTTTGCAGCCCATGGCAGCCGAAAGCATGGTGTAGAAGCCATCATTCATACCGACGTCAATCACAGTGCAGTGGCCGCTTCTGTTGGTGAGCTCAGCCACGAAACTATCGACTTGAAAACGCTCGTTGGCCATGCACCATTCATAGTGGATCGACGACGTCACGTACGAGGGCACCCCGGGAAGAGGATGCCGATCTAAAACATGATTCATGGCCGAGACCTCCGATAATTTGGTCACATCGTGAGAAACAGCAAGCTGTCGCCTAGCGACAGTAGTTTCATTCGTCGGAGTCAATGCAAGAGTGGCCAGCAGCAGCATTCCTTCTGCTTTTCAGCGCATTCACTGAGATGGGCGAAAGAGGAGGGCACTCGCTGGCTAGGCAAATTTCCATTTCAGAGTGTGAACGTTAACACGACAGACGCGACAGCCGGTGCTACGGCACTGTTACTGAGAGTGTGTGGGACTTCGAGGCTTATTATGACCTCTCGAGTTAACGTTAACACGACAGACGCGACAACCGGTGCTACGGCACTGTTACTGCCCGCTCAGAATAGAGAATACATTGTACACCATGGAATACACAAGTCAAGTCAAGTCAAGTCAAGTAGACTTGACTTGGAATACACACACCTTACATGACTCGAGTGTGAAGATTTGTCCTTGTCAGGTGTGAGAAAGATAGCTTCACCTCACTGGATACATACCCCGCTACGTGCTACATTTTAGGTCTACTCAGTACGGAGGTCATATCGCCGTCCAGATCGCCGTCGCTCGTGGTCTGTGATCGGGTGACATTGTCGAATGTCGGGTGAGTTGCTTGTGCTTTTGCGGACCACGAGACCCGGTCGAGATTAATGACTTTTTCAAGCTAAATTGCAACACGTTCCGAGCACGTTTGCGGTCTCATCCAGCGTCTAATAATCCAGCATCACCTCTTGCTCACGAAGCCTACAATGTTTCCATGCGCGGGCGGCCCGCCCCAATCGGCAGGGCCTCTATACGGAGCAATAATGGCGGCAGCGCCAGGAATAGCCACACTACTTCCCATAGCATCCACGGCGCTGCGTTGACGTGCGGCTAATTCGTCAATGCGCTGCACCGCCTGAGTCACGCCGTACTTGACGGCAAAGCAAGCGGTGCATACGCCAACGCCGAGGGGCATTCCAAATCGGCTCCCTCGAGAGGGCCGGAGCACACCAGCCGCCTCTGCGCCACGTACTCCCACGTACGTGAGCCCAGTGGCACTGAGTGCTCCCACGGCGCCGTGTGCAGCGCCGTTTGCGAGGCAATACAGCGCGCGGTTGAGAGAGTCCTGTGGTTCCGCCATCGCAAGATCTGCTCACGACGGCGTTGAATGCGTTCCATCACAACAAAGACCCCCAAGCGAAGGTCAAAACTGCAAAGCAGCTAGAATGAAAACTGTACTTCAAGCGTGGGGGGCGCATGCGCCAGACAATCACCTATCGAGCATCTACCTACCATCACGCACCGGCCTTCCGTCCGGGCGGTCCACGACTAAAACAGCCCCGCGGGGCTGACCCTCCCTCGAGGCTCGAGAGAGACTCTATGGTGCTCTCTGGCCTCAGGACAGGACTCAACTCTCACCTCTCAGGCGCGCCACCACGGCGGCCCCATTTCCTGCACCACCACGAGCGAGCGCGGCAAATAACTGTCGCCATCCGCTTCGTGCACCACCTCGCGCCAGTCGCCTCCGTGGCAGATGGCCGAGAGTGCGATGCGATGCTCACTGAGGGCGACGCAGTGGCCGAAGCCGCTCAGGCTGTTGGGCACCACGATGTTTGGATGAAAGTGGGAGTGCTGCCGCGAAGGGAGCCCGATGCTACAGAGGGGCTCGAGCTCCAAACATCGAGTAGCACGCTGAGCCGTCTGGTTGAGTGCGCCGCCTGCGGCCATGCGCACATCGGCACTGACATGCCACACGAATACGCGGTTGCCCGCGAGCGTCGCCGCAACCAGATGCTCCGAGATCGCGATCCGCATCACGCTCGCGGTGTCTCGCCGACTCCGTGTAAATGGCAGCCGAAGCACCGTCTCGGGGCGGGGCGGCTCCAAATTGAGATAGGGATCGATCTCGGGGTCGATCTCGGGGCGGGTGGGCTCCAAACGGATAGGCGGCACGCTTGTGAACGGGGCCGCAAGCGCGAGCAGCGGTGGGGGCGCGCCTGCAAGCGTCGACGTATGCAGTGCCGTTTCGGGCGCCTCAAGTAGCGCATCGAGCCGCCAGAGCCACACCGCGGCCGATGCGGCGCCTCGAGCAGACGGCCAGGGCGGCAATGCCTGCGCGGGAGAGGCGTCAGAATGGGGGGGGGCTGCGGCCGCGAGGTACGTCCCACTCAGTGCAACGGGCGGATGTGAGAGGACGAGTGAACGTAACGGCTTGAGCTCGGGCACCAGCCGCACCAGCTGCATTGTCGTGGGAGCGATCGCAACGACCGCCAGATTGCCCTTCGCGAGCAGGCGGTAGCCGTGCCAGCCGAGCGCCTCCTCATGCTCAAGGGTGATCTCGCCCAACATCTCGCCCTTGATTGCAATCTCGCCCAACATCTCGCCCTTGATTGCAATCTCGCCCAACATCTCGCCCTTGATTGCAATCTCGCCCAACATCTCGCCCTTGATTGCAATCGCCCCCGATTTCTCGCCAATGAGCGCCGTGCCGAGCGCCGAGCCCGCCAGCGGCCCCGATGACACGCGCCAGAGGGCGAGCGTGCGCCGCGGCGCATGCCGGAGGAGCACCAGCAACGCGTCGTCCTGAGGGTCGTCGTTTGCCCACTCGATGCTTTGCGGGCAGCCGCCACGGGCGAGCACCACGCCCGCGTCGGGCAGGTCAGACGTGTCGCCGCCAAGATCGATGACCCGAGCCGTTGAGTGCGACCAACGCTCGATCGTGACCATCGCGAGCAGCTGACCTCGCAGCCGTATGCTATCGACCATGTGGCTTGCAGCGAAGGCATGCGTTCGTATCGTGCGTGCTTGCTTCGAGTCCCACACCTTGACTTCGCGGCCTTTGAAGCAGGCCACTTGGCTTCCAGAGAGGGCGAGCCCTGTGATGGGCTCGTCAAAGGCGCCAACGCAAGACTCATCGATGCTGCCACGATCTGGGTCCCATGAGGCCATGAGCAACGCCCGCGCATTGTCTGGAGCAGCTCGCCAGCTCTGCGATTGCAACACGGCCGGCACGACGTGCGACATCTGCTGCGAGGTCGCTAACAGCGCGCATAATGCATCGAAATCGCAATCGGCCAAGCAACGGTGCAAGAGATCCGCTGGCAGGGAGAGGAGCGAGAGCATCGCCGAGGAAGAGGGCGCGTCCCTTTGAGGAATTTCTCCACTACAGCCCGAACGACGGCCATTCAGCGAACGCAGTGGCGCACGAGCAGGGGTCTGCTGTGCGAGTTCTTGTACGTGTTGGCGTGTTGTGAATGAAAAATTGTCTGAAAATGGACGCTTTTGATGGGGTCGTTGACGAGAGCTCGGCCGCCCGCCGGCAGCGTCAACGCACGCAAGGCGGCTCTGCGGACGCGTCCGCCGCCGCTGGTGACGAGCCCAGCTACGCCGCCTACCGCGTGGTGTTCAAGAACCGCGACGCGTGCATCCATTGGCTGCTGCGGATGGCGCAGCTTATCGAGGCGGAGTGGGCGGATGAGCCGGCACGCAAGCGCCGGCTGGAGCTCTTCCGGCGGTGCGTGGAGGACTGCCAGGAGCATGCGCACGCCGATTGCCGCGAGCTTGGTACCTTACTGCCGAGCAAGCTCCAGTCGCTCGAGTGCACCGAGCGGCACTTCCTCAACCTTCTGCTGCCAATCGAGCGCAAGTGGTCGCGCGGGCTGCGCGACCACGAGTTCATCGTCACGACGGCCGACCGGCCGAGCGCCACCACGCCCAGTACGCTACCCCTCCACTTTGTCCTGGATCATCTGCGCTCGGCATTCAACGTGGGAGCCCTCTTCCGAACCGCCGACTGCCTCGGAGTGAGCTGCTTGTGGCTGTGCGGGTACACGGCGACGCCCGAGGACGCGCAGGTGCAGCGCACCACGATGGGCGCGCACGCCCACGTCGCGTGGCAGTGGCGCCAGTCGACCGAGGCCGCCCTGGACGAACTCAGGGCGCAAGGCTTCTGCATCGTCGGCCTCGAGACAGTCGCCAACGCACCCCTCGCGTCCGATTTCACCTTCCCGCGCACTGGTGTCGCGATCGTGCTCGGCAATGAGCGTCACGGCCTCGAGCCCGGCGTGCTCGCGCGCTGCGACGCGGTGGTGCAGCTGCCGTGCCGCGGCGTCAAGAACTCGATGAACGTGGCTGTGTCCGCAGGCATGTGTGGGTACGAAGTGGCTCGCCAGTGGAGTGCAGCGGCGGCGGCCGCGGGCGTCGAGGTGGGCACCTCTACGTCCGCGTCGTCAGATGTGCCGGTTTTATCGGTGATCGCGGGTGAGGCACGCGGAGTCGGGCTCGAGCTCGTCGCCAACACGACCGACGCGGGCAAAACTTGAAAAAAAAACGCGCCGTTTTGGTTTTACCAGTCGTGGTCAGAAGATATGGCGCTCGTTGTGTGGATAGCGCCTTTCGCCTCCGGCATTTCGCTGGTCGAGCCAGCGGGCGCACTTATTGGAGAGGCTGCGGACGCACCGATGGTTTCCATGGACGCACCTGCGTTCGCCGAGGGCAGCTGTCCGTATAACTGCTCGGGCCACGGCAGCTGCGCGCCCTCCAGGCGGTGCACCTGCTTCAGCGGCTTCACAGGTGACGGCTGCCAAGTCGAGCAGGTGAGCACGTGCCCTTCGGATTGCTCAGGTCACGGCTGGTGTATCCGCACGTCCCAGTGCCTGTGCGAAGAGTTTTGGCGCGGCGAGGCGTGTGACGTGCCTTCCAGCTGCCCCAACCTCTGCTCGGGCTACGGCAAGTGCGTAAGGGATAAGTGCGTCTGCGACCCGTCGCACGAGGGTGCCGACTGCAGCATCCCACGCCCAAGCTGCCCGGGCTGGCCGAGCGTGTGCGGTGGCAAAGAGCGCGGAGTTTGCTCGAGCACGGGTACGTGCCTCTGCAAGACAGCCTACGGCGGAGCGGCGTGCGAACTGCTGGCCGAGCAGTTGCTCTGCCCTGTGGGCTATGATGACGAAGGCAACGCCCTCAACGGCACGTGCTCGGGGCGAGGGAGATGCGAGACCGCGGGCGGCCACGCGCCTGGGCACTGCGTCTGCGCCGACAGCTGGGCGGGCGACGCGTGCGATCGCCCTGCCGCCTCTGAGCAGACGAAGCGCATGCTCATGCTGCTCGTCGGAGTTGGACTGCTCGGCGGCATCGCCGTCCTCGCCGGAGTGCTCGCCTTTTGCGTGCTCGTGCGGGGCGTGCAACTGCGCGAGCTGCTCCGAGGCCGCTGGCGCCGTATCACCAAGGAGGAGGGTTGGCGAGAGTGCGAGGTCGAGGGGCAGATCGAGGGAGCTCGCTTCGAGCGCTTCTTTGGCGACCTGAACGACTTTGAGGACCTCGCGGCCGCTGAGCGCACCGCGCACGAGAAACGGCGGAGCGGGCTGGCGGGCCCGAGGTAGGCACACCGCCGGGTATGGCGTATGTATATACGTATGGGTGCTTTTGCCTTGTCGGGCATGGTCGGGCTTCCAGGTCGCTGACGCTCCGCGCGGCCCATAAAATATGCTGATTTAGAACCATTTACAATATCCGTTTCGTTATATCTTCCTAAATGAAGTTCCTGTAATTGTTGAATGTGTGGAACGGTACTAGTAACTATTGAGAACTATGAGCTCGCAGCTCCGGGCGCTCTGTATAAGGAATGGCCAACAGCACGCGCACCTCTTATGACGTATCCACTCATTTCCAAATAGAGACTTTTGAGTGACTCTATTGTCAATTTCCAGTTGTGTGTTGGGAAAGGGGAATCCTCTTGATGTGGAAACGGAAGGTCGCGGAAAATTCTCGACCTCTCGATAGCGATGCCGCCTATTCTCAATCGGCGCGTACGTGCTCGAGGACCGACTGACGCCGCGGCCGGCATCGCTTGCACGCGTTGAATTGTCGGACGAATGCACGCACTGTTCTTCACTAGAGGCTCGGGCGTAGCATTCCATCGCCCAGCGCTCGCACTCACGGCGCGCTCGGGCGGCACCAGCCTGCTCGACATGGGCACCGCCACCGTGCTCGCCGAGGCGTCGAACACCGTCAGCCTGGACGCACTCGGCAGCGATATTTTCACGTTTCTAGTGGCGTCGGTGCTCGTTGTGCCCATCTCGAAAGTGCTCAACATCACGCCTGTGCTCGGCTTCCTCGTGCTCGGCTGCGCCATAGGTCCGTACGGCCTCGGCTTCTTCTCCAACTCGGAAGCCGACCTGCAGCTGGGCGACTTTGGGATCGTGTTCCTGCTCTTCATCGAAGGGCTGCAACTCTCGCCCGACCGGCTGAAGAAGCTTGGCAACTTCTTCCAGCTTGGCCTCGCGCAGTTCCTGCTCACGATCGCTGCCATCACCGCCGCCAACCTTTACTTGGGCCCGCGCATCCTCGAGACGGCGGAACGGTTCATCCAATTGGACGATGCGCTCGTTCGCCTCATCCTGACGACGCCCGTGGTCGCCTTCACCCTTGCCGGCGCGGGCGCCCTCTCCTCCTCCGCCTTTGTGATCCCTGTCCTCAAGCAGAAGGGATGGGAGGAGAGGGCGGACGGCACTGCAGCTCTCGCAGTGCTGCTGCTACAGGTGAGTCGCCGCCAGTTGGGCCGTGAGGGACGCGTGATGGCCGCGTGACGGTCGCGCAATGAACGACTGCCAGCCCGCTGCTTGGCATTGATTGCCACGGATTGCCGCTGATCGCAGTGCCGCCGCGGCCTCAGGACATTGCGGTCGCGCCGTTGCTAGTCATCCTTCCGTTGCTCGCGGGGAGTGGAACCGATTTCGAGAGCTTAGAAGTCCTCGTCGTGAAAGGCACCTTTGGCTTTGGCGCCGTGCTGGCCGTTGGCGCGGTCGTGCTGCGCCAGATGTTCAGCATCGTCGCGGCGACGCGCTCGTCGGAGACGTTTGTGGCGGCGGCGCTGCTGGTGGCGGTGGGCATGGGCGCGGCGGCGGATAAGCTTGGGCTGAGCGCCACAACGGGTGCTTTCGCTGCGGGCGTGCTGCTGGCTGGCAGCCAGTACCGTCAACAGATCGAGGCAGATATCTCCCCGTTCGAAGGGATCCTTCTCGGAATCTTCTTCATGACGGCCGGCGCCGCCCTCGACCCCGCTCTATGCGTTGCCGAGTGGCCCACGCTCGTCTCGGGCATCCTCGCCTTCACCGGCGCCAAGCTCGGCCTCATCTTTGCGCTGGGCGCCTTTGCGTTTGGGCTCACGCGCGCCGAAGCCATCCGCATCGCGCTGCTGCTGGCCGGCGGCGGTGAGTTCGCCTTCGTCGTGTTCAAGTTGGCCGAGCAGCTCGGCTTAATTGAGGCGAAGCTCTCGAGCCTGCTGACAGCGAGTGTCATCCTCTCAATGTCGCTTACGCCACTGCTCGGCGAGCTGGCCGAGTATGTGGGCGATACAGTCGAGAAGATTGACGCGAGCGCAGCTGCGAACGCCCAGGCTGACGCGCTCTTCGCCGTCATCGATGCCGACGGGAACGGCTCCATTGATCGTAAAGAGCTGCGAGCCTACTTGCTCGGAGGTCGCGGCAGCGGCAGCAGCGGCAGCAGCGGCAGCAGCGGCGGCAGCAGCGGCAGCAGCGGCAGCAGCGGCAGCAGCGGCAGCAGCGGCAGCAGCGGCAGCAGTAGCGCATCCTTCGACCTCCTCTTCGACCTCCTCGATCTCAACAAGGACGGCGTGATCTCGCTTGACGAGCTGCGCCGAGGCTACTCGGCGCTCTTTCTTGGCGAGGTGCGCGAAAGAGAGCTGCAGTGGGCGGCCACGAGCAACGCCGACGCACCCACGGACTCGGCGAGCGCCGCGCTGAACACTGCGCCCGACGCGGTGGTCGTGTGTGGCTACGGCGAGATGGGGCAGGGCACCTGCGATATGCTCGCGGAGGCTGAGGGTGGCAGCCGTGGCAGCGACGCCAGCAACGGCGTGGGCGTGGATGCCTTCCGCGAGCAGGTGGCGCTCCCTTCGGGGCGTTGGAGCAACCAGTTCCTTGCCCTCGATCGCAACCCGTCACGTGTTGCGATCGGACTCGCGAAGCAGGTGCGGGTCGTGTACGGCGACGGCGCCTCTTCGTCTCTGATCAGGGCAGCGGGTGTGAGTGAGCCGCGAGCGATCGTCGTCACTTATGCCAACGACAAGCGCTGCCTAGAGGCGACGCGCCGGCTCAGGGATGCGTTTCCAGAAGCGCCCATCTTTGTGCGCGCGCGAACGGCCGCCGATGCCGAGGCGCTGCTACAGGCGGGCGCGACGGAGGTCGTCGTCGAGGCTGTTGAATCGGTGGTGAGGCTCGCAACCTTGCTCGGCGCGGGAACGGACGCGGCTGATGCCCTCCTGCGCGCGCCGCTGACTATCTCGGCCAGCTCTGGTGCGGCTGGCAGTGGTGGCAGCAGCGTCGGTGGCGGCGTCGGTTGTGGCGGTGGAGGCTCCCGTCTGCCATATGCCGACGCGGAGCTCGATGAACTTGCTTCCGAATGTGGTCTGACGCGCACGCAGATTGGCAAGTTGTACGACGGCTACACGATGCTCGCGCCGAATGCGAATGGGGAGGTCGAGATGAGTGCTGTGCGCGAGATGCTCGCGCGCGCTGGCAAGCCGGGCCCTATCATGCCGCCGGAGCTGGAGCGATGGATGAGGCAGGCCGACCTAGATGGGAGCAACACACTCTCCTTTTTTGAGTATGTTCGTGCGGACGTAGCATCCGCCGGAGGCAGTGGCGCGGCCGGCCGAACTGGCTCGCTCGTGACGCCCTCGTGAGCACAAAGGTATAGGCGATGCGCAAAGGAAGGCTCCCCCTGCCCGAAAGGGGCGAAACCAAAGTAAGTAAGTAAGTAATCAACGCCTACAGGGGCGAAACCCTCGAACTCCCACGCGCCACAGAAAGCCCACGACAAAACTCAAAAAAACACCCTCTCGCGCCCAGGGCCGAAGATTCACATTCAGGCGTTTACGCGGTGTGCCTCGTATCTGAGATCATCTCAGATTGTAAGCCCTCGGGGCTATCTGAAATGTGAAAAAGCTCCCGCGGCGCTTTGTTAGCTGCTCTAGCCAAGAAACGTAACGCTCGCTTAATCGTGAAAACGCGCCCCCCCTCGGCCTCGCCGTGTTACCTAGCTTTCGCCTCAGCCACCCTGCTCCTCCTCCTCGCCTTCCTCCTCATCCTCATCCTCGCCATCCACCTCCGCCTCCTCCTCCTCCTCCTCGCCTTCCTTATCATCGCTTTCGAAACTGTATCCTCCTCCTTCTTGGACTGCTGCTCTCTTTGCAAGCTCCTGATCCAACCACTCCGCTGCCAACCTTGCTACTGGCGGCTCAACCGTTTGGGATGAAGTTTCCGAGGCAGTCAAGGCGACGGCCACTGCCGAGCCCTTGAGTGTTCGCTCAAAAGCGGTGCGATCGAGCCCATATGCAAGCACTCTGGAGACCAATGCATCCTTCAGACCCGCCGCTTCGTTGCCATACTTCAACTCACCCTGCGTGTTGCGACGGTATGCCAATTGATAGCAAGCGGC
>Ga0180441_100706_pt1 | contig 21946 bp, 12 predicted proteins | sample ChrtobMetaP5_8mM_FD_120633 | JGI IMG/M metagenome (GOLD analysis project Ga0180441, IMG submission 120633) | Chrysochromulina tobin associated microbial communities from unialgal haptophyte culture, Seattle, Washington, USA - P5_8mM MetaG | ecosystem: Host-associated > Algae > Haptophytes >...
GCAATTCGAAGTTGTTTCATAGATGAGAACACCTTTTTGCGTACCGGTAGGTTACCGGTAAAAAGACACCGGGTACCGGTACAGTCCCGTGTGTCCCGTGTGTGTCCCGGCTCCCCCGGTGTCTTTTTACCGGTACAGTCCCGGAACAGTACCGCTACCCGGCTCCCCCGGGTTGGGGGGGGGGGGGTGTTATCGAGTTTGGGGGGGTTTGTTATCAGGATATTTTACGTATTCTGATGTATCGTGATGTATCCTGCGTGTATCCTGAAGGATACATGTATCCCTAATGTATCCTGATGTATCTCAAATGTATCTTGAATGCCTTGTTACATTCCAAGAGAATACATGTATCTTGATTTTTTGCATGTATTTTACACGTATCCCAAACGAGTCCAAGATACATTTTGGGATGTACATATCAAATACATCAGGATATATGTATCTTGCACGTGGGATACATGCGGGATACATGCGGGATACATATGAGATACATGTATCCGTAGAGGTTCGAGGATACATGGAGGATACATGCGGGATACATGAGAGATACATAATGAGATACATGTATCTCAATTGTATCCAGAGAGGTACAAGAACGTATATCTGAGGGCGTATCTGCAAATGTATCTTGTTGTATCCTGATGTATCTTGATGTATATGAACGGGACACATCAAGATACGTTCACGATACATGCACGATACATGCACGATATATGGGATACGTATCCTGATAACAACCCCCCCAAATTCGATATCAAACCCCCCGTCACCCCGGCTCCCCCCGGTGTCTTTTTACCGGTACCGGGATAAGCAAGCTAGTTAGTCGAAACAACACAAGTACCTAAACGAGCGTAATTGAATTGCTTGCTTGCTTGCTTGCCTGTACCGGTACCGGGATCTTTTTAGCGGGGACCCGTTACATGTAACGAACCGCAAGACCCGGAACCAAGGCAACGAGGTTCGGCCTGTAGGAGTCCAGGGGTGAGATCGAGGCCGCGGGGGCGAAACGATGGCTGTCAGTCCTGCCAAGCGACCCGCCTCGGCCGTGTACCTCCTCTTCGTGCTCACAGACGTCGCCTCCGCCACGTGCCCCGGCGGCTGGACGCGCTTTGACGAGGGCGGCAAGTGCTACAAGGTGACCGCGGGGCGGTTCAACGCCTTGGGGTGCGCGGCAGCGTGCGGTGAGAATGCGTCGCTCGCGTGCATCCGCTCAAGCGCCGAGGCTGACTTTGTTGCCAGCCTCACACGCAGCGCGGGTGATGTGTGGATCGGGCTCTACCAGTCGGCCGGCGGCGCAGAGCCCGGTGGTGGGTGGGACACGTGCGCTTCGGGCGAGGCAACCAACTTTACACTTTGGGGGGACGGGTTCCCGAGCAATGTCGCCTTCTACGCCGCCCCTGCCTCCGCCCGCTCGAAGGAAATTTTTCGGGTCGGGGTCGCAGCCTCCGCAGTCGTCGCCTTCTCAGCCCCAGCCATCTCGGTCCCCCTTTCGGCCGTGGCCTTCGTCGCACTCGCACCCTTCTCTGCAGCCGTCGCCTTATCGGACGCCACCATCTGGGGCGTTGGTCAGCAATGCGCCGCCAAGACTCGCGCGTTTCTGCATGATGAGTGGTTCGATCATCCCTGCTATCATCCCCACCAGTGTTTGTGCGAGCTTGGCGCCTCCGCCTCCGCCGAGTACCTCTCATTCATCGAGGCGGACATTCAGGAAGGACTTCAGCAACTCCGCTGGAGCGTGGTCCTCCTATACGGCATCATGATTCCCGCGTGCTGGATCTTCACTCCCGCCTTCTTCATCTGCACTGTCCTCGCCTGGTCCCGCCTCGATTGCAAGACACGCGCGCTGGCGGCGGTGGGGATGCAGCAGGACCTGTTACCTGCTGTGACCACCGCAGGACCTGTCGCCCGAGCCTCGGCGAACGCGGAGGCCAAGCTCGCAAACGCGGAGGCCAAGGGTCGGCAGCTCCGTCTGCGTGTGAGCGGGACATTTGTACAGCTCGCCTGGATGCTGTTCGTGCTGGCAGTCGGTCCAACGATAGGCCTGTTCTTCGGCGTCGACCTCACGCTCATTGCGGGAGCCCAAGGTTTCTACAACGCCGCGTTGCCTTGGGCGATTGCCCTACTGTTCCTCAGTCTGCGCCCCACCGACACCAGAGCTATCACCTTCACGTGCATCATTATCTTCGCTATCTTACTGATCGCCACCGGGATCTATTTCATCCTCGCCCCGGCGGGGGGTGTAGGCCTCATCTTACCCTTCATCTGCGCATCTTGTGCTGCGCTCGTCTGGCCGACACTGAACGTGCGCCTCCCACAACGTCGGCTAGCGGAGCTCACGAAACTAGCCAAAGCGGAGGCCGAGGCCAAGACCAATGCAGAAAATGTGGCGGCCGAGGTGATGGCGGCCCCAGAAAAAGCCGCGGCGGTGGAGGCGAAGGAGGATGACTGTTCGGCTGAGTATGCCACGAGGGCGGAGAAGCAAAACACCTTGGATGCGGGAAAACTCACAGAGGATCAGAGAAAGGAGATAGTGAAGCTTCAACAGAAGCTTGCGCTGATGCAGCCGCGCCGCAAGCTGAAACGCCTGTGGCGAGCGTTCCGCCTCATATCAGTCGGGTTTGCCACCCTCTTTCTGGCCTTCTGCATCAACGAAACGCTAGTCGACCCGTTTGATGACCCCATAGCCACACAAGGCACGGAGTCAAACATAAGCATCAGCGCCAGCTGGTTGATCGCCTCGCTCGTCTTGACGCCCGCCAACCGTGGCCGCGTCGTGGCGTGGCTCGGCGCGCTCGGCAAGTCCAACACGGCCGAAAACGAGGCCGCGGCGATTGCGGCGCTCGTCAACAACCTCTCCGCCGAAGAGGCGTTCAAGCGAGGGAAAGAGCTCTTCCGTAAGCTGCCATTTTCTCGACTGACGGCTGAAGATCTCCCTGGGACGAGCAAGGTTCTGGGAGGGTCTTCAAATGGCATGAGCGCTGCCGCCCAGCCCGCCAAGGAGTTCAGTAAAAAGACGGAGAAAGCGATTCTTCACGAAGTGTTCAAGCGGGGGAAAGAGCTCTTCCGTAAGCTGCCTTTTTCTCGACTGACGGCTGAAGATCTCCCCGGGACGAGCAAGGTTCTGGGAGGGTCTTCAAATGGCATGAGCGCTGCCGCCCAGCCCACCAAGGAGCTGAGTGACAAGACGGAGAAAGCGATTCTTCACGAAGTCGACGCCTTCATCTCGCACTCGTGGTCCGACGACGGCGACGCCAAGTACGCTCGAATGACGGAGTGGGCGGCCGGGCGCGATGTCAGCATTTGGCTTGACAAGGCGTGCCTTGACCAGAGAGACATCAAAACGAGCCTCGCGGGGCTGCCCGTCTTCCTCGCGGGCTGCAAGCAGCTGCTTGTGCTCGCAGGGCCCACGTACGCGTCTCGGCTGTGGTGCGTGATGGAGATCTTTGTCTTCGTGCGCATGGGCGGCAACCGCGAGGACATGGTCGTGCGGCTGCTGAGCGGCGCGACCGACTTAGCGCCGGCGCTGCAGAAGTTTGACGCGGGCAAGGCGAAGACCTTCGACCCAACCGACCGTGAGATGCTGTGGGCGGTGATCGAGGCAGCGTTCGGCACCTTCGACCCGTTCAACAAGATTGTGCGTGCCATGCTCACGGACAAGATTCAGAGGGGCCGGTCTGCGCACTTAGCATCTCTGCAGCTCCCTGTTAGTGTGTAATTTGTTGCGCCCCGCGTTGGATTAGGCTGTAAGCGAATCCGCGTGACGAGTCGTGCACTCACGTTTGTGAAAATCATGCTGGTACGTGGTAGGTCAAGGAGAAATCACAACGTCCTTTGAGACGGTGGTGGAGTGAGCGTGGGGGGACCGCGAAGAAACTGAACTGAACTGAACTGAACATCGCACATGAGAAATCACTCATCAGGGTTGAGGGTAAGAGGATTTGCTCCATGGGCGATTGTTGGCGCGTACTGGGCGCCTCTTGAGCGCCTACCGAACGACCGGCGCCACACCCCGAGTAAAACCGCGTGCGGGGGGGCGCCGATATTAACAGCCAATTCACACTTTTGCCGTCGTCGCCCCCGCGCGACGACGCAGAAATGAGGCCGAGTGCAGTCGTGGCTGTTGACGTCGCTGTCACGGCCATAATCTGCACAGGTGCCGCAATGCTCATGTACCGCGTGCTCCGTCTGCGACGGGCTGCACTGGAGCATAGCCGACAGATCGAAGAGGCACTCCAACGGCTTGGCGTCGCGCAAGAGCGGCTGCAGCGCGATGACCAACGCCTGGACCGATTCGAGCAGCGCTTGGAGACGGTGCAGCGCTGCATGATCGAGCAGTTGGCGGCGCAAGCCGCCGTGCCCACCAGCATCCACCGCGTGACCATTCCCGACAGCCACAACTGGCTGGCCGAGGCGTCAGCGTCAGCGTCAGCGTCCGCGTACGCATCTGCGCCCGCGCCCGCGCCCGCGCCCGCGCCCGTGCCCGTGCCCGCGATTGCTGCCGCATTCGACGGCACGAGGCCGCCAGATGCCACGTCGGACAACACGATCAAGCGCCTCGCCGCACCCTGCTACTTCTTGTTGCTTCCGGCGGAGGCGCTGCAGCGCGTGCTCACTCTGGCGGGCAGCAGCGCTACGACGGTCGTGTGCGAGCGCGTGTGCCGCGAGTGGCACCAGGCGGTGGCGGCGCTACCCTTTTGGCCAGCTTGGCGCGCGCGCGGCGGCTCGCTCGCCGAGAGTCCCTTTTTGCTGCCGGGCACCGTCGCTTTCACCTTTGGCGCGCCTCCCACAGAAATCTCTTCCGAGGTGCGCGCGGCAGGCGCGCGGGCCATCGAGCACGCACGCCAGCTCGCGCCCGGCCGCCTACAGCTCGCCGTGTGCGGCACGCAGTGGACGGTACTGCACATGGCGCCGGGTGGTACAGGCGAGCCGACTGCCCTTTGCCAGCACCAGGCGCGCGACTTTTTGATGTGCGCGTGCGCGGCGAGCGGCCTCGTCTTCAGCGGCGATAAGGAGGCTCAGCTGCGCGTGTGGTGCGCGCGCACGGGCGAACTGCTCGCGCGCGTCGGCTTCTCTGGAGCGGCGGTCACGGCGATGGCGGCCTCGGCGGGGCGGCTGCTCGTGGGCGATTCGCAAGGCCACGTGACCGCTCTCTCATCGAGTGCTCTCCTCCGCGGCGAGACGCATGCGATCGCATGGCGCGCACACGACGGCAAGACGGCCACGCTGCACGCGCGCCCGTACGACGATGGCTTTCTCTCGGGCGGCACCGATGGCGCGGTCCGCTCGTGGCAGTACGCAGAGCTCCAACGCGAGGCGCACGAGCTCCGTATGCGCGCCGTCAGCGCACACAGCGGCGCGGTCGGAAACGGCTCCTCGGCCGGCGGCAGCGGCCGGCTACGCAGCAGCGCGTGCGTCGAGTTGGGTCTGTTTGCCATTGCCAACCCCGCGGCCATGGTGTGCGTCGCGCGCCACCAGGACACGGTGACTGCCTTGTGCCGCGACGGCGAACTTGCAGTCTCGGGCAGTCGCGAGGGTGAGGTGCAGGTGAGAGCCAACACATGCGCGTGTTGATTCACGAAGTACTGCCTACACACCATGCCCCTCACGCGTGTTGGCTCTGTGTTGGCCCGATTCACGAAGTGCAGGTCAACCGGCTTGCGGACGGCTCGCGCGTGTTCCGGCTCCCCAGCTCACTGGGCCCCATCAACTGCCTCGCGTGCCTGCGCGGCAAGCTGCTCCTGTGCTCCGACGACGGCCACCAGGCCACCTTGCAGCTGTGGGACCTGACGACGCAGCGCCTCGTCCAAGAGCTCGGAGGCATCCGCAAGTGGAATGCGCCCACACACATCGCATACATGGGCTGCGATCGGGCGATTTGGGTGCGCGACACGACGCTCTCTGTGCTGACGTGGGTGGAAGCGCCTTGATCCTTTGAGGCACTTAACCGTACAGCGCTACTGCCTACACACCTCCAAACTGCGATCTGTGTGTTGTGAGTTGTGGTGTGAACCGTCAACCGTGCGTCTCGACGAGACCACTCGGCCCGCGCCGTTTTGGCATTTGGGTCGACGTCCGATGTATATTTTTATGCCGACAGACCAGCGCCGGACGTCGCCGGACCGGCCGCGCGCCCCGGCCTGGCCGCGCGCGGCCGCGGTACCCGCCGCGCCGCGCGACCGGGCGCGAGCCATGCAGCGTGGAGCGCAATTGGTGGAGCGCGTGGAGCGCCCTCCACGGGCACGGCACGAGGCACGAGTGGGGGCTGCTTCTCCGGCGCCCGATTTGCGATTATAACGCGCTGGCTCGGTCGGCGATCCGCGCCGTCAGTGTTATCGACGATACACGCGTTAAGGGGGGCACATGTATGAAAACAAATCATGGCGCTCCCCGGAAACGGCAGGCATTTCTGCCAGCGCGAGGGAGCGGCTCGCCCCACCTCACACGCCCTCCTCCGCTTCGATTGCCTTGCGCAGCGCGCTTGCGAGGGCGTGCTGCGCCTGCTCGCCCGAGTCAGCGGAGGGCGGCACGTGCAGCGCGATGTGCACCTCGCGCCGTGGTGGGCGCTTGTCGGCGCGGTCGGCGGCATGGAGACGTGAGCAGAGGGCGAGCAGGCAGCCGATGAGGACGACGACGCCGCCGACGGCCGTGGCGCCGCCAAGGGCGCCAACTTGTACCGGTGTGAGCCCAAGCGCCAGTGGTGCGCGCGCGACCCACCCGACCGATCCCAGCTCGGGCGCGGGCGTGGGCGGCGGCGGCGGCGGCTTGCGCGGTACAGCGCATAGGAGGTGGATGTCCTCCGTGTGGGAACAGTCGGTGCTGCCCCAGCCGCGGAAGCCACAGTCGGTCAGCGCCGCCTCCTCTCCGCCGCACTGCAGATTCTCGATCCACACGGGCGCCGCGGGGCGCGGGATGGCCAGGCTCAGCCCAGGACGCTCGTCGTCGTACACGTTCGGGCTCGCAAGCGTCCAGTAGCGCAGGGGCGGGCCAAGGCCAAGCTGCCGGCACGCGACCGCCGCATCCGCGCGATCGAAGCCATCGTCGCACACAGTGCCCCAGGCAGCGATCCGGCCAAGCCGCGGGGACACCCGTGTGGGATCCGATGTGGCATTCACACCCGTGGCGCCGCCGCCCTCCTCGGCAGCGCTCGGTGGCAAGAGCCGCCACGGCGTCTCGTAGTAAATCTCGAGGCGTCCCGTGTACGGCCCGGGCATGAGGCGTATGGGCGGCGGCGGCATGGGCGGAGGGGGCGGCGGCGATGGCGACGGGCGTGGTGGCGGTGGCGGCGGCGAGGGCGGCGATGCCCAGCAAGAGAGTCTCAGCGGGTAGCGGCTGCTGCTGCGCCAGCCTCGCGCATTCGAGAGGCGCGGCGTCGAGGGCAGCAGCGACGAGAGTGGCTCGCCGCCTGGGTGCCACTGCCACCAAAAGCGCCAACCGCTCGCCTGCGTAGGGCATAAGGAGTCCGTCGGAGTGGAGCGAACGTAATTATCGTCCGTGAGCTCCGCACGCGGGCCCACCACCCACGACCCCAAGGAGCTCAGAAAATAGAGGTACACGGTATCGTCGGATGAGTTTGAGCCGCTCGAGGCGTCCACCGACTTGTGCGAGAGGGCTCCGTGGTGCAGCTGCGGCGGCTGCTCCGCCTCCTTGACGTACACGTAACGGCCGTCGGGCGTCCGCCAATCGCGCCGCTGCGCAAACACGCCCAGTGCATCTGGCTTGGCGCAGCCAATGAATGAGCACGCGCCCATGAGCACGACGCGGTCGCATGCGCACTTGGGCGACACCCAGTCCGCGAGTTGGGGACGTGTCGAGCAGAGCGAGCCATCGATGCCACAGGGATCGCACGGCGGACAGCAGCGGAAGCGACGGTAGAGCGCGTGGCAGGCTGCACCGCGCGCGTGCGCCTGCGAGCAAGTCTCGCCGCTCTGCTGTTCCTCAATGCATTGCCCGGCACCGAGCATGACGGTCGCACTACCCGGTTTCTGGTCCGGTTCGGTCCACGCAGCGCGTTCTTGGTCCGGGCCTTCTGCGCCTTCTGCTTCCGCACGAGCGCGCGCGCGCGCGCTCGCGATCGGTCCACGTCGCGAAACGTCCACTTTTCCCAAGAGGATCTTGGGGCCGTCACGAAAGTCTTCCAAGGAGAAACTCAAAACGACTTGATTTCCACGAGACTTGACTTGACTTGACTTGACTTGACTTCGCGAGAGGAGGGTCTTGCACATGCCGCCGCGCCGATTCGTGCCGCGACCACGAATGCGCGACGCACGACATGAGCGTGTCCTGAGCCTCTTGTACGCGCTCGCCTTTGCCATCTTCCGTCGCCTTGTGCTGGCGCTCTGCTGGTGCCTGCGCCGGCGCTCTTTGCCCGCTCTCGTCAAGCTCTGCCACAAGCGCTTGCTGCCGAAGCTGCCGCCCTTCACCGCCGACGTGCGGCTCCGCCTTGCGCCATCGGTCACGCTGCGCTGCTTCCAGCTGGGCGGTGAGCACCATGCCGACATACTGTCCGAATGGCTGCTCCTCTCGGGAACCTGGCAGCCGAATCTGTCCGCATGGCTCCGCCGTACGCTGCACCGTGGCGACACGTTCGTGGACGTGGGCGCGAACACGGGTTACTTCAGCCTGCTCGCGGCGGCGCTGGTGCACGGCGAAGGCGGCGGGGTCGTCGCCATTGAGGCATGCCCGCGCACCTTCCGTCGGCTGCAGACCAACCTGATGCGCAATGCTGGCCTGGCGAGCTGCATTCGGCCGCTGCAGCTGGCGGCGGCGGAGGCGGAGGGGAGCACGACGCTGTTCCAGCACCGTCGCGAGCCACTGTACAGCACCACGGTGGCGGGGGCGGGCGCGGGCGGCGTCGCGGCGAGCGCCGACGTCTGGTCCATCGTTCAGGCGAGTGGTGCGACCAGGCGCGACCAAACGGCGAGTGCGTCGGTCGCGCAGCTCGCTCAGGACAGCGCGTGCTGGCACCAAGTGACGGTGCGCAAGGCGCCGCTCGATGAGCTGCTGAGCGCAGACGAGTGCGCGCGCGCGCGCGTTGTCAAGGTTGACGTGGAAGGGGGCGAGTGGACCGTACTGCGGGGCATGGCACGCGTGCTCGAGATTGCATCTCCCGAGCTCGAGATCGTGGTCGAGGTCACGCCCAAGTGGCTCGCGCTGCAGCAGGTGGGGCGCCGCGGCAGCTCCGAGTGCCACCGAGTGCCACCGACGGTGCGTCTGGCTGAGAGAGTGACTGAGAGTGTAGCCCCTCCCGCAGGTGACACCGGCGCAGGTGCTCGCGTTCATGGCCGCGCGCGGCTTCCACGCGTACGTGCTTCACGAGGAGTACCAGGTCGATCGCGCCTCCTCCATTATCAAGCCCGAGTTCGAGCCCGATCCGCCGCGCCGTCTCAACGAAGGTGAGCTCGAGACGCTCGAGCAAGCGGATATCATCTTCAGCCGCAGGGACGTGGCGTACTTGTAGCTACAAGTAGGCTCGGTGTAAGGTGTGGGGGGAAGGGGGCGTCGAGGAGGTGAAATTCCCCACTTGAGCCAAGTTTCGATCGCCCTTCGTGCTTCGCGAAAAACCCAAGCACGGAGCTTCGACGCGCCATTCGCGACAAAAGCACGACGCCCAGAGCATGGACGACCTCGTCGAATTTTTGACTGGGGGCACAAGCCTGCTGGCCCTCGCAGCCGAGCTTGACGAAGCGGATGATGAGCTGGCTGCTGCGGAGCATCGCAACCAGCTCCTCCGACGCACGTTCGCAAGCGACCAGGAGAAGGCGGTACTCGACTCTGGGCTGCGCTCTGGCCGCGCACTCGTTCGTCGCGCACGATCGAAGCGTGACGAGTCGGCCAGTGAGGCAAGTCTGTCCACCTTGCGTTCTGAGCTGCAGGCTGCACGCGCCGAGGCAGCCTCGTACAAGGCGCGCGCGGATCGTGCGGAGCAGCGGCTTGCCGCCCTTGTGGCCGACACAAGCACGAGCGAGGCGCTCGCTGCGAGTTCGTCGCAGAAGCCGGCCACACATGGTGCCCGACACGACGTCACGGTGCAGACGCCACCGACAGCGCACCCATCGACGTCAGCACCCGAGCAGAGCAGAGACAGCCCGCGCGACGTCATCGAGTCAATCCGTGCGGCGCGTCTCGAGGCCCGCGGCACAGCGGGCGAGGCACTACACGCGTTGGTTGGGCGCGCGCTGTCGGCGCTCAGCCGCGACTTATACAGCGGCGCCGGCCACGTCTTCGCCGAGATCATGCAGAATTGTGACGACGCAACGTATGGCCCTCTGCTCGGGGAGGCGGCGGAGGCGGCAGTGGCGGAGGCGGCGGCGGCGCGCGGCGCAGTGCCGCGGCTGCGCGTGTCGCTCACCGGGACAGCACTCCTCTTCGAATGCAACGAGCTCGGATTCCGCGAGCGCGACGTTCGTGCAGTGTGTGACCTCGGCTCGAGCACCAAAGACGGCAAGGGAGGGCAGACCAGAAGCATCGGCAGGAAAGGTCTGGGCTTCAAGAGTTGCTTCGCCGTGAGCGACATGCCACACGTGGCCTCAGGCGGCTACTCGTTCCGATTCGATGCTCGGGACAGCCTGTACGGAGCCCTAGTGCCGGAGTGGGTGGCGGCCGACGAGCTTCGTGCAACGGTGGCGGCTCACCTCCAAGCCCTCGGCGTGCCCTCGCCGCTCGTCTCGACACTTGGTGGCGCTCACGCCGGCGCGCCAGGAGGAGGTACCGCCATCTGGCTGCCGCTGCGTGGACCGGCGCCGCCCCTTGCGATCGCACCGACCGCTCTCCTCTTTCTTCGGCAGCTGCGCTTGGTTGAGCTAGTGCTTCCCTCAGTGCTTCCCGCGCGCGGCGATGCCCCGTCGACCGCCGCCGCCCCAGCCGTCGCCACAGACGACAGCGTGTTGGCAAGCCAGGCAGGAGGTGAGGCGCGGTGTGAAATCATCACCATTCGTCGGCTCTCCCTGGCAGCGGCAGCCGCGCCGGCAGAGGCGCCGGCAGCAGAGCGCACATCGCTTCTGGTGGAGGTGAGCGGCCGCGTGCGCCGCCAGCGCGACTATCTGCTTTGGCGCGAGATACACGAGATTGCGGGCGTACGCACCGAGATTGTGCTCGCTTTTCGGGACGAGGACGACCCTCACCGTACCTTCTCCTCCCCCTCCTCCCCCTCCTCCGACCCCGCCGCTACCGCAAACGGCGCACTGCACTCGGACGACACGCCCGCCACGGCCGCAGCTGAGTCGCCACTCTTCGCTGGAGAGCAAGTGGGAGCCGATTTGCATGCGTTTCTACCGGTGGGCTCCCCGCTCGGACTTCCCTTTTGCTTGCATGCGGATTGGGACTTGGTCGCATCACGCCAGTCGCTGCACCTCGACTCTGCTTGGAACGCAGCTCTCCGGGACCTCGCCACGGCGGCTCTTCTCCGCGCCGTGCGCGCCGAGCACCGGCTCGCCCACAATGTGAACTCATGGCTGCCGCGCCCCGAGGCCTGCCGCGAGCCCTTTTGGCGACCGCTCTTTGAGGTGGGCGAGGGCGTGGCGGCTGAGCCGATGCTCATCTCCGAATCGGGAGATCGCCTCGCACCCCGCGACGCTCTCTTGCGCGAGGCTCTCGCCGCCACTGAGCATGAGGGCCATGGCGCTATGCCCTTTCGCCACGAGGGCCAAGGCGCTCGACGTGCGTGTGTCTTCGTGCCCCCAAGCGTCGTGAGCAATGCATGGCTGCATCAGAGCACCGGACGGTTTCAGTTCGTGAGCGCCGTGTTGGTACGCACCCTTGGCATCGAGGCCCTCTGCCGCCTCGGCTGCCGGCGCGTCACGGTCGATGATTTGCTCGAGTGCCTGCGGGCGTGGGCGCCGGGTGTGACGGCAGGTGACGCGGACGGCGAGGCCGGCTGCAGCACGATCAAGCGACCATGCGTGCCCATCGGCTGCGGCGGCGAGGGCGAGGCCGATGGGCAGACGTCCTCAGCGACAGCAGCGACAGCAGCGACAGCAGCGACAGCAGCGACAGCAGCGACAGCAGCGACAGCAGCATCGGCAGCCAAGGCCAACGTCGCGGCATCGTCAACTGCTTCAGCTGTAACGGCTCCCACTGCAGCCTCCTCCTCCGCAACTCTCGAGGCATGGCTCGCTCAACTCCATCGGCTACTCTATGTGCTCATGAACTCTCACCACGTTGCAGCCGTCCGCACTCTTCCTCTTCTGCTCATCGAGGATTGGGGCCGGGCAAGCGCCAACGCCGTTCCTGGCATCGGAGGTGGCGTCGGAGGTGGCGGCGACGGTGGCGTCGGAGGTGGCATCGGCGGTGGCGGCGGCGGCGTTGCCGCGTCATGGCGGCTACGCTCGGCTTCGGGCTCGCCTCCAGTGGTGCTCGCCCCTCAGAGCAGCAACACCGGCGGCGGGCATGGCGGCGCTGAGGCGCTGCTCTCTGCGGCGCTGCGCTCGGGTGCTCTCGACGTGTGGCGAGTGGCGAATGGCGCTTTGCCGCCCCCACCTGAGCAGCTTGCGCTCCTCGCGTGCCTCGGCGTAAGCGCCCTTGACGACGCGATGGCGGTGCGCGCAGTGGCCCGCCAGCACGCCGCCGGACGTGTCAGCTCGATCGCGGCGTGTTGGCAAGGCCTCCGTATAATACGCGATCACTTACCCTCGTTCATTGCAGAGGAAGCAGCCTCACATGAGGTCTCGGTGGCCGAGGGCGCTCGTGCCGCACTGGCATGGCTGCGAGCCTCCTTGCTCTGGCCAGCGACAGATGGGCTTCTGCGACCTGCATGCTCGCTGCGCAACCGAACCCTCCTTGGCGTGCCTTGCCCCGGCTGCTGCGGCGACGGGGACGGAGGCAGGGGTCGCGCGCGCCCACAGCTTCCGCTTCGAATGCTTCTCCCACGCAGCGCCGAGCTCCGTCGTGCACGCCCGCGGAACCGACGCACATCGTCGACGGCGGCGGCGGCGGCGGTGACAGCGGCACACGCGGTCGCAGATGGCTCGACAGCGGTCGCCGAAGCTTTCGCAGGCGCAGCGGCGAGGCGAACGATGCCAGAGGATGAGGACGGCGAAGAGGAGGAGGAAGCGCCAGAGAGCGGCGATGGTGTCGACGACAACACCAGTGGCACCAGTGGTGATGGCGGCCGTGGCGGCATCGACGATGGCGGCGATGGTGGCGCCGAAGCCTCCGTTCGCGCTGAGCCGCCACAGCTGAGGGTGCAAGAGACGTTTGAACGCGTGGGCACTGGGCACGGGCAGGTGATGTCAACGGCACTGAGCAGCGCATCGGTCCAATGGGTGGGTGCGCGATGCTCGGGCGGCGTGGACAAGGGCCAAGTGGGCTGGGCCGTGCGATGGTATCGGGGTGAGCTCGCAGCGGGGTTTGGATGCGTCGGAGCGCGGTTGGATCGGGTGGGGCTAGGGCGCTATGCGCTGTGCATTGTGGTGACTTCCGACGGGTGCGCGACGCTGCGCCACGCCGGCGAGTCCCACCCGCTGTACTGGCCACCCTTGGTCAGTGGTGACACCCTTGGCCTTCACCTTGACTTGCAAGGCCCGCGCGCCACGCTCCTACTAACCCTCAATGGAACCCTGCGCAATGTGGACGGCGAATGTTTCTACGATGCGCGAGGAGTCGACAAGGCCGCCATCCTCCTTGCGCCCGAGCTCTCGTACCACGCGACGCTTCACCCGACCGTCTGCCTACGGCGCGGCCCGCACGCGGAGCCTGCGGAGGCCACGATCGCCGTGGCTGCGCCTCTCGCGAACGCGCTGCTCCATCGGCGTGGGTTTCGTCCAATCTCGCAAGTGCTCGCGGCGCAGCGGGGCGGAGGCGCGCGCGCCGTGCCTATGCTCGGTCCGCCACCGCGCCGTTCACATCACGACGGCGGTGGAGGTGGCGGTGCTTCTCGAGGTGCCTGTAGCACTGCTCACAGCAGCGTCGGCGCCGATGGCGGCGCCGCTGACGGCACCACTGGCGCTGGCGGCGGCGGCGGCGGCGGCGGCGAGGGCAAGTACGAGAGCGACCTTCCATTGGAAGCCCTCCTCTGGGAACAGTTTCTGAGTCTCATGGGGGCCACACCGCACCTCGTCTCGTGCACGGTGCACGCGTGGTGGCGTGACATGCTGCCCAAGGCTGAGCCCGCCTCCCTCGCAGCGGCGGAATGCGTTGTCTGCTGCGAGCCTCTCATTGACGCAAATGCGCGCAATCGCAAGCCACGTGCTGGGCAGGAGCCGGTGGGCACAGTGTGCGGACATCGTTACCATTCAGCATGCATCTTCCGTTGGCTGGCGGCTGATGAACACTGGGAGGGGCCCACCTGCCCTTGCTGCCACACCGTCCTCCATCCAACCCGCGACGTGCGCCCCCTTGGCATTGAGACCGCCGCGCTCGCCCTCTCCACATCCCTCCGCTTTCTGCTGCGAGCGATGAGTGGCGAGGCGACAGACGCAGCGGCCGCAGGGCGGGCGGCGGCGGCGGCGGCGGTGGCGGCGGCGCCGCGGACTTGGCGTCAAGTGGCCGACCGCGGCGGTGGTGAAGTGGCGGAGGCAGAGGCGGAGGTGGCATGGGACAGTGCTGTGGACACCATTGCCGACCCGGCGGCCGCAGCCGCGCAGGCTGCCGCCGAAGTGGTGGTCCACCTACACATGGCGGCCGCGCGTGCGGCAGCAGACCTCACCTCCGCCGCCGCACTCGCCACAGCACTGCTGCAGCAGTACGCGAGAGAAACGCAGTCGGCGATGGTGGTGGGGTCCCCTCCCTCCCTCCCTCATGCTCCCTCCCCTCCCTCAGGTGGGGTCCGCCATTGTTGACAGCAGCGCAGGCCGCGTGCGATTCGACAGCACTGTCTTGCAGCCGTGCTTCCCGCTCCTAAGCGCTGCCTCCTCGACGCTCCCGATAGCCTTCCTCCGCCCGTCCCCGTTGCCCAGCCACCATCACGACCTCCTCGGTCGCTTTGGGTGCGCCACTAGCGCCGGCAGCATGTTCAGCCAGCTGCAAGCCCTCAAAGCGGTCTGCCTTGCCATGAGCAACGCACCAGCCGGCAGCGGCGGTGGCAGCAGCGGTGGCACTGGTGGCGGTGCGCTTACGACCTCCACCATCATTGGCTGCAGCGGTGGTTCGGGCAGCTCCGGCGCGACATCTTCAGCGCCTCTGCATCGCGCCGTCCTATACGCATTGTACACCTCCCTTGACAACCTCGCCAGCAGCGCGACGAGCGGCGGCGAGGGCGGCAGCGCCGAGGGCGAAGGCGAGGGCGGCCGCGGTGGCGTTGAGAGAGACAAGGGAGCTGCCGGCGGGGACGGCGGCGAGGCAGCCGAGGGGTCGGCCGCGGCCGCGTCCACCGCCCAACACGACGTCGCGGTTTCGTCCACCGCCGAGCTGCGCGCCGCCTTCGCGCAGCACGCTCTCTTGTGGAAGGGTCCGCAGGCGCCACGTATAGGTGCCTTTGCGACGAGCAGGAGCGCCCTATGCCACGCGCCACGCACCGCCGCGCTCCTCAACTGCTTCGACCCGTGCGAGAGCTTCCCCGAGATGAGCGCCTTCTTCCTCCATCGGCTACGCCTGCCGTCTGGAAGCCCAGCCACATGCATGCAAGCACTCACGAAGCTGAGCGATACCCTCGACGTCTGCGGCATTGCGGCCGCTGTACCGCCGTCGGCGGCGAGCACAGCTGAGTCGGCGGCGGCGGTCAGCGGCGCGGCGCTCGACACGACGCCGGACAGCCGCGCGGTAGTGGCGCAGGCGGCGGAGGTCCTGGCTGAATTAGAGGCCATCGTCCGGGCCGCCAATGCCAACGATGCCCAAGGCGCGTCGAGCCTTCTCGACAACGAGCTGTCGGCCGGCGCAGTGCGCGCGCTCGCCATTGACATGCGCAATTACATGCCTTGGAGTGTGCGCTCACTTCGTGTGGTCGCCCCTACGGTCGAGGCCCCTCTACTCTATCTGCCGGACGTGCCGCCGCCAGCAGGCGCGCTCCTCGGTGCCGCCCCTGTCACGCCCTCAGCGCCAGCGGCGGCGCCGACATCTCTCCCACCCGTCGTGCGACTCTTCGCTGACGAGGTGGCCTTCGACGCTGGCGCCCTCGCGCGCGCCCCCACCTTTGCGGCATGGCTTCGTTCGCGTCGGTTGCTCGTGCCGTTCGAGGAAGCCGTTGTAGTGGGCGCGCCGCGGGTGGAGGAGCTGGTCGAGGCGCCGCATCTCGAGCAGATTGCGCGAGATGTGGTCGCACACAAGGCAGCCGAAGCCCTCTCAGCCGCCCAGGCGGCCAAGGCGGCATTGGCTGAGGTCGAGTCCATCGCTTCCGCCGAGGCGGCCGAGGCGATCGCATCCATTGGTCTGGGCGCATCGGCCGCGCTCGCCACGGCGCTCGCCGAGACGGAGGTGGAGCAGCTCTTGGCTCTGCAACAGAGCATACAGGTGCGCACGTGTCGACGCATCGAGCAGCCGTGCTCTCTGCGCCCGCCCATACGCCCAGCGCTTTGGTCGCAGCCGCAGCCGAGCGCCGTGCCGAGCGCGAGCGGAGCACACGTCCGAGCGCAGGCACGAGAAGCCTCCCTTGCAGCAGCAGTGGCGGCCGGCACCGCATCCTGCAGCGATGCGCCGTGCCGAGCGGAGTACCTTTCACGCCCACCCGTGACACGCTGCCTGGCGGTGCGCTGGGCGCTGCACGGCGATTCGACGATCGTTCTGTCGATGGAAGTTCCTTCGCTGCTGGCCGCGCTCGCCGAGGCGCTCGAGGCCCTCCTTGCGAAGGCGGCTCGACGTGCTGCCCGCGAGGCTGCCGCCGCCGCCCAACAGGCAACTCGTGCCAAGGCTGTGGGGAAGGTCGAGAAGCGCGACGCTGCCGATGATGACGATGATCATCGCGACGACGCCATGGGCGCGAGCGGTGCTGATGCTGAGGATGATCGTTTGTTGCTCACAACCATCGCACCGAGCCCAAGCACCGCCCCTTCCTCGTCGTCCGCGTCGTGTCGGGCGGCTTCGTCCGCGTCGTGTCGGGCGGCTTCATCCATGTTGCCGGCCCCAGCGCGTCTGCCGCCTCCTGCATGGATCCCTCCCACGCCACTCCCCCCCGGCCAGGGCTTGCACTCGCCCTCGCACCCATCCTCCGACACCGCCAAGCGAGACGCCCGACACGACACGGTCTCGCCTTCCATCGGGTCGCAGTCGGCACCGCTGTCCATATGCGCCGTGTCGGGCGCGGACGGGCGCACGCTGGTTAGCCCGAGAGCGGAGGCGCTCTACCGTCTGATGATGGAGGTGGCACGGAACGGCGTGGGCGATGGTACCGGTAATGGTACCGGCCCGGCCGCGGCCGCTGCCATCGCTGACGGGCCGCGGGCGCTCCCGCACATCTCGTCAGAGCAGCAGCAGCAGCAGCAGCGGCAGCGGCAGCAGCGGCAGCAGCGGCGGCTGATCTCAGAGTCTTTGGAGTCGACAGTGTCGCTGCCCACCCTGCCGTCAGGGCTGCTGGGCGATGCGATGGAAAAGGAATCGCCAGCTGTGGCCCATGGACTCCGCCGCGCGGCGGCGGATGCACTTGGCATAGCGGCCGACGGGTCTGCGGCGAACGTACGGCAAGCGCCCTCAGCTGCAGGCCCGCTTTCCGTCTCGACGGATGGCACGAGTGGCGAGGTGCGCGTGCGCTGTACGCTCTCCGTGGTGAGATAAGTTCTATCATCGTACTTCGTAGCGTGGGAATAATCATAACGTCTGTGTGCAGCGGGCTCCTATAGTACATGGCCGTACGTCACTGCGGCATCCTTCGTATCGCTCCGCCGGCTACGAGTTCTCGCGATTTGCTTGAGCTCCTCTCGGCTGCCGTCCGGTCGGGTCGTAACACGATACACGTAAGCCGATCCCCGTGTCGCGTGCCCGTGCGGGGCCGCCGGTGTCGGCTCGCCAGTGTGCGGCTCGCTCTGCCCTCTGCGTCGTTTTTGGATTATGGTCTGGTCTGGCTTTCGCCGGGCCTCCGATCTCTTTACATCCGAGCGTATGGGTAACGGCTTACGGCTTAGACCTTAGTCCGGCCCTACGGACCCGTCCGCCCACACCTATGCGTGACTGTGCCGTGTCGCGCGCTGCCGGCTGCGGAAAGCTCCAAAGCACAAACACGACCCTAACCGATCTGGCGACGAAGATATTGAGTGCTGCTATTGAGCGGCCGGCCCCTACGGTCGTGGTACAGCCCGTAGACCGTTCCGAGCGGTGCAGCCGACGCCGTTAGGGGGGGGGGGCTTGTTCAATCGCGAATCGGCACCGTGGGTCACCCTTGTTCGGTTCAATCGACGGTGGGCGTCGATTGAGGAGGTGGAGCATCTGGCATCCGCTTACGCCCGCCGTTGGCGCTGGGCTTCTCGGAGTGAGCGGCAATGCACGGCCCGCGGTAGCCCTGCGCGGCCACGCCGCCGTCGATGGCGAGGCACTGCCCTGTAACGTACGCCGCCGCGGGCATGCATAGGAAGGCGACAGCGCCCGCTGTGTCCGAAGGCTCTCCCAGGCTGCCGAGCGGCGTGGCCTCGCACACCTTGTCGAGCTGCGAAGGGTCCTTGGCTACGGCCGCCTCGAGGAGGGGCGTGCGCGCCATCCAGGGCGCAACCGCGTTCACGCGGATCCCGTACGCGGCCCACTCGCACGCCATAGCCTCGCTCATGTGGATCATGGCCGCCTTGGTCATTGCGTAGATGACGCCCGTGCCCGACGAGCGCAGCCCGGCGAGTGAGGCAACGTTAACAATGCTCGCGCGCTCGGACTTGCGCAACAGCGGCAGGCACGCCTTGCACATGTAGTACGCCGACGTTTGATTCGTGCTCACCATGGTTTCATACTCGGCGTCGGTCGACTCAGCAACCGGCTTGCGGATGTTCGTGCCGACGTTATTCACGAGCCCGTCCAACGTGCCCCCCCACAGTGCGATTGCTTTTGCCACGAGCGCCTCGCGCCCCTCGACCGTCGCCACGTCCGCGGCGAGCACGTGCACGCGCTCCGCGCCGTGCTCCTTGGCGAGTGGCTCGGCCGCGACGAGCAAATCAGCCTCGCCCCGTGCCGTGAGAAGCACCGAAGCGCCAAGGGAGAGAAATTCAACGACGCATGCGAGGCCGAGGCCCTTGGATCCGCCTGTCACGATCACACGGTAGCCGTCAAGGCGCCAGCGCGAGCTCATCGGGGCGGCTTGCACCGCGCTCGCGAAGCGACACGCTCGCGTGTGCGACCGCGAGAAATATAAATTGTCCTCACTCGCTAATAGTCGGCGCGCGCCGCCCGCCGCGACGGCGCTTCTCGCTCCCACAACCAAACGCCGCACCCATGCGGAAAAGGTGGAGGTCACGAAAAACGCGCATGAATTTTTTTGTGATTGCCTTGTCATCTTTTGCTTGAGGCGGGCCATCGGCGGGAGAAGAGTCTGATCTCTTGGTCGCAAGCGCCTTGCAGCGAATCGTCGTGCTCGTGACGAGAATGCCCATGAACTCGCGCGAGAATGTCGCAATCAACCAGCAACCCTTGCCCGTGGTACCCCATCAGACGATGAGTAAGCGCACCAACGGTAAATGCTCAACCCTCGGCAAGTCCCACGCCATGTTCTGACCGACTCTCGTCGTGCTCCTCCCATCCCGGATGCCCAGGGCCCGCGCGCATGAGCAAGTCGATGTCGAACAGGAGCATCGAGCAGAACATCATGAAATGGGACTCCGACAACGACACCGACCAGCACACGACGCCCTCCTCGCCAGACACGGTCCTGTCCTTCAACTTCTTCTCCGCTGCCCCGAGCATCTGGTCCTTGTCGAAGAGCGAGACACCGGACGCACGCTCGGCCTCGGCGTCGCGCAAGTACCCCACGATGGTCTCCATCGAACCGCACCAGTCGATCCTCATCGACGGCGCGTCGCAGCAGCTCGTTGTCTCCGTAGGCTCGCCGAGGTTCTCTCCAACGACTCCGGCGTGCGTCGAGAAGCTGCCCGGCTACGAGCCGATCATCGTTCCACCCGAGCCCCCGCCCGCGGCGTCACAGTACATCTACCCCACGGCCCAGCATTCGCCGTTCGTATCTTTGCCAGCGCCATGGTCGATCCCGCCACTGGCGCCGCGCACGGCCTTCGAAGCGTCCCTCGAGGCGGCGAGCTGCCCGTTGCCGAACTGGTTCGAGCCTCGCTCGACGGTGCCCATCGAGCTGGTGCCCGTGCCCGCGCAGCCGTATGCGCTCATGCCCACGCAGACAATGCCGTCTCAGGCATGCTACCCGCTCGTGCTCGGCGCGTGTGCGCGGTGCGACGTCGAGGACGAGGTCGAGGACGTGCCGTACCTCGACGGACCTGAGGGTGACCTCGAGCGGGCCATCGAGCCGGGCGCAAAGCTCGACGGCATGCGGGAGCTCGACGCGCGCGGTGCCACACGCGTCCTGAGCCCGCTCGACCATACCATCGACCAGATCATCGCCAGCACCATGAACCAGAAGACGAAGATGTGCGATTCCGTCATGCTCGATGGCGGGCACGTGTGGAACACCGTCGGCAGGTTTGCCGGCCGCTGGACGCCGCTCTGCCACGACATGATCGTCGAGCCCATGCCATGCGGTCCGAGCGTCCACAACAAGATGCAGACGGGCTGGTACGAGGGGCGCCAGGCTCGCTGCCGGTACGCGCACTCGGCCGCCGAGCTCGTACACGAGCGCCACCGAGCGTACAGCGAGATCAGGGAACTGCTCAAGCACCACATCAAGGACGATGCGTTCTTTAACATGGAGCGGCGCGCGCGCGAAAAGTACGAGCAGCTGCGCAAGCTCGATCTGTATCAGATTCGGGCAGAACTCGCATCCGTCGTCGGCACCAAGCGCAGCTCTCACCATGCACGCATCGCGCGCACGCTCAAGCTCAAGCAGTAAGCGCGCGCGAGACGCGAGCGCCGCGAGCTCCTGCCCGAGATATGTCCGAGAATCACGCGTCCGAGATGAGCGCAGAGAGAGGCTACGAGCTCGAGAGAACCCTTGCGCGCGCATGATGCTGAGAGCGAGATGGCGCCGGCGGTGTGTAAGCTGTCGTGTTGGAGGGGGGGCGGACAGAGGCCTTGCCGCGTGAGCTGACAAGTGGGGAAGGGCGCATGATGCGGGCGCGATGCAAGCACATGCGCGGTGCGGCCATGGCGGACCAAGCACGGAGAGCTACGACCCGCTGCGAGCACGGGTGAACGTTTGCGCGTGCGCCGTGTGTGAGAGTCCACTGTGTGGCCCGGGTTCTATTTACCGCATGTGGGCATAGGTGGCATACAAGCGGGTGCGGTGTGCGGAGTGTTGGGTGGTCCGCGGAGTGGCGGTCAGGCAGACGAGCACCTGGGAAAGGTGTGAGAGGATATTATGGGTGGCGGTGCGCGTGCGGTGACAGAGTAACGAGTATACTGTGCACATCACATCCACGTGACGTCTGACCCACCACACACGAAAATATGCATGCGACAACCGAGCAGCAACGAGCACGGATCTGCAGTTTCGGTCGCGGGAGACGCGCTCACCATAAGTTCAGTCGGCGAGGGCGCGCTTGGGCGACACTATGGGCCGCGCTAGGCCTGCGCACGGCGGCGGCACCCATCGGCCCTCAGACGAGCCCGTGGCGTAGTTCTCGGCGTCGCGCGCGAGGATGGCGCTCGGAGGCACTCTGATCGAGAACGATGCATTTGCACCCGCTCTCCGCTCTCCGCTCGCGGCTCGCGGCTCGACGCGCACAGCAGGGCGAGCTCGCCATAGTGGTCGCCCGCGCCGTAGCACATGACCGGGTGCTCGACTTCCGCCAGGTAGAAGGTAGCTCGAGGAGGAGGATGTAGAAGGTTGTCCGTTTTGGACCTCGTTAACAAAGGCGACGCATGCGGCGAGGCCGCCCTCCTCGAAGCCATCGTCGAGGCCGCCCTCCTCGAAGCCATCGTCGAGGCCGCCCTCCTCGAAGCCATCGTCGAGGCCGCCCTCCTCGAAGCCATCGTCGAGGCCGCCCTA
>Ga0180441_100743_pt1 | contig 21333 bp, 7 predicted proteins | sample ChrtobMetaP5_8mM_FD_120633 | JGI IMG/M metagenome (GOLD analysis project Ga0180441, IMG submission 120633) | Chrysochromulina tobin associated microbial communities from unialgal haptophyte culture, Seattle, Washington, USA - P5_8mM MetaG | ecosystem: Host-associated > Algae > Haptophytes >...
ACGTGGTTGTAGTGCAGCGACCCCGCCAGCAAGAGCTTGCACATCTCCGTGAGCGCCACCGAGGAGGCTGGGTTGAATGTGTACTTGCCGTCGTTTTGGCAAAGCTTGAACAGTAGGATGGCCGTCGCCTGCACGACGACGAGCGTCATGAAGGCGCCCAGCTGCTTGGCATACTCAGTGAGCGCCATGAGGCCAAGCCCCAGACGCGCGAACACGACGGTTCGTGTGAATAGAGTGTCGAGCAAACATCAGCTGTGAATTACGACTTCCATCGGCTGTGAATGATAGCATGCATGCGAGTCTGCGTTGGGAAGCCCCTCCCAGCCCCTTGGGTTTCACAACTCCGACTCCAAGTTACCGATTGCGAGTGCTGCGAAGCTCCAAGTTACCGATGGCGAGTGCTGCGAAGTTCGAGGCGGCCTTGGCGACCGCGCTCGAATCTCTTGGCGGAACGGGAGCCGAGGAGCTCTTGCGCTTGCTCGTCGAGACCGTGGCCGCCATCTCCATCACGGCCGATAAGGTCGCAGCAACTGAGCAGTTCGCCGCCGCTGCTCGAGACAGTGCTGAGGCTGCTGCGAGAGATAGTGCCGCCGCTGCATTTGCCATGAGCGAGTGCAAGAAGAGCGCCGCCACTGCCGCGCAGTGTGCTCAAAGTGTGCTCGCTACTGCAAATGGCAGCTCACCTCATTCAGCCGCAGCCGCCAGCTGCAGCAGCCAGCCACAGCCCAACACGGTGATGGACGGCAACAAGTTTATCGGGACAGATCCCGCGATGCCTGGCATGGACGACGAACAGGGCCAGCTGGGTGAGGCCGACACGGAAGCGGCTACGCGGATGGCAGAGCTCCTCGAGAGCGCACAGCGGATTGCCTTCGAGTTCGCTACAATGCTCGACGATCCGGATATCAGCCCAGATCCCGAAGCCGGCGCCGAGCAACTGCGGCGCGGCGTAGCCGCAAATCAGCAAGAGGACTTTGCGGCGGCGACCGCGTGGTTTGAGGATTCGTACCGAAGGCGGCCGCGCGTCTCCACGCTGCTGAGCGTCGCCAACATGCGCCTCAAGCTTGGCGATGGCCCGCTTGCCGCTAACTTGTACTCGGTCATCATGGAGCATCCGAGCGCGACAGTACGCCGCCGTCGCCCTCGTCGCATTCGGCACTCTTGTCGCCGTGCCTTGCCTGCCCTTCTCACCGACCGTCGCCTTGCTACCTCGGACAACTACCCACTGTCTGTCCTCGAGTCTCCTCACGGCTGCGCAGGAGGCAGAGCAGGAAATGGCGGGGCGCAAACTCCGCCTCGCCGAGTTCCAGCTGCAACAGCTCGGCGACGCCGACATCCACGCCACTAAGGCTCCCGCCGCGGCAGCTGTACCAGCCTCGGTTGGCCCACCGCGCCTCGTGCAGCAGACGAGTGCGAATCTGCTGACTGACGCTCCCGAGTGGCTCACGAGTGCCGCGGGCGCTCTACGCTTCGATCGGAACCCCAGCGCAACGAACACAGCTTCGGCAAGCGCGGTGCTTTCGAACGCGGCGCCGCGGCCGAGCGCAGGGTCGGCGAGTGGGGCGGCGAGCGGGGCGGCGACCAACGGCGCGACAGGCGAGCGCGAGGCGGAGCTGCAGCGGCGCTTGGCGGCGCTGCAGGCCAAGCTCGCACAGCAGCAGGCCGATTTCGAGGCGCTGCTCGCGTCGACGAGACACAAGGATGAGTCGCTCGAGGCGATGCTGCACGAGATGACGCAAACCATGCAGGCGGAGATGGGCCGTGCGAACCGCATGCAGGAGACGCACGAGCAGGAGATGCGCACGGCGCGCACAGCGGTCGCGAGACTCGAGAAGGAGGCGCAGGAGGCGCGCCGTGCGGCGAGCGCAGCAGCACCCACGCGTGCCGTAAGCGTGCACAATGAGCCGGGCGGCCTGGGTGACCAGATCGCCGAGCAGCTCTTCAAGCTGCCGCCAGCGCTCAAGGCGAAGCTGCACGCAGAAGATGTGATGCTTGAGCACGGCGGTGACTCGGTCGCCGCGGCGCCTCAGCTGCTGCTGCCGGCGCTCACCCATCTGCACCACCTGCACGAACAGAATGACCAGCTGGCCGCGGCGTCCGAGGCGGTCACGGCTGCGTACTCAGATGCTGTGCGGAAGCTCGCGGCCAGCAATGCTGCGAATAGCAGCAGCGCCGGCGCTGTGGTGGGCAGCGCTGCCTCGGCCGTCGTGGGGAGCGCCGTCAGCTACCTGCGCGGCGTTCGCGCAGCTGGTGCGGCGGCGACGCCCTCCGCGGGTGAGCCGTCGCGCAAGGACGCCGAGGCTGCGCGCTCACGCGCCCACACAGCGCCGCCGCCGCTGACGGGGCCGTCACCGCTGACGGGGCCGTCACCGGCAGCGACACACGCGGCTGTGGAGGAGGCCACTGCTGTGCTTCCGGCCGTGGTGGCTTCGAGTAGAGACGCCGCCGGCGCTAGCCCTGACGGTGGCGCCGGCTACGGCGGTGGCGATGGCGGCGCACAGGCGATGCCCGCGCCGACCCCCACCCAGCCACTGGCGACCCCGACGCAGCCGATGCCCAAAACTTCCAACGGCGCCGTGTCGGGCGGGCCGGCAGCCGGCGCTTTACCGCCGGGCACGCCATCAGATGGCGCCGCTTCGCAAGCGTTCCTCAGCAGCACAAACATGCCGCAGCAGGGCGCGTCGTCGGCACGCAACGCGAAGGCCGTCAAGTACGTGGACACGCTGCTTGGGCGTGCTAACCGCGACAAGATCCCTGAAGAGGACGCCCGTCAGGCCACCGAGTACTTTGAGGCAGCCAAGGCGGCCAACGCTACAGAGGACCACAAGACGGCATGCTCGTACTTTGAGACCTCGTTCCTACTCAACCCGAAGCTCACGACACTCATTTCGACAGCCAACATGCACCTCAAGCTGCGCAACCCGACGGTCGCCTCTGAGATCTACTCGCGGCTGTTGCAGAACCCGTCGGTGCCCCAACGCGAGCGCGAGGTCGCGCTGCGCAAGATGGCCATCTGCGAGACGATGCTCGGCGCAGCGTCGGACGCGCCCGCGAGTCACGATTAGGAGACGGCGTAGTGCTCCTGAGGCGTGCCGGGCAATGCATGTGGAGGCGCGCCTCTCCTTTGTGGGTGAGCTCGTCCTGTCACACGCGAGTGCAGGCTGTGAGGTGCACATCTCATCAGTCATCTCTTCAGTCCTGCGCGTGGGGCCGGGCCTACGCCAAGGGTGCCACCGTCTGGTGCTGTGCGCTGTGGGAGGCTTGTGGATCCGTGCCGCCGCGACCTACTGGTGCGGTATCGACGCGCTTATGAATAGTGTGGTATGCGATTTCTGACGATGACAAATGTCTAATTTGTCTAATGTGGCGACCGTCTTTCTTCTAGCCTTCGGGGCCTGCTCGTAAAACTTGTTGCAAGAGTTCGTGAACCGAACAGCTCTTCAGAAGTCAGTCCAAGTCAACAGAATGATCCCCCACAGGCCGTGACAGGCGATCGAGAGGGAAGACGAGCGGGCGCGGAGACCGCTGACACTAGCTTTTCCAACACAACCCAAAGAAGGGTAGTACACGACAGCCTAACCAAAGGTATACCAAGGGTAGTACACGACGACCTAACTAAAAATTCCGCAGCGCCAAGTGAATTCATGCATCTCCAGCACCCACGAATTACCGACGCAAAGCGCAAGGTCAACGATGACTTCAGCACCGAGCCCACAGCGCGCCAGAGGTGCGGCGAGGCTCTGCCAGCGTATTCAGGATTCATGTGTGAGACGAACACAGCCCTGCCATCACAAGGCTTACGATGGGGTCCGCCTGATATGGAGCCGCTAGCAGAGTCTGAGATGGAGCTGACTTCAGAGCCAGAGGCTGCGAGTGCCAACCACCAGGCGCACGTCGAACGCAAGCTGATGCACCACTGGGGATACGTCGCTGCGACGCAGCTGTGGGGCGAAAGTGTCAAGGACGCTGCCAGTAGAGCCACCGCAGTTCCGCACGTGGGTCGCCTCATGGTGCCGCGTTCGCTGCTAGTCGCACCGCGACCGCGTGACCCTGAGCGTGTCGTGGAGCCGATGCTGAGTCACTTCATTTGAGTATCGATACTGTATCGAAACGAAGACAAAGACACACATACAGAACCCACCCCGGCACAGGGCAGAGGGCTCACCAAGATTCGCAATTGGGGCTCACGTCAACTCACCCGCGGTCAGGTGGGCGTGGAGGGGGGCTCATACACTCGGCCCGAGTGACTCGCTGGACGCTGCATCCGAGCATGCATCCGAGTGGGATTGACTCAGTCACTGCAGGCTCACTGACTCTCACAGGGGAGGAAGTGGGCGGAACGCGACAACCGCACCGACGCGAGGCGTGCACAAACGTCAAACTGGAAGTGTGGAGCGGAGAGGCGAGAGCGCGCATCTGCATCTGAGGGAGCATCATGGTGCGAGCGAGAGCCGAGACGAGATCCGCGTGGGCGAGAGCGAGCAGCGCAGTGGAGTAAATGAAAACATTACAAAAACCAAGGCGTCGAAGATGGCGGTCTTAATACTCACATTACTCACACACAGATACAGTGCATGAGATAGAGAGTGCGAAGCGAACTCATGCGCGATTCAGGGTGTTAAACTCCTGAAGACCCTCCCTCTTTTGCGTCGCTGTGAAGGAGATCGCACTTCATTGTGTGTGCGTGGGCGACGTGCATTTTTTCATGTTGCCCGTCCCGCCACCGCCGCGCCTTCCCATCCTCAACAAATACTACCAAGACTGCGCCGACGCAAAAGCACAGGCGACGCTCACGGCGTCGCTCGCCGCAAAATCCACTCGCCTACTTTCCTTCCGCTCTGAGCTGTGCTATTACGTGCAGCTCTCGGACGGTGCGGCCGCACTCACTGATGAGGAGGAGAAGCGGTTGATGTGGCTGATCGCCGAGACGTTTGCGCCGCAGCAAACGGCATCGATAAGCTTCCTCGCCGTTGACGCTCCGGGCTGCGTGCTAGAGCTCGGTCCGAGGCTCACTTTCGCAACCGCCTTCTCTTCCAATGCGGTCGCCATCTGCACAGCTTGCGGCCTTTCGAGCGTCGTTCGCATGGAATGCACTCGACGCTTCCAGGTGCACACAGAGCCTCCGCTCTCTCTCGCGGATCTCGCGGATGGGTTCGCGGCGGGGCTGCACGATCGCATGACCGAATGCGTGTACGAGACGCCCCTCGCGTCATTTGCTCCTGGTGGCGGCGAAGTGCCGCTGCCCGAGCCGGTCAAGAAGATTGGCTTGCTCGCCGAAGGACGCGCGGCGCTCGAGCGCGCCTCGGCAGAGATGGGGTTAGGTTTCGACTCGGATGACCTTGACTTCTACACGAAGCTCTTCGTCGAGAGTCTCGGCCGCGACCCGACTGACGTCGAGTGCTTCGACATGGGCCAGTCCAACTCGGAGCACTCGCGCCACTGGTTTTTTAGCGGTGTCATCGAGATCGACGGCGTAGCGAAGCCGCAATCCCTCTTCCAGCTCGTCAAGTCGACCCTAAAGTCACCGAAGTGCAACGGCAACTCGATCATCGCGTTCCACGACAACTCGTCCGCCATCCGCGGCGTGAGTGTGACGGCCCTCAGTGCGGGCTCGCCCTCGGCGCCCGCGCCGTTCGCCGCAGTGACCGAGACGCGCCACCCGATCCTGACCGCCGAGACGCACAACTTTCCCACCGGCATCGCCCCCTTTCCAGGCGCGGAGACAGGCACGGGCGGTCGCATCCGCGACGTCCATGCGACCGGGCGCGGGGCATACGTGGTCGCCGGATGCTCCGCCTACTGCGTGGGCAGCCTGTGCATCCCAGGCTACGAGCTGCCGTGGGAGGACCCGAGCGCGCCGACCGCGTCCAACCTCGCCACCCCTCTGCAGATCCAGGTGCAGGCCTCCAACGGCGCCTCAGACTACGGGAACAAGTTTGGCGAGCCTGTGATCATCGGCTTCAATCGATCATTCGGAATGCGGCTGCCCGACGGCTCGCGACGCGAGTGGCTCAAGCCGATCATGTTCTCGGCGGGACTCGGCCAGATGCCCGGCTGCCTTGCGGCGAAGGGGAAACCCGAGGAGGGCATGTGGGTCGTCAAGATCGGGGGCCCTGCCTACCGCATCGGCCTCGGTGGCGGCGCTGCCTCGTCCAAGCCTAGCGGTGAAGGCAAGAGCGCGTCGGCCGCCGACTTCAACGCAGTGCAGCGTGGCGATGGCGAGATGGAGAACAAGATGAACCGCGTCATTCGCGCGTGCGCCGAGCTTGGCGACGCGTGCCCGATCGTCTCTATCCACGATCAGGGTGCCGGCGGCAACGGCAACGTCCTCAAGGAGATCGTCGAGCCGCTTGGCGCTCGGCTGCAGGTGCGCTCGATCCTGTCGGGCGATCCATCGCTCTCAGTCCTCGAGCTTTGGGGGGCCGAGTACCAGGAGAACTGCGCGCTGCTGCTGCGCCCCGAGTCGCTGCCCCTCTTCCGCTCCATTTGCGCGCGCGAGAACTGCCCCGCCTCCTACGTGGGCCAAGTGGCGGCCGACGGGCGCGTCGTGCTCGAAGATTCGCTCGACGGCTCGACGCCCGTCGACCTGCCGCTCGAGCTCGTGCTGGCCAAGATGCCGCAAAAGACATTCCGCTCGCGCCGGGAGCCCTTCGTAGCCAAGTCGCTCGAGCTCCCCGAAGGCACCGAAGTGCGAGGCGCACTTGATCGCGTGCTTCGCCTTCCCTCGGTCGGCTCGAAGCGCTTCCTGACCAACAAGGTCGACCGCTCGGTGACCGGCCTGATCGCGCAGCAGCAGTGCGTGGGGCCGTTGCACATACCGCTCGCCAACTGCGGCGTCATCGCTCTGTCGCATGCCGACACGGTCGGAGCCGCCACAGCGGTCGGCGAGCAGCCGATCAAGGGCCTCCTCTGCCCGGCGGCGATGGCACGGCTCTCTGTCGCCGAGGCTCTCACTAATCTGGTGTGGGCGCCGATCACCGCCCTCGGCGACGTCAAGGTGTCCGCCAACTGGATGTGGGCAGCCAAGCTTGCAGGCGAGGGCGCGGCCATGTGGGATGCGTGCGAGGCCATGTGCAACTTCATGGGCGAGCTCGGCGTCGCCGTCGACGGTGGCAAGGACTCGCTCTCGATGGCGGCCAAGGTGGGTGATGAGACTGTCAAAGCGCCTGGTGCCCTCGTCATCACGGCGTACGCGGTGTGCCCCGACATCACCAAGGTCATCACGCCCGATCTCAAGTCGGACGGCAGTAAGCTCTACCTCATCGACCTGGCGAATGGACACAAGCGCCTGGGCGGCACAGCCCTTGCCCACGTGTACGGGCAGTTGGGCGACACGCCGCCCGACGCCGACGCGGCTCTGCTCGAGCGCGGTTTCGTGGCGACGCAGGCCCTGGTACACAAGGGCCTCATCCTCTCGGGCCACGACGTCTCGGACGGCGGCCTTCTCATCACGCTGCTCGAGATGGCGTTTGCGGGCGATCGGGGTTTCGACGTTACGCTGCCGATGCCGCAGTACGCAGAAGAGGGCTGCAAGGAAGCTTTCCGGGCCGCCTTTGCCGAGGAGGTGGGCCTCGTAGTCGAAGTGAGCCTCGCCAACTCAGAGGCGCTGGAGGCGCAGATGAAAGCGGCCGAGGTGCCGTGCATACTCCTCGGGACTAGCCAAGCCCGAAAACATGTGACGGTGCACATGAGCGGGCTGGGAGCTGTCGTCGATGCTCCGATGACGGCCCTACGCGACGTGTGGGAGGCCACCTCCTTCGAGCTCGAGAAGCTGCAATGCAACCCGTCTTGTGTCGCGCAGGAGCAGGTGGGGCTTGCCAGCCGGCATGCCCCCGCATGGACTCTCAGCTTCACGCCAGAACCCGCGCGCCCGCTTGGGCCCGCTGGTGGCGCTGCGCCCAAGGTCGCAGTTGTGCGGCAGGAGGGCTCCAACGGTGATCGCGAGATGGCTGCCGCCCTGCACGCCGGTGGCCTCGAGCCCTGGGACGTGGCAATGGCCGACCTCGTGTGCGGCGCCGTGTCGCTCGAGCGCTTCCGCGGCATCGTCTTCGTTGGCGGCTTCTCGTACGCCGACGTGCTCGGCTCGGCCAAGGGATGGGCAGGCGTGCTCAAGTTCCACCCAAGCACGTGGGCGCAGCTCGAGACCTTCGGCGCACGCCCCGACACCTTCTCACTCGGCGTCTGCAATGGTTGCCAGTTGATGGCCTTGCTCGGCTGGGTGCCTCGGGCCGCCGACGGCGCTGTTTTGCCTGCCCTCGAGCAGCCACGCTTCGTGCACAACCAGTCGGGCCGCTTCGAGTCGCGCTTCTCTTCGGTGACCGTTCTGCCATCGCCATCGGTGCTGCTCAAGGGAATGGAGGGCTCAAGCCTCGGCGTGTGGGTAGCGCACGGCGAGGGCCAAGCGCACTTCCCACATGCGTCCGTCCTTGACAGCGCGATCGCCGACGGTCTCGCGCCCTTGCGCTACGTCAACGACGACAACCAGCCGACCGAAGCATATCCATTCAACCCGAACGGCTCCACGCAGGGCATCGCCGCGCTCTGCTCGGCAGACGGCCGCCACCTCGCGATGATGCCCCACCCGGAGCGATGCTTCCAGACGTGGCAATGGCCATGGATGCCCGAGGAATGGGCTGGGCTGCGCTCAGGGCCCTGGCTCAAGCTCTTCCAGAACGCAAGGCTTTTCTGCGAGCAGACGGGGCAGTGAGCCCAAGCGTTCCTCGCGCAAGTTGGCTTTCGAATGAATGAACGGCGAGGCACACTCGAGTATCGGGTCGCATGGGAAGCGAAGGGCGAGGGAGGCAAGGGGCGGGGCACATGGGCATTGATGATCATGTCGGTGTGGTTTCTGTGCTCGTTGTGCTGTGCACCAGATGCGAGGTCGCTGAGGCTGTTCGGCCACGAGTCGACGTTATTGAGTAGTTGGTGTCGCGTGTGGCATGCACGCCGCCGTGGCTTTGGGCTCCTGGGAGGAGGCATGCGGCGCTGTGTGGGGATCGCCCCACACGGCCAGACGATCGCATTATCATGTTACGAGCCACCTCGACTGTGGCACACATGTCGAACACCGCTCAACGGCCTACCGCGTCTAGATAAGAGCGAGGTTCCCGCTGCGCATGAGGCGTTGATTTCAAGTTATGAAAGATGCGTGAGCCGGGAACACTGCTCACTGGCGGTTTGTAGACCCTTTCGGTGCCGCCGACGTGAGAAATTCTTAAATTGTACCCGGGTTAACCCGAGGTTTAACGGCCCCCCTCTCGCCTCGATGCGACGTAATATCGGTATTGTGAGCCATTTATTGTGCTTGTTAGGTTCTACAACCTCTTTCTCGTGAGTCGCGTCTGTGGCTCTCTCCCACCGTTTCTGCTGGGAAGTGGGTCTGGCGGACCCAGGCGTCGTCAAGGACGCGGCGTAGTAGCTACGTCGTACGGAGTAAAAATGACAAGCCGGTACCATGGTATGCTGCGCAGCTCGACGTTTAGAAGCCCATTATGCCTGAGAACCAGCCGGTGCTCTTCACTTTCGCAGCCTTCCCTTCGGAGACCTCGTGAAAGCTCCAAGATGTGATCGCGTGCGCTGCCGCGCGCTTGCCAGTGCCCGCCGTGAAGCCGGCGATCATCGTGCCATCCCAGTCCTCGACCTGGCCGAAGAGGTCGCGGAGCTCAATCTCGATGTTGATCAGCGCGGCGTGCATGTTGTCGACGTACACGAGAAGCCGGTACGACGAGCCGCTACCCTTGGTTATGCCGGCCGCGTCGTCGTCATCCGCGGCATCATCCACACGCGGTAGACGCGGGTCATACAGCCGATCACGTTCGAGGACGATTCGCACGTGATGTGGACAGCCATCATCAAGCATCGGGAGTGTGGCACTGGCGAGTGATGCTTCAGGGCCCGATGAGTTGGCGTGTGCTCCCGCAGACTGCACAGAGAGCCGGTCGGTGTGGTGTGAGAGGTCAACGGGCTCGTACTCGAGCGTGGGCGCAGCAGGGAGTGAGTCGAAATCCGGCGCGATGAAGTGGGCTCCGGTGAAGGGGCAGATGCATTCCTTGCCCGCTAGCGCATGCGGCACGAGGAAGATGTGGTCGTGCGGCTCGGGAAGCGTGCACAGCACGCTTTCGTCTTCTGCTTCGCCCTCAGCCTTCGGCGACTTGCGCCGCTCGGCGCAAGACGGCTGCGTGGCGAATTGGACGGCGAGGGAGTGCGTGAGTCCGCCGAAACCAAGCTGGATGCCGGAGGTACCGAGCGCAGCCACGCTGCGCTCGTCCCTTTGAAGCACGAATGCAAAGCCGTCGGAGCCACGCTGTGCATTTGGTGGCTTTGTGATGCGGAATGTGAACTCGGTCTCGAAGCCGTTCGCGACGGTAAGCGGCCGATGGAACCACGCTCCGCCGGCAATGCCGATACCCTTGCGCGGCGGCGTGAGTTCAAGAGTGCCCCGCCAGACCTCCGCCTCGCCTGTGCACACCAGAGCCTGCGGCAGCTGGTCGCCACGTGGCTGCACAGCCTCCTCGAAACTGACCGCGGGGAGCGCCGCCGTCGGGTCGTCGGCCGCGTGGAGCAGCAGAAGGAGTTCCGCCGAAGAGCCCCTTCGACCGAGGCTCGGCCTATCCGCTTGCACACTCGGCTGCGGCATCGCCGACAGCGAGAAGTGGAACGCATGCATCACCTCGGTGGCGGCGGTGTTCACCGGCGGCACCTTGGGTCGTTTGATCTGCAAGCCACCCACTTCGCCCGCCTTGGTCACGCACAGAAAGCCTGAGGGCGAGGACGACTCGTCCGCAACCAGCGAGACCTGGTACCGTGCTGCTGTGGACCAGGGACCATCACCAAAGAGCGGGTGAATGCCAGCAGCACGCACGAGGTAACTGCCCGCTCGCAATCCAGTGCGCCCGTCCAAGCGAACGTGCGTCCGCAGCGGCACCTCGAGAGTGGGCTCGGAGAGCACGAGGCCGCCACGCCACTCCAGGGACGAGGTAGCACTCCAGCTGAGCGAGCGTGCATCGAATACGTCCAGGAATGCGGGCGGATCCGCTTCGCTCGCCTCGTCGACGCACTGCACTCGCCAGCTGAGCCCTACCATGGATGCAGCGCCACCGCCACCGGCGCTACACGTGATCACGAGCAGCTGCTGTGAGGAATCCGTAGGGTCCTCGCGAATCTCGAGTGTTGGTGGAGGAGGTGGTGGCGGCGGCAGGCCCAGGTGCAATGGCACGGAGTTGAGGACTTTGGTGCTCCGCGAGCCAGCAGACACGAAATTGCACGCCTCGTTCTCATCGAGCCACTCGTAGCACGGAAAGTGATAGAGCTCGTCAGAGTGCTGGCACCACAGCGTGAGCGAGTCCAGAAAGATGGGGCTGCCCTTACCTGTATGCGTAACCTCGACCGAGTGAATCCCATCGGGGCTCACAACATCGAGCAACGGCTGGCCTTCGCCGTCGCCGTCGCCATCGGCGTGCAGGATGAAGTGCCAGACGTGACTGCCCTTCTCTGGAGCGACGACTTGCTGGCGGTGGAGTGCAATCGGCTCGGACCTAACTCCGGCAGCGCCGATCAGAGTCAGAAACAGCTCGAGTGCCCCAGCCGTGCCGCCAACCTGCGACTCGACAAGCGATCCCGAATCGCACACCCGAGCCACAACATGCACCGTGGCTTGGGGCGGGAACTGTTGCCACCCCGTGCTAACGGCGAGCGCGCGCTCGCTTGCCGGTAGATGGCGCATGAAAGGCCATGATTGACCCGAACCGATGCGCCCTGCCCCCAGCATAGCCCCCGCCCACGAGATGTTGGCCACCGACGCGACCTTGGAGACGACCACTTTGTCCACGTACCACTTGCTCCGATCGTTTGCCAGGCCCGCTGTCTGCAGCTCAACTCCGAAGATTTCACCAAGGTCGCGATCGAATTCCACCCTGAAGATATCGACGCAGCCCTCTCGAAAGAGCCCGCCCTCATTCTTACTCTTGGCCTTGCTCCTGACCTTCTTTTTATGGCTCTTGGAGGCCAGCTCATCCGCCGTGAGGGTCTGCACGTGGTTGCGACTGCCGAGTGGCAGCTCCTGGCTGTATCCCGACCGGCCAGAATCGTGCGCAACCGGCGCGCCGAACCGATCCGCCATCGCACTGCGCGCCTCGGGCGAGCGGAATCGCAAGCGAGCCACGATGCCTGCCTGCGAGACACCCTGGGGCGCGGAGGTCTTTGAATGCACTTGTATGTGGTAGGCGACGATGGACACGGGTTCGATCGGCGGTGGCAAGCCTTCCTCATCATCCAAGGCGCGCTGGATCTTTGCGCGCAGCTCGCGCAGCCGGTGCAGGCACTTCTCGATCTCGCGGCAGCCGCCTGAGCTCTGATCTGCGAAGATGAGCTGACGCCCCTGAGCATTGAGATCGTTGGCGAGCGCGTGCCCGGCAGCCAGCGTAGCCGGGCCCTTGCGGGCGGCCTGGCTCGTGAACTCCGCGATCTTCCTCGCCGAGAGCCCGCTGAGAACAAGGGGCTCGGCGCGCATAGTGAGCCGTGCCTTCCCACCCGCACCACCTGCGGGCAGAAGCAGGTACTTGCCACCTCCATGCTGCCAGTCAGGTGGCACGAGGCGCCAACACCGAAACCAGAAGCCGATGCGTACTTTGTTCACGGCACGCGACATGCGGTACTCGAGCGGAAGCATCGCGTTCAGAGCCGCATCGAAGGCGGGCACCACCGCGAGCACGCTCGCATATCGACGTAGCATCGCATTGTACAGCCGCTCCATCTCGCGATAGGCGCTGAGCTCCATGTCGCGCATCCTCCAGCGGCCGCTTCGATAGTAGTCCCAGTGCGCACGCGTGCCCTGTCCGAGCGACGGCTGAATGCGATCCAGCTCATCGCGCAGGTGCGTGTAGTCGGGGTTGGCCGACAGGTCACCCGCCTGCAGCGCGGTTTTGAAGCCGTCGTCCCACAGCTGGACCATGTACTCTTGCCACTCGAGCAGCTGCTCAAGCTGGTCAGTGGCTGCCAGATCCTCAGGCGATGGCGACGCCTCCTGGTGTGCCGTCTGGAGCCGTGCGACGAGCTTATCGACCTCGGTAGCGAGCGCCTCTTCTCCTCGATCGACCGGCGTGAGCGACGGTTGTAGCGCGGAGAGCTGGTCATCATAGGTGTCCTTGATGGTTTCCGAGAGCCTATCGAGACTGCACAGCTCGCCCGCGCGCCGTTGCGCATGCTCTAGCTCGCATAGCCGCCCCTCGAGACGCTCGGAGATGGTGTCGGCTCGCTTCCTGAGGGTTGCACCAACGGCCTTCTCCCTTTCGTACACTGGGTGCAAGCCATCGACCTTGAGCAGGACCTCACGCGCCTCGCTCTCCTCCCACCGGAAGCGCATGAAAGAGCCCGGCTGCTTGAGCGCGTACGGGTTTTCTGCGGAAAGTGAGCGATTGCCATCGTCATCGTCCTTCTTGGCGCCGGAGACGACAGCTGCGCCGCCTCTCTTCTCGAGCGCAATCCGATCTTCCTCGGACGGCACCAGCTCGTGCGGCCGCCGTCCCTCGAGTGCACTGTCAGCCGACCAGCGTACCGAAGCAATCTTGAGCACAGCCTCGCCGACCGGCACCTTGAGGCGTCGAAGGCCGTCGGGAAGCAGCTGCATAATCTCGATAATCTCGTGCTGCGCGAGGCCTGAGTACTGGAGGGCTGAGCCGATGGGCTGTTCCAGAGGAACCCGCGTGCTGCGTGGCTTCGCGGAAGGTAAGAGGTCAATGCTGACATCAAGCGTGCCGCAGCCTATTTCAGGATCGGTAGGCGTGGGTGGTTTGCGCTCGTCGTGAGGGACCATCCCCACAGGGACCATCCCAATGGCCTCCTTCACCTCTCCCATGCCCCGGCGCACGAAGCTCATCAGGCCACCCACGAGGCCCGTTTGCGACTTGCGCCGCTCCCTACCCTCCTCCCCCTCCCAGGCGGTCTTGTCCTCCTGCACTTGATTGGCAAGAGCGAGCGCCACTCGTGCCTGAAGCTCAGCGCGAAGCTCCGAGGCGACGTGCGGTGGGCCACCCACGCTCGATAACTCCTTGTGCATCAGGGTCACGTTGAGATGAAGGGGCTGCTGGGCGGCAGAGACGAGCTCTGCCGCACCACCGTCGAGAAAGACGAGGAAGCGCTCGTTGGCGCCAAATTTGAGCTCGGACCGCTCGACGCCATCCTCGTTGCGGCCACGCACGGTGGTGCTCGCCGCGTCGAGGACAGGCTGCGTCATCAGCCGGTGGGCGTTGCCAGTAGCTGGGTCACCAATGGTGACCACGAGATATGGGTTGGCCGGCTGGTGCATGCAATTGAGATTGTAAAGGCCAGTGGCCTCGATGACGAGAAGGATCGTTTGTCGTTCCGTGTGTGTAGGAGGCAGCGGAGCCGCAATTCCTGGCTGAAGCATGGAGGCGATCGCAATGCTCGGCATGCACGCTGCGATCGCCGGGTAGATGAGACTTGCAGGGCGCCCCTTTTGCCAGAGCACGAAGCCACCTTGCACGTGTACCGCCGGTAGCTTCACCTCCGCCACCGCCCACTCGTCGAGCTTGTCTCGCTGCTCGGGCTTGAGGCTCACCCGAGCCTCGGCTGATTGTGCTTCAGTCAGCACGCGCTCTGCCTTCTTTATGGCCTGCCGAAGCGCCGTCTGCTCGTTCGTGCCCGAAGGCTGATCGAGCCACAACGGATCCACCTTGTCAGCCAAGTTGGTGAGCACCTCAACCCATTCCTTCTCCGTGAGGGACTCGCTCAGCACCTGCTCACGCTCGCTCGCATCCATCGAGTCTTGTAGCCGGGCGTGTTTGCGCTGCGTCACTGCGTCAATCAACTCGTAACGGCCTTGCCAGAGTTCGGGATGGCGCACCGAGAGCATCGCGCCGCTCGACTGGATCTCGGCAGGCACCGCAGCCTCGCCTGCGAGCACGAGCTCTTCTTCGCTGTACGGCTCGCCCACATTCTCTTTCTCGCGGTAAAAGGTCGAGCGCATGGCAAACGCCATGTGCCACTGGCCGTAGATGACATTGGATCGTTCATCCATGCAGCCCTCGAAATACACCTCTGGCGGGACGAGCTCGCCGCTGCCATCATCCGCCTCCTGCGCAAAGGTGGCATTGAGGGACGTGTACGTCTTTAGCCACTCGACCTGGGAAGGAGACGTCTGCGTGTACCGTCGGCCCGCGTGCAGCTCCCAATTGCCGATTTGATCCGAGCCCGAGCCACTGACCGTCTGATGCGGTGCGGGCAAGTCGCCACCGCTCGAGAAGATCATGTCCATCTCCATCATCTGGAACGTGGTCGATGCAGTCGCCGCCGAGTGCCAGCAGAAGCCCTGCCAGCCGCCGCTCAGCGTTAAAAAGTCGAGCTTGGACTGCTGCTCCACCTCCCCGAGCCCAGGCGTGCTCCCCCTTCGCCCACGGGCCGGGGCGTGCGACGTCTGTTGCGTCGCGCCGATGAGTTCCATCTGGAGCTCGAGGCAGATCTCTCCCGTCACCTTGGAGCCCTTGCTCAGCTCAAACCACTTGCTGTGCCGGGTCTTGTTGCCCTTGAGTTGGGCGAGGTCGACGACGGCCTTGCCTACAAGCGGGTCCAGCAGCGCTCCTAGCGGATGATCCTCGAGCACTCGTACCTCGAGTGTGCTGCGCTCCTCCACGTGGTGAAACGTGTACATCACGTCCTCCGCAAACGATGCTGTCGCACTGCTACCACGACTCTCCGCAACGCGCCAGACAGGCTGGCTCTTGTACGTGTAGGCGTTGCACTTGATTCGCGCATAGAGCGCATGGGGCCCTTGCTTGAGGCCGCGTGCGGAGAGCAGCGTCACCGAGAGCTGCCACACGAGATCCTCAGCGCCGCCATCCTTGGCCGCGCTCTTCTTGCCATGGTGTGCGGGCGCATTGGGCGCGCTCACTTTGGGCGCCTGGCGCACCGCGGTCACGGGCGACACGAGGAGCTCGCACGCGGGCCCGAGCAGCCGCGTCTTGATGGCATTGAGCTGCAGGTAGAGCTCCTCGAGCGAGGGGCAGCGCACGAGGCCGCGGGGCAGTAGGAGCATCTTCTGCTCCTGGATACTCTTCATCGGGAGCAGCTGCTGCAGCATATGGATCGAGAACAGCTCGAGGCGCTCGTGCTCGGCGCTGCTGAGGATGGTGCCCTCCCAGGGATCAGGGACGGGCTCGCCTTGCACGTTGGAGTAGAGCGACAGTAGCAAATTCACCTGCCGCTGCACCGTCTGCCGCACGATCGAAAGCTTCTCGAGGCGTTCGACCGCGTTCTCCGCCGACTCCGCTGCCTGAGGCTGTTCGGCGAAGCGCGGCACCAACGTCGCATCCCCCTTCTGCACCAAAGTCGCATCCCCCTTCCAGGCGCCAAGGAAGGTGGCATAGATCGCGGCGAGCGCGTGCACGTCCATCTGCGACATGGAGACGACGAGGGAGTGCGTGGGCGCCTCTCGGCGGCACAGGGCAGCCATCTCGTCGACCTGCTTCACGAAGCGCTCGCGCAACTCGGGCTCAGCGACGAGCGTCATCTCCATGAGTCCCTCGACTGTCTCGCGCGAGATGCCGCCCCGTGTCGTAGCCGAGCCGTCGGCCGGCGACGCGTCGGGCGGCGAGCGCACGTAGTGGCACAGCGCGAGCTGCAGCGCATCGGAGGCGATGAAGACGTGATGGAAAGGGAGCAGCGTGAGGCGCGCGGGCTCGAGGAAGACCTTGATCCCGTGCTCGCGCGAGGTATGCACCATCTCGCGCCACAGATTCATAAGCTGCGTCACGGCGCTCGGCCCGAGAGATGCGCTCAGATAAAACATGTCGGAGAGCAGGATGATCGCCTCCATCGAGTTGATCCTGTTCGTCTCGCGCCAATAGTCGAGCACGAAGGTCTTAACGATCTTCATCGCGTCGCCACGCTTGCCCGCCGCCTCAAAGCCAAACTCAGCGTGCAGCGCCATCTCCTTGACGTTCTCGAGCGTCACGTACAGGCCGCGGTTGTCCCCGTCGTTGAAGGCTAGCGGGATGTAGTGCTGTGGCTCGTGCTCGCGCACGTGCTCAAGCAGCTCGTCAGCCGTCGCCGCGTCTGGGTCAAATGAGCTGCTCCTCGCCTGGCGTTGCCGCGCCGAGCCACGATCAGAGGTGTCGCCGGCAAGCTTAGCGGCGGCTAGGCCCGCACGGGCGGAGATGGGCGTCTCCTTCTGCATCGAGAGCAACGTGCAGCCAGTGCGCAGGGCATTCGGTTCCTGCACAGAATAGCCTGGGATGAGCGCCGTCTTGACGAATCGGTCGGACCAGACCGTCGCCCGTTGCAAAAAGTCGCGGGGCAGCTCGGGGCGCCCGAGCAGCTCGTCGCCCATCGCTTTGCCACGTCGCTTGACGCGCCGGAGTGCCTGTGTGATCTGGGTCTTTGCCTTGAGCCGGCGCCACAGCTGAGCGCCAGTGCCACCTCCACCACCCCTGTTGGCGCCAGCACCAGTGAGCGCAGCAACGATGCCGGCTGGATCAGGCCGTTTGGTGCCTAGCCCCTGAAGCTGCTGCGCCGCAGCAGCAAACGATGGCGTGGGCTTGCCGAGTACACGACCTGGAGGCGGGCCTGCTCTCGGCGCGTCGCCGCCATCCGCGCGCGGCAAGTTCCGAGTTGGCGGCGGACCCATTCCGGGCGCCATGGGCGGTCCCATGTGGAGCGGCCTACCCCCAGGCGGCGGCGACGCCCCATTGGGCGCGCGAAGGCCAGGTGGAGGGGCGCGAGGGCCGCCAGGGGGAGGTGCGCGAGGGCCGCCAGGGGGAGGGGCGCGAGGGCCGCCAGGGGGAGGTGCGCGAGGGCCGCCAGGGGGAGGTGCGCGAGGGCCGCCAGGGGGAGGGGCACGAGGGGCACCAGGTGGCAGCGGCTGCATGCCGGGCGCGTAAGCGCGTTGTGGGCCAGGGCCGGGTGCCAATGGGCGCATTCCGGATGACGTCGGGCGCATTCCTGAAGACAGTATTTGGGGCTGCATCGGCACTATCGGTTGCCGAGGCATAGGCTTTGCGACCGTGTGCACGGCCACCCAGTCCGGTAGGCCGTCCGTCCACACGAGTGTGTCTGGATCCAGCGTCTGGAGCGTCTCCGCCGAGATCTCCACTGGCTCCGCCTGTTCGGCATCTGCGACAAACCAGGTCGCGGCTACCGTGGCTGTCGGCTGTGCCTGCGCTGTGGCCTTCTTACGATTGAAGCTGAGCGCACGAACAAGCATCAGATATGGCAGTGAACCAAGACGATGGTGGTGAAAGCGGCGATACCCACACCAGGCCCCAGGTGAGGCCGGCCATTGGGGACGGCACAGTTGACGGCACTGCGGAATTCCAAAGGCACCTGCGGAAGCCGCTCTACGTTTATTTGTGGTGCGGCTTGGGAAATGACCATGACCTCTGGGGGTTTGCATCTACAGAGTTTCGTCGCAAAAAACCTTCCCTCCACAATCATGGCGACGCTGACGGTATGGCCTATCGCCTGTTCGGCATACAAACGAGGCCCCAAAATCGGCGACTCGAACGGCGCAGCGTCAGGCGTATGGGCGGCCGAGTGCGATGGGCGAGGTCCGGTGGCACTCAAGATCTTTGATCTCGACTTGCTGCCGTCACTCGAGGATGTGCGGCGGGAGGTGCAGGCAATGGGGCAGCTCAGCCACCAGAACCTTGCGCAGCTGCACGCCGCCTTCGTCGTCAACCACACGCTCTGGCTCGTGATGCAGCAGCACGCTTGCGGTTCGTGCGCCGACATCATGAGCAGCACGCTTCCCGGCGGATTTGAGGAGACGCCGGCGCTGGTTGTGCTGCGTGAGGTCGGCCGCGGCCTCGCGTACATGCACAAGCACGGTACGCTGCACCGCAACCTCAAGTCGAGTAGCATCCTCATCGACGCCGAAGGTGACGTGCGCCTCGCCGACTTTGGCTTCTCGACCTCGCTCTACCGCGGGGGCGAGCTCCGCTCCAAGGCAACGACCTTTGTCGGCTCTCACGGCTGGATGGCGCCCGAGGTGCTTGAGCAGGCGAGCGGCTACGATGCCGCCGCGGACATCTGGTCGTTTGGGATCACCGCCATCGAGCTCACGCGCGGCGCCGCGCCGTACGCGGGCATGGCGCCGCTCAAGGTGATGCTGCGGGTGTTGCACTCGGACCCACCGATACCAGCGGAAGCGGCCTCGTCTGGGTTCAAAGAGCTCGTCGCAGCGTGCGTGCAGCACGAGCCCACAGGCCGCCCCACTGCCTCGCGGCTGTTGACGCGCGCCGTGCTGAGCGCCCTCGGCGACGCTCCGAGTGGCACGTGGCTGCGTCCGATCATTGCCCAACTGCCACCGCTGCACGAGCGATGCAAAGCCGCGCGCATGCAGCCCGTGGCAGCGGCGGCCGAGCCGTCTGCAGCGTCCCACACCGCATCGCCTCCCACGATCGCGGGCGAGCCGCGAGCCTCCGCGTCGGATGAGGCGGGGTGGGACTGGGAGCTGGGCGAGGGCACGGTGGCCGCCGTCTGCGCCACCGCGGGCGTCACAGAGGGCGCCGCCGCAAGCTCTGCAGGGGGCATCGCAGCGGGCGCCGCCACAGAGGGCGCTGCAGACGTCACCAAAGACGACGTCGCAGAGGGTGCTGTTGGGGGCACTGCTGAGGGAATCGCATCGGGTGCTGCCGACGGTGCTACCGTGGAAACCGCCCCAGACGAGGCAGATGCAGCAGCTGCATCGGAGACGCCCGTGGCGCTGGGCCTCGCCCTCGCATCCGAGGCCATCCGCGAGGCCCTCGCCGCCGCCTCCGAAGGCGCCCACGATGGCGCCCTCGAGTCCGCCCGCAGCGCAAGCATGGAGGTCGAGCCCGCGGCGCGTGAGGCTGCCGGACAGCCGACTGCGGATGCCTTCGCGCAGCGCCTCGCGAACCCCACGTCATCAGAGTCATCAGAGCCAGAGGTGCCCGGAGCGGCGGTGCCCTTGGCAGAAGGCCCCGCCGCTGTGGAGGCGGTGGACGTGGCTGAGGTTGTGGAGGAGCCGATGGCGGCGAAGCCAGAGGAAGCCAGGGAAGCTCCCAAGGGCGCTCCACTCCTGGCGGTGCCGTCGGCGTTAAAGGAGCCACTACACACGTCTAGCACAAGAACCGTGTCGGCCCCTTCCGCAGCCTCTCCGCTACAGACGCTGCAGACGCCGCCATGTGCTGCTGTTGAGTCGGCGCCAACGAGCCAAGCGCCACCGGCTGCTCTCAACACCGAAGCTCCCGCAGTGCCTGCACCTGCCGCAGTGCCATCTGTCGCACCCTTGGCTACGGCCGCCAAGTCGCCGCCGTCTTCTGCTCTCGTCACTCCACCAATACCACAGCTAGCACCACCGCCACCGCCGCACTCACTACCAGCACTGCCGCCGGTAACGCACTCAGAGCCAGCGTCGCCGCCATCGCAACCTCCCGTGCACGTGGATACGCCTCAGCTACGGGCCAAAGCGGCACCAGCGCCAGCGCCAGGACAGCCGCTCTCCCCCGCACAGCTGCCGCGAGCCGCAACGACCTTCTCTGCCTGCTCGTCACCGTCGCCAGCGCCCGCACCATCGCCGTCCTTCACGCCCCACACCTCCGCTCAGCTGCACGACCCGCACACCCTCAGGCTGAGCGTGGAGGCGCCCCCCCAAGGACAGCCACCGCCTACTGCGCCACAGCCAGTGGTGCCGTCTGCCGCCCTGCAGCCGCCTCCCGCGCACCCGCCGGCTGAGCAGCCTCGAAAGGCCCGGCGCAAGTTTGTGGTGCACGGCAGCAGCAGTAACGAGCAGCTGCGCGAGCTGTACGGCAAGCTTGACAAGGACCACGCGGCTGTGTGGAACGATGCGGCGCTTTACATTAGTAAGTCAGTCCCCCGCCCTTGGCCCCAAGCTGCAAAGCAGGAGGCACTCCTTCGGTACTACGTGCAGCTCCGCGACCACTTACGGGAACAGAACGAGCAGCTGCAAGTCCACAATCATCAACTGAGGTCGCTCATTAACGCCCCTGCTGTTTCGGCTGCGCCAGCGCCGCCGCCAGTGCCATCTCCAGCCGCCCTCGCCGCTCCCGCCGCTCCCGTCCCTCTCCAGTCTTCGGCTGCGCCCCGCACAGAGCTGCAGCCGCCAACGGCCAGCCTACCGCCGCGTATCGCAATTCCCGCCGAGGACCTCAGCCGCCCCATGTGGCCATCGCAGTGGCAGTCGACGGCGCCGACGCAGCCCCCAGTGCCAGCACCGGGACCCGTGCACGTGCCCGCACCCGTACCAGTGCCAGTGCCGGCGCCAGTTGCTGCGCCGGCCCCGGCATGGCAGGCGGCGCCTCCAGTGGCATATGCCTTTCCACAACCGCTCGCCGCACCCCC
>Ga0180441_100745_pt1 | contig 21306 bp, 17 predicted proteins | sample ChrtobMetaP5_8mM_FD_120633 | JGI IMG/M metagenome (GOLD analysis project Ga0180441, IMG submission 120633) | Chrysochromulina tobin associated microbial communities from unialgal haptophyte culture, Seattle, Washington, USA - P5_8mM MetaG | ecosystem: Host-associated > Algae > Haptophytes >...
CTGACATGCGACTTCCAAAAACTTGATCTGTAGCGTACACGCCAAACCTCCCCGCACCCCCCCCCACTCTCAATTCATCATCTATCAAGAAGCACATCGCCTCAAGCACCAGGCCACCAAGCCCGCGCCCGCGCGCGTGGGGCGCCCCCCCCCGCGGGGAAGTGGTGGCCGCACACCGCCCCTCTCAAAAACTTTTTTCTTCAACTCCCCCCCCCCCCCCCCCCTCCGACATGTTCATATAAAAGACTGTCCACAGACAATTTTTCACAGCCCGCCCTGTGAAGCCCCGTGCTGCCACACATGACCTCGACTTTCCTCGCCGCAGCGGCGTCGCGGTCCGGCGCGACGTTAAAGGCAGAGGAACGCCGGTTTGACCTTCAAAGTGGCGTCTGGCGCAGCTTCGAGGTCACCACACGCGTCGAGATCGCTGCCCCAAGCGGCAAGACTCGCGTGTGGATACCTGTGCCCAGTGTCAACGCAGGTTGGCAGCGCTCGCTGGAATCCACGATCAGTAGCAATGGCAGTGCACGCGTTATTTCCGATGACGGCGATGGCGTGTGCATGGTTCACGCCGAGTTTGATGCCGTCGAGGGGCAGCCCTTCGTCGAAGTGACCAGTCGTATTCGTACACAAAGCCGCGTACAGGACTGGAATGTTCTCACATCTGCCGCCGCCGCCGAGTCTGCCGCTTCGTTGGCGCAGTGGACGCGCCCGACGGCCTTGATTCCTACAGACGGCATCGTTCTCAGCACCGCCAGCGAAGCGATCAAGGGCGCGCGCAGCGATGTGGAAAAAGCGCAACACATCTTCGACTGGATTGTGACGAACGCCTATCGCGAGCCCACCGTGTGCGGCTGCGGCAAGGGCGACATCCGGACCATGCTCGAAACCGGCAACTTGGGCGGCAAATGCGCCGACCTGAATGCTTTGTTCGTCGGCCTTTGCCGCTCGGTCGGCCTGCCAGCGCGTGACGTGTTCGGCTTGCGCATCGCGCCCAGCGCCTTTGGTTACAAGGAATTGGGCGCCAACTCGGCCAACCTGCAAGGGGCTCAACACTGCCGCGCAGAAGTGTACTTGGAGGGCTATGGCTGGGTGGCTATGGACCCAGCGGACGTGGCGAAAGTCATGCGCCAGGAAGCCGCCGAATGGATTAAGGACCCTCGCCACCCTCTGGTAGCCCCGGTCCACCGCGCGTTGTTTGGCGGCTGGGAAGGCTGCTGGATGGCCTACAACACCGCGCACGACGTCATGCTGCCTCATTCCCAAGGGCCGCGCCTGAGCTTCTTCATGTACCCGCATGCCGAGACCGGCGGCAAGCGCGTGAACCCGTATGCGCCAAGTGAGTTCCGATACCAGATCAGCGCCAAAGAAGTCGTTGCCTGACGTGCTGTCTTCCCGCAGTGAACGGTGCCCCTCCTTGATGTGCAGCCCCGCCGCGACCCGGGGCCTACGGATAGATGATGCGCTGGTGCGCTGCACATAACCCTACGACACGGTGTACAGGCCGTAGCATTCTCAAAGTACAAAGAGCGTACGTCGTACTTTAGGGTCATGTCGGCCGGGGCCCGGACTATTAAACAAATTAAACAAGTTCGCGTCGGATACGCGACCGTGGGCCGGCCGCGATCAACAGCATTCACGTACACGAGTGTGTCCTCCTGCCGCATACCGCGCTTAGCAGTCACCGTCGAGTGCCCACCTGCCGGTACCGCGCCCGGCGCCCATCCACCTGCTGGTACCGCGCCCGGCGCCCATCTTCAGCCTAATAGCAAGCACTGCACGACGATGAGCAGCGAGACGGTGAGCACGCTCAGAAGGTACATGGGCACGTACACCTTCGAGGCCTCAGCAGCGGACGCCTCGGCACCGTTGGCGTTGAGCAGCATCACAAGCGTCTGCGACGAGGGTACGCCCGCGCTGATGGCGAGGATCATTTGGAGCGTCGGGTCGTTCGGAAGGAGGCCGGCCCTCGTAGCGAGCCGTTGGATGGGCATGCACAACGCAGGCAATGCGAGCAGACGCAGGGCGCACGCGAGCGCGAGGAAACGCCTCTCATCCGTGCAGCAGCCTCCGTCGGTGCAGCAGACTCGGCCGTCGCGAACGCTTGAGCAGAGCGCGTGCACGAAGCCGCCGTCACCGCTGCGCGCACGCCGGATACGCCGCGCTTCGGAATACGCCGTCCACAGGCCAGCGCCGAGGATCACCGTGCCAAGCACGATCCCCGCGTGACCCAATGAGCTCCAGGCGTCGCCAAGCCAGCCAAGGCTGCCGCGTGCGCTGAGCGCCAGTCGCAGGCTCTCCCAGCAGCCCATCGAGAGTGCAGCGAGCACGCACCACAGCACGGCATCGATCCGATAGGCAGCAGCAAGGAGGTAGCTCGAGAGGCGCGCCGGCAGTGTCGGTGCCGCTTCGAGGGGCGGCAACGGCTGCCGGGGGGCGGTGGAGGAGGGCACGGCGCCGACGCTGGAAGAGAGCCCGGCCACGCTGATCGAGGGCGTTTCCATTGCATGCTCGAGCTCGCGTGGCACGCCGCCGCTCTCGACACTCGTGGCGGCGGCGCTATCGTGCTTGTTCAGTGCGTGCGGCTGCTCAACGCGGGTGCCGCCAACACGGGCGGCGTATCCCTTACCCCAACTGAAGAAGATGATGAACCAAGCGGCCAGATCTGCCAGAAGCGAGACATTCGAACGTACTGCACTCAGAATCGGCCGCCGCTGTGAAAGAGCTCATCGGCTGTGGATCCCACACGATGTCGAGTCATCGGGTGTGCGGATGATGTGAATGTCGTGTGCTCAATCTCATGCGCATGATCAGGGTTCGCACAGAGGCCGATGACGCCGAAGCCGGTCTCGAGGGCCTCATCGGGAGCGTCTCGAGTGACCGACCAATTTCGGATTATAGGAATGATGAGCACGAACGGCAACGCGCCGCAATTTCCAAATGTCGTGGTGAGCACCAGCAACTCTCTCCGCGGCGACCGAAGCAGCCGACCGCCGAGCCACCCCAGTGCCGCTCCCAGCGCCAGATGCATGATCGCAACAATGGGCACGCAAGACCACAGCACCAAGCGCTCGACCGAGTAAAACTGGTTCAGCTGTAAGATGATGCACTTGTTAAGGAACTTGAGATGGAATTTGGAGAGGCCCCGAACCGTCGCCGTGTCGAGGACGCCGAAAGCGGCCGCAGCTGCGCCGGTTCCGGTCAGCAGGCCAACTGTCGCTTGACAGCGTGCTGCGACAAACAAGCTATCGAGGAATAGGGCCCACATGTTCCGCTTCCTTCCACGAGATGCACGCGCTTACCGGTAGAAAAGACACGCGCGCGAAAAGACGGAAGTTTGTGAATGTGCGAATGTGAAAGTAAAAATTGTATCTGTGTGTATCTGTGTGTTCGAACACCTTTGTGTGATTGTGAATACGTCAAGTTGTTTCACTGTTAACAAGAAAGCCCAGTTCTCCCCGCGAGAACTCACGCGATGCCGCCGGATCAGCACTTTCTGAGCGGCCTGCTCGACCTGTCCGACCTGTCGTGCCTCGGCCCTCGTAAGCCTCTCAGTCACGCAGCCGACTCAGCCTCCGGAAAACTCGAGGGCGTCTTCATCTTCCTGCCGCTTCCGGTGCAACCCGACATCAGACTTCAGATCAAGACGCTTGGCGGCCGCATCGTGGGCTCGCTCGAGTTCGTCGAGGATGGTGTTCGTAAGTCAGCAACCCACTGCGTGGTGCCATGCGGCCTCAGCGAGCACGCCGTGCGCTCCGACCGGAAGCTCGAGCACGCGCTGCGCACGTGCCGCGAGGTGGGCCACCCGATCGCCGTCGAGACGACTTGGATCGACAAGGTGGCGCGCAGCGAGACCTGGCACGTGGTGCTGCACGAGGAGCACACACCGCCGGTGCTCGCGCTCCTCGACCTGGTGGGCGGCCGCACTCCGAGGCGGCCGGCCGCCTTGCCTCCAGGCTGGCCTCAAGGCTTCGGCTCCGCATCCACGGGCTTCGAGGACGCGCGCGCAGTGATGCCGACATGGCGGGAGCCGGGGCTGGAGTCCGAGCGACCAGAACAGGAGCTCGCTCGTAACGTCTCGAACGCCCTTGGTGCGGCGCCACCGATGCCGCCGGCGTCCGCGCACGCGCCGTACCGGGCGCCCACCTCGGCGCCCACCTCGGCGCCCAAGCGCCCGCAGCTGAGCGGCTCTCTCGCAGAGACGTACGCCTTCCTACGGCGCGTGCACCCGGACCAACTCGAGAGCGAGCAGATGGCGAAAGCCATCGAGAACTCGCTGCTGGACTTTGCGCTCCAGCTGCACGCTCACCGTGGCGACGCCCCAAGCATCGTAGAGGATCCCTTGGAGGTGCTCGGCGTCGTACCGGGCGCGCCTGCCGCCGAGGTGCGCGCCGCGTTCCGTTACGCGGTCCCTGATTGCCTCCCTCATCAGTCTGATTGCCTCCCTCATCAGGTGCGCGCCGCGTTCCGTCGGCTGGCGCTCAAGGCGCACCCCGATCACGGCGGCTCGCCCGCCGCGTTCCTGCGGCTGCAGCGCGCGTACCAGCGGCTGACGGCGGAGACGGAGCCGTCCGTGGACGCGCCCGCGACGGCGCCGAACGCTCCCCTACGTGGCCAGAGCGTCTCGTTACTTACCGGTCCGCGTGTCGATCTCGAGCTACGCGAGCACCGGGCGCTGGTGGAGGCGTGGTTCGAACGCGAAGGCGCGGACCTCGAGGCTGCCGCGACGGCGCTGCAGCTGGCGCTCAGTGCACTCGGGCTGACTGTCAAGGACGTGGGCACGACTAACCGGAACGAGCGCGGCGAGACGATGGCCAACCAGTGCTTCTACCTCTCGCTCGCGCGCGCCTTTTTGCGCGAGGATGCGACGAGCGGTACTGAGCCCACTCGGAGTCTCATCGATGAGACAGCGCTCACGTTCAAGCGCGTGATCGAGGCGGCGGTGCTGCGGTCACACCCGGAGTGGGCAGGCACGCAGGTGGGTGATGACCTGCAGGCTTTCAGCGACTTCCTCTTCTTCGTCCTCGGCAGCGGCAGCGGCAATGCTCTCCTCTCGGAGCTCGCCGTCGCCATCTTCGACTCTACTTCGGGCGCCGTCGAAGTCTTCCGAGGTATCCACTACCCCGATGGCAAGGGGTCGGGGTGTGGCACGGGTGATGGCACGGGCGAGGGAGGCAGCGCTGGCACCCGGCGGAGAGGGAGCGAGGACGAGCAGCGCGCCAACCTCCTCTGCCTGCACTACGTGCCTGGCCACTACCAAGCGCTAGTAGCCACCAATGCGCACGGCGACGCGCGAGGACCGACGCTCGCCGAGCTGGTCAGCACGCTCGATCTGTATCAGGTGAGGTATGTACTGACGGATGGGTGAGGTTGTGCCTGGACTTTCGTTTCGAACGCCGGTGCCCACGACAGGGCACCTTTCGCGTTGTGTTGAACAACTGCGGCCGGACCGCTCGATTGGCCCGAGCGGACGACGGCCGTCGACTGTCTTAGCGCTTCGTGTCGGCCAGCCAATGGCCTGCACCGGCCAGTCAACGCCTCTGTGAGCGATGAGTCCCCCTCTTCGTATCCTCTTTCTGCTCCTCTCCTACCGGCCAGTGTCGGGAAGCGGCCAACCGCCGCCCTCACCAGAGCCCTCGCCACCGCCACCGCCCAGCCCGTCACCGCCGAACCCGTCACCACCGCCGCCCTCACCGCCGCCTCCGAGGTCACCGCCTCCATCGCCGCCGCCACCATCGCCACCACCCTCGCCGCCACCACCCTCTCCATCTCCACCACCGCCCTCTCCATCTCCACCACCGCCGCCGCCGCCCTCACCGCCTCCACCCTCGCCGCCACCGCCATCTCCACCACCCTCGCCGCCGCCGCCCTCGCCGCCACCCTCGCCTCCACCACCCTCGCTGCCGCCTTTGCCACCGCCCTCGCCACCGCCGCCTTCACCACCTCCACCCTCGCCCCCACCATCGCATCCACCGCCGGCGCCACCACCGCCCTCGCCGCCGCCGCCAAGTCCGCCGCCACCATCGCCGCCTCCCAGGCCACCACCACCATCGCCGCCGCCGCCCTCGCCGCCTCCTATGCCACCTCCACCCTCTCCACCGCCGCCCTCGCCGCCACCGCCACCTAGACTACCTCCGCCCTCGCCGCCACCACCCAGACCGCCTCCGCCCTCGCCGCCACCACCCAGACCGCCTCCGCCCTCGCCACCACCACCCAGACCGCCTCCGCCCTCGCCACCGCCACCCAGACCACCGCCGCCCTCATCGCCACCGCCCGTGCCGCCGCCGAGGATGCCACCGCCTCCGTGGACGCCGTACACTCCGGCGCGCCCGCCTCCGCCATCGCGCCCACAGTTTGCGAGCCTCACACTCGATTTCATGGGGATCCTCCTCCTCTCCTCACTCTCCACCCTCGCCCTCATCCTCGCCGTCTGCTTGGCAGTCTGCCTGAGCCGGCACTGCATGCGGCACGTGGCGCCCAAGGCGGCGGCGGATGAGCTCGACATGGCGCTCGATTTGGTCCTTCGCTCGACCGAACTACGACAGACGCTCGCCTTCGACGCTGTCCTTCGTTCACCTGAGCTGCGTGCCCTCGTCCAGGCCAACTCCGCCGCCGCGCCGCGCGCCGCCGCCTTTCCTCGAGCCCTCGCGGCGCCACCCATGCGCCCCGCACCGCTTGTGGTGCGTTCGCCTTCGTCGCCTCAGTCGCCATCGATCGCCTCGTCCCGCTCGACCCTCTCATGGGGCGGGCAGCACAGCGAGCCGCACAGCCACGCCGCTGCTGCGCATGCCGCCTCGGATGCCACCGCCGCGGAGGCCGTCGGCGCGAATGCCGTTGGCGCGGATGCCGCCACCGCCACCGCCGCCACCGCCGCCACCGCCGCCACCGCCGCCACCGCCGCCTCCGCCGCCTCCGCACTCCATCCAGACCGCTCACTGCACCCCGACCACGTCGCATGTCTGCGCCGCTTGAAGGATGAGGAGAGGGTGCGATCCGAGGCGGGTGGTTTCCGAAGTGGAATCCAAAGTCCGCGCGAGGCGCTGCTTGGGGCTATGGAGCTTCGTCAAGCTCTCGATGCATGCAGGGCGAAACAGGCGTGCAACGCGGCCGCGACCGCAGAGGGCGCCGCCGCCGTCGCCGCCGCCGCTGCCGCTGCTGAACGGTATTACTGCAAGCGCGCTGTTCCCTCCTCCCCGAAGCCCGTTCCATCAGGACCACGAAGACCCCCGCCTCGTCGCAGCCCTCCCCGCCGCACCCCATCCCAGCGCAGCCCACCCACGCCGCCGTCCAGAGCACTCGCCAAGTGGACACCGCCCGCCCCGCTGGCCGCCTCGCCGGCCGTAGACCCGCCAAACGAGCGCGCCCAGGGCATCAAGCTCGTCGAGACTCGAGGTTTCGTCAAGGGTGATGCTCGCACAGCCCAAGGTTTCGTCAAGGGTGATGCTACCTCTCCCTACCCTCGCACCGCCGCTCTCACCCTAGCAATGGCCGACGCGGACGATCTCGATGACGATCTCGCTGCCGCCCAGCGAGGCGCCACGCGCGCGAGTCGCGGCGGCGATGGCCACGCTCGCCCTAGTGGCGAGAGCGGCAACTTTGTCTTCGCACGCTCGGCCGCCGAGCTCGTCGAGCGCCAAGATGAGCGCCGCCGGGCTGCCGAGAGGGCTCGCGGGATCGCCGACCGTTACACCGACCGTTACGCCGACTGGTACGCCGAGAATCCTCGCGACGAGCGCCGGCCGCCCTCGAAGCGCCTGACGAGACGACCAGTGGACCGCGATGACACGGATGTCATTCAGGCGCCGCTCAGCGATCGCCTTTCGAGACTGCTCCTGCGCGTCGAAAGGCAAGCGGAGCGCCGATTTGAGCGGAAGCTGGACCAGCTGCAGGCTTGAAGACGAGGCCCCTAAACGAAAGCGCAATAGGTTTAGGCTTTAGCCGTAGCCGGGGATCGAACTTGAAGCAGATCGCACGTTTGTTCCCGGATTGTGAGCACTATCCCCATAGAATCAGGCGCTAGGGGCACCTCTTTAGTGTTTCAACTCAAAGCGAATTTATTGAAAGCTCTCTCAACTGCTCTGAGCGACCGCAGCGGCCGCGCCGCCGTGGGACCGCGGCCTCGTCACCCCGCTCCGGCCTTTGGTCGTAGAGAAGCTAAGTCTACCTTTCGTCTGGTCCACTCACTTCGACTTGCTGAGCAGCTCGGCAATGGTCAGGAGGGGATTGGTCGGGCGCTCCTTCACCACGGTGGCCACGGCCGTCGAGAGCGCCGCATGCACTCCAAAATGCTCGAGGTATGCGCGGTCATCCAGCGCTTGAGGTGCAGCACCAGCAGACTCTGCAGCCGCACCAAACAAGCCGTCAGCGCGCAGCTCTACCAGCTCGGGCGTGTCAAGAGCGTTGCGGCCGAACTCGACATCAGCAGTGATAGCATCGATCAGATGCTGGAAGGATTCGAATTTGGCCTGCGGCCGAATGAAGGCACATACTAAGAGGTTCATCTGAGCGTCATAAAAGTCGCGTCCTTGAAAGTCGTGTGTGATGTAGGCCTCGACAGTGCGTTCCTTGTTCTCGAATTGCGGGTTCCAGCCGATGGAAAGGATGGCCTTGTGCACCGCGCGCGCCTCCTCGGGCAGCGTCGGATCGGCAATTGATGCCCATCCTATGTACACGCCCTCCGTGGAGGCATCAAGCTGTTTCTCAAAGGCTGCGGGGTCGAGGTTTGCCGTCGGCCATCCCAGCTGCTTTGAGCCGCGCTGGAAGCCCTTCACCACCTTGCCAGCGAACCTGTACGGGCCCACGCGCTCGATGACGCGCTCCACGGCCGCCATCACACACGGTTGGTCCGCAAAAGAAGGAGGTCCTCATAAGACTTTTCCGAGAAAAAACATGACCTTTTCAACAGAAAGTGGTGCCTTCTCTTGTGAAGAAACCCAAACGGATGCTCCCGGCGCTGCGTCAAGACATAGAAGATTCCACTGTCGCGATGGCTGCTCAGCCGCCGACGACCACGCCACGTCGTGCTCCTACCGATGCCGTGGAAGAAATGTCGCTCAGCCTGAAGCGCATGGATATTGCTGCCGGTAGCGCCAAGCGCCGCGCCCCCGATGGTGAGATGTACACACGCCAAGAGTTTCAAGACTTTTTCGGCGGCCTCGAGGAATGGGACGCCGCCGCACCCAAGAAGGCGGAACGCAAGCCTGGGGTGCTGCCGGTGCCTGTGCCTGTGCCTGCTCCTCCCCCAGCTCCCCTGCTGGCCGTGCCAATCTCCGAAACCGTCCCGGCACCTCGGCCGTCTCTTTTTGTGGGCAATCTGAGCAAAAAAGGACCGGCGGCACGTCCGCCACCAGGCGTCCAGGACTTGCGCGTGGACCGGCAGACAGCCTTCGGCAATCCATTCCCAATGGGCGCTGATGGGCACGATGAGCACTTCCGTGATGCCGTGTGCAACGCGTGCGAGGAGCTCCTCGAGGACCCGCTCGGTGCCAATCTTGACGCGATCGCAGCCAAGCACCAATTGCGTGTCGACGGACGCTTCAGGAATCCAGCAGCGCGCCAGGAGCTCTCCGACGCGCTCGGCGCGGCTGAGGCGCGCCTGCGGGCTGGCGAGTCGCTGCGCCTGATGTGCTGGTGCTTCCCGAAGCGCTGCCACGCCGACGGCATCGCGCAAACGCTGTGCCGTCGCTTGCGCGAAGCTGGCATCGAGGTAGACGTCGTTGGGCGGCCAGGCTCCGGCGCCCATGACAACGCGACTCGGAGTGGTGGCGCCGCCGCGACGCTGGAGGTGGAAGCTGCCCTGAGCGCTGCCGCTCACCGCCGCGAAGACGGTGGCCGAGGTTGTGCACCTGGCCGTGGCGGCCGTGGGCAGGCGCGGGGTCGCAGAGGTGTGAGCCGTCTGCAGTGAAAATGAATATGGCCAGCGCTTACTGTAGAGTGGGGCACGCTCCTTTCGTGAATTAGGAACTGATGCCACATGTTCAAAGCCGACCCTCAAATATAGCTTTCCAACATTCGCCTTACGCCACGTTACGCGCGGCGCACTTCTTTTGACTAGGGCGGGCGGGGGACCTTCCCACCGACTCAGGTACGGGTAATTACCTCATAGGCTTTGAACACTGTGCAATAGGTCAACAGAGCGGAGCGCTTGAACCGAGCCCGCACAATTCAACACAGCTTCCACACCTCCTCGTCCGAGTCATCGAGATTATGCGTGTGGAGTTCGCCATCGTCGTACGCAATCTGATGGCCCCGTCGAGAGCTGAAGCTCTTGACCAACCCGTCATAGCACACACCGTCACCGTCGCCGAGCCACCACACGCGCACGCGCCGCCCGACGAGGGCAGTGCCTCGCAGGACCGGCGCGTCTTCCTCAGCCCCCTCTTCCCCCTCCTCTGCTTCCAATCCCGCCACCTCCACTGCCATCTGTGGGTCCGCCTCCGTCCCGTCGCCCATTGGTTTGACCAGCTCCTTCCCCCCCTTCCCCTCCCCCTCCTCCTCCTTCTCCTGGTTCTCTGCCTCGTCCTCTGCATCTTCCTCGCTCGCACCCAAAAGGAACGAACTGCCTCCCACCGGTCTTCGCTGATCGGCAACCGCTTTCCCACCACTGCTGTCCACCTCTGTTGCGAGCGGCGGCACTGCCACCGCTCCCGGTACCAGCAGCACTGCAGTCGCCTTCGCCGCCGTCACCATTGCGGTGGGTGCTGCTGCAGCCTCACGGTTCTGCCATCGCTGCAGCAGAAGCTGCTGCTGCTGCTGCTGCTGCTGCTGCTGCTGCTGCTGCTGCTGCTGCTGCTGCTGCTGCTGTCGCACTTGAGCAGAGGCCGGCCACGGAGAAATAGAGTGCGGCTGAGCGGGCAGCTGCGACGCAGCGGCTACAGGTAGTGGCATGGGCAGCTTACCGATCAGCAGCACCAGGCAAGTGGTGCTCGGCGGTTTGGGTCGCGCAAGGCCGATCAGCAATAGTGCAGGTGCCTGCAAAGTGCCGACTCCCGCCGACTGGCAGTTGACCTTGACACGCGGTAGCACCGTTCCGCAGCTGGCCTGAAGCGTGGCCAGGCCACTGTCATCGTCGAAGACTGTCACGTAGCCTTGGATGACTGCAAGGGAGGGCGCGCGGGCTCCGGCATGCACCACAGGTCGCTTGCCGTCAAGGCTCAGACACTCGTCGCCCCACACATCGGCGACGGCCGCCTTCGCGAGCGGCATGAGAGCGGCGCCGAGTTGGGCGTGGGAGTAGAACGTGGTGGCATGATCGAGCTGCGATCTACGTAACTTCGCCACGTAGACGTCTTCTGTCTTGTGTGGATACGCCGTTGCCGGGCCCATGCCCACCTCATACTCGAGGGTCATGCCCACCCGAAAGGCCTCGACCTGCGTGGCTTCCCAAAAGGGCGCAGCGGACGAGTCGCACGCACATAATCGCAGCAGACTATGCTTACGCTCATCCAGCACGGCTATGCACTTGCCCACGATGCCATTCATGCGGGCGGTTGTTTTTGCGATCAGCACCCCATAATTCCATTTGGTAGCTGGCGCAACAGCAGCGTCACACACAGTGGAGGAAGACGGTGCGGCTTTCTTCTTGATGCGGTAGGGCCTAGGACGCTTGGCAGGCACGTCTTCACTGCTGTCGTCTACGGACACGGTGACATCCATGACGCTGCGCCTCTGCGCTGACGCATTCATAGGTGCGCGAAATTCAAGTGTGAAGAGAAAGCCACACATTCCCTTACCGGGAAAAAGACACCGGGGGGAGCCGGGACACACACGGTCCCGACCGGTAGGTTCCTACGGTGGTCCAGGGTCCCCGAGCTACTATGGTGGTACGGCTTGCATACGTATGTACGCCGGTCCCGGTGTCTTGGGTGTCGAATGATAAACACTGGGAGCCACAGTGTGAAGAGAATGTTGGTTCTTCACAGCCAATGCGTGCATCACAAACATGCCACATGCAAGGAATGTCAAGGCAACACTGACTCGCAGCCCCGGTCACTCAAACTCTTTTCTCAAGTCGAGTAGAGATGTAGAGTCATCCACAACAAAGTCTCAATCCGAGTTGAGGGTGACGGTCTTCGGCCGGCGAGCAGGCGTGCCGTCGGCGACCTTGACCCCTGCGTCATCGGACGGTGGCGCACGCGTGCACGGCGAGCGTCAGGTGGTCGATAGGTGGCACGAGAGGCGCGCACCCAGTTACGCAGGGCGGGCGGGCGTACATTTGTTGCCGTCGGGGAAGGTGATGCCGGGTGAGCCAAAAGTGTCCCACTTGCCAATGAGCATGCCGACTTCACCTTTCGTCTTAGGCGAGAAATCGATCGAGATGGACTCACCGTCCTCGGATACCTTGCCCTCGAGCTTCCACACCTCGGACAGCTCCGGCACACGATCGCACATGTATTTCCCCGGCACTGTTGTATCCACGCCCTTGACATACGCGACAGGGTTGCGGCCCTTGCGCCCAGCGGGATCGACCTTAGGCCCGACGACTTTGACGCTCCGGAGACAGCCAGGGTGGTTGGGATCGTCGTATTCGCCCGTAAAAACGCTGGACGTCCCAGTGCGAGCAGAGACCGCATGAGCCGCCAGTGGCGCCGCCGCAGCAGCGCCGGCGACGAACTGCGCAAGCATGTCGCGGCGCGTGGAGAGCGAGCCGGGCGAGAAGCTAAGAGTCATAACCACGAGGCTGGCAAACATCGGAGCGGATGCGACGCGATGGAGGGAGGACGCAGGACCGCGAGGAATCACGTTGTGAATTTTCCGGAAATTTCCTGCGCCGTCGTGGGCTCTCGATCGTGCTCTGTCGAGAGCGTGTGCACTTCCACACACGCACCAGGGATGCTTGACCCGCAAGCGGTCATGCGGTACCTCAACGGTGGCATCCGGTCAATGGTGGCATCACTCTTCCTTCCGAGTCTTTAGACTTTAGACAGTGCCACCCTGACCTTCGCTCAGAGTGGAATACGCTTCGAGCACTCTCACTCGCCATATATATCCTGCAGCATCTTTTTCATCGACGGGTCGGCGGGCGCTTCCGAGCGCACCACCGTCCCCTCGTACTTGATCGGTGCTTCTGTGATGGGCATTTCGATGTTGGACTGCATGGCTTGCAACGTGAGGTACAAGAAAGCAAGGAATCCGAGCAGCAGAGTGGCTCCGATTGCTGTGAGCGTCGGCGTCCTCAAGAAGGCTCCGAACGGCGAGAGCATACCCGCAATCAGCCCGGTCACACTCGTCACGCCAAAGCGCATGAAGCGCACCACTGAGACAGAGAGGAAGGTCGGCAAGTGAGCGCATGAGGTGCTGCTACGAAAGGGCATAGCATCGCAAAGTTATGCGCACACGCTCACCATTCTCCCAAAACGGTGCCTCCTGCATGCGAAGAGGCTCCAGTCGGCGCATTGGCGAAGCCGCATGTTGGCAGATGGCGGTAACGCGTGGCGTGAGCGAGATGAGCATCGTCGGCGCGGCCATTGCTGTGCGACATTGCGTGTGAGTAGCTGACGCACACGTCGGCTGCCGAAGCACCGCTGGGTGCTTTGCCAAGGCTGCGGCAGTGGACAGTAATGCGGCGAATGAAGCGCGAAGCATGGCGTGGCCGAAGAGCCGCATCTTGCGCGTTCTCGGCTGTTTTCAAAGACACGGCTCTGGGACCCCTGTGAACAAACGCACAAAGCACAATTCAGCCACATACATTCAGTTCCGGGACAGCCTTCATGATCCTGGGGCCTTACCTTTCCCCCGAATCTTGACGAACCCCAACTAATTCCCACTGGAGGCCCAAGAGACGCCCCTCCTCAACACCTACTCGGCCGTTCGTATTCAATCTCTTGCACATGAATCATCCTCCAACTCGTCCGAAGGAAATGCCTGAAGCAGTCCTGTAACGGAAATTTACGGCCGGTAAAGCCCATGACGAAATTTACCGGCCCTTACTGACGAAATTTCAACGAAACTTTTCCCGCGCCGTGCGCTACAACTCTACGAGACTCTTTGACGAAATTTGACGAAATGCTGCCAGCAGCCTGTACACGTCTGCGGGCGCGTCCTCGGCAATTGATGCTCAGGCTCAGTCAAACCTGTCCTCAACTTCAAGCAATTGGCAATTACCCTATTACCGCGTGTCCTGATTACCGTCTCAAATGACGTCGTGCGGGCGCGTCATCGGCAGTTGAGATGGCGAATGCCACACACCGGCCCAGAACCGCCCAAGTGCCAAGAGGCGGCACAAGGCGGCGACGTGAGCGAGTGCACTTACATCCCCCCCCTTCATTTGGAGGGTGGAGGGCGGAAGAAAAGTCATGGCGTCGTCTCGGGCGCATGTGCGACGTGTCGGCCTTCACGCTAGTCCCTCAGGCAGTGATGACCGAGACTGGCGATCGCCTGCTGGGCACGCTGCCCGCGATTCTTCAGACTGCCGTGCTAGGAGAGTCGTCGGAAATGCCGGCGGGCTCGGTTCCCGTCAAAGGCTATGACTTCAACAACGGCGTCGATCTGAATGCAGTGCTACAGTCCTTTGCGACAACTGGCTTCCAGGCGACCAATTTTGGCCTCGCGGTCGATGAGATCAACAAGATGCTGGCGTGGCGCTTGTCCGACGAGCCCGTGGCGCCGGACGAGATTGACATCGATGGCAATCCTCCGGATCCGGAGGCGCGCGCCAAGGTGCGCACGACCATCTTCTTGGGCTGCACATCCAACCTGATTTCGGCGGGCACGCGCGAGACGATACGCTACCTGGTCGAGCACAAAAAGGTGAGCTGCCTGGTCACCACGGCCGGTGGCGTCGAGGAGGATCTGATTAAGTGCATGGCGCATCACTACATGGGCGATTTTGCGCTCAAGGGCGCCGAGCTGCGCTCCAAGGGGATCAACCGCATTGGCAACCTGCTCGTACCCAATCGGAACTACTGCCTGTTCGAGGACTGGTTCTCGCCCATCCTCGACGAGATGCTGGCTGAACAGCTCGGCGCAACGAAGACCATCTGGACTCCGTCCACGATGATCAAGCGCATGGGCGAACGCATCAACGACAAGTCGTCGGTGCTCTACTGGGCCGCCAAGAACGACATCCCGATCTTCTGCCCGGCGATCACCGACGGCTCGATCGGCGACATGATCTACTTCCACTCGTTCAAGAACCCCGGCTTCATCTGCGACATTGCGCAGGACATTCGCAAGCTCAACGACATGGCGCGCACCGCCCGGCGCACGGGCATGTTGATCTTTGGCGGCGGTCTGGTGAAGCACCACATCTGCAACGCCAACCTGATGCGCAACGGCGCCAACTACTCCGTCTTCGTCAACACCGCGCACGACTTCGATGGCTCCGATTCGGGCGCCAAGCCCGACGAGGCCGTCTCGTGGGGCAAGATTCGGTTGGATGCGACCCCTGTCAAGGTTACGGCCGAGGCAACGCTCATCATGCCACTCCTGGTCGCGCAGACGTTTGCCCGGGAAGGTGAAACGCCGGCCAAGTGAGCGTTCAGGTCGCAGCTGAGAGGATGTGTGCGGGGGGCGCGGGGAGCGGTTCTGAAGTCCGGTCGGACCGCTGAGGACATGAAGCTTTTTTTTGCCCAGGAGGTGTCCAGTGGGTGTGTTTCGATACTCCCTGGAGTTAGAAGTTGGGGCCCTCGGAGGCGCGGCGGGGGGTGAAAAACAAGTCATTCCAGCACGTTCGCAATCACGGCTGCCTCCTGCTCAGGTTTCCAGGGGTCTCAGGCTAGTGTGACGAAGTGCACCGGCCCGGCCGGGCGTCGCCGTCGGGTGCGTGCGCCGTGCGGGGGTAACGATAGTGCATAGTCTCGGTAGATTCGAAGTTTCCGAACCGCTCTCGCACCGGACCGCCGCTCACAACTCAGTTACAACTGAAACATGTTTCCGCTGTGTCGACAGCCAATTCAAAGCATCACATCAATCATCATTACCCAGCCGCTGGAACTGGGGCAACTCTGCGACGTGCTGCATATGAGCGTCGGGATGCGCCTGTCCACCTTGCTCGAGATCGTATCTCTCGCGCTCCTTGTCTCGGTGCTCCTTCTTGCGCTCGCCATCGACCACGTAGAAGTAGCGCACGACGGCCTTAAGGTCTTTGGTCTTCACGTAGTCGCGCACGCTTCGCAGGTCGACGGTTTTGGATCTCGCGAGCGCCGCATGCAGATGTCGCTCCTCCACCTTACTCCAAGTCTCGCCTGAGCCGCCGGAGCTCCGTTGCAGCTGCGCCAATGCGGCCGCCGCGTCACCGCCACACGCATGCAGTGCTGCCAGCGCCAGCTCGATCGGGAAGTCCTGCTGCGCCGATGTTTGTGTCGGCGGCTGCTGCGGTGGGCCACCGACGAGAGCCAACGACTTCGCGAGGTAGGCATCGAGAGCGATGCCACCCATGCCGGCGGCACCCATGCGTGTGGCGCTCCAAACGAGGGTGTCGCCGCGCTCGAAACACGTGGATGGCACGGGCGCCGGCAGGACCTCCGCCTGGAAGTCGTCGCCGATGCTGATGCACGCGGCCTCGTAGCCGTATGTCGCACTCGCAGCAGGCTCTTCCTCACCAGGGTCGTCCTCGCCCGCTGCGCTGCGCGGTCGCCGCGCGCCGGAGCGCGCTGACTTAGGCGTTGGGCGCGCGGGCTCGTCGGACGCGCCCGTGCGCTTGCGTGAATTCGGACTGAGCTGCAGCCGCATGTGGTGCTGTAGAGCGGGCCGCTCGGGCTCCTTGAACTTGCTCGGGGTCTTGACCGACCGACCCGAGCGCGAGACGTTGGCCTTGTCCTCCTTGACCACCTCGACGGGCCGCTCGGTGCGCTTGCCAGAGCGCGGCTTGTGCTTGCCTGAAGGTCGCTTCGGCTTGCCGTGCTTGCCAATCGACGGGTCGCGTGGGGGCACGTTCGTTGGCTTGGGCTCGGGCATCTTGGCTCCAAATATGAGTTTCGCGAATGCGGCCGAGCTGGGCAGATCCGGGCGTGCACAGGCGCGCTGCCGCAGCCGCTGCAGCTCATCCAGGCGTCGTGCATCACCCGAAACATCTTGCAAAAGGTTGAGGTGCCGGGCCAAGAGAACATGCGAGCGTGGCGCGCTGAGCATGGACGGCATGGCGCTTCTGCCGCTGTCGAGCCACGCGGCAAAGTGCAAGAGTGGCAAGCTACTCGATTGGGCGGGTGTCATAACTTCAGACTTCATCCGGCGCTAGCGAGCTCCGTGGCCGCGCAACCACAGGTGTTCGGCGAATTGCGATTCGAGGGCCGCGCGCGCGCGCACTCGAAACGGCCTGCGGATGAGTTTTGGACTTCGAACGGCGACTCTCACAAGGATGAAAGTCTGTTCGGCTCCTCCGCCTCACCGTTGTCCATCCATGGTTCTGTGTCGTCCGATTGCCTTTTCGGGAACACCGCACGAGAGATGCCCAATGTAGAGAAATCCTGGTCGCGACCGTGTCCGCCACCCCAGCCTCCAAGAGAGCGGCAGAGGCGTTCTCGTAGTAGAGATGCCCAATGAGGCTTCGCCGCTGTTGTTTCTTGCTCCTCTCGTGACGACCCGACAGCACATACTCAACTACGTGGGTTTCGGACTCGGCTTTGGCTTCGCCGCCGGCTCGCTCAAGACATCGTCTGCCTTCCTCTCCTCACTCTTCTCTCCAGAGATAGCGTCCACGGGCAACGCCTTCTTCTACGGCTTCTGGATGCTGGGAGCGTTCTTTTGCGCCGCCCCTGTGACGCGATGGCTCGGGTCAAAGAGGACGCTCGTGCTTGCCCAGTGCGCCGCCGCTGTGTACCAACTGTTACTGCTCACGGCATCAGCACTCGGCGGCTCAGATGAGAGCACTACGGCGACCGTCCTCTTGTGGTCTGCGTGCGCACTTGCAGGCCTCGCCGTCGCTCTTCTGTGGACCGCGCAGGGGGTGTACTTTGCCAACGCGGCACAGCTGTACGCGACGGCGCGCGGCGATTATGTCGCGATCGTTGGAGCGCGCGAGGCGATGTCATGGATGGCATCCATCTTCGCTGCCCTCTACATGAGCGTCGAGGTCCTCGCGCGATGCGGCGCGGCGACGGCGGTGCTCTTAGCCGGGAATGGGCAGCCGCATTGCTGGGACTCGGGAGACGCTGCTGACGTTGGAGATGCGGGATCTCCAACCATGTCCACTCCCGGGACTGTGCGGTCGTGCTGGTATCCGGGGGAGAGCGTGTACATCTTCCTGGCGTGCATGACGTTCATCGCCGTGCTCATCACCTCGTTCCTGTTCGACGTGGACTCGATGCACGCGGTGCCCAAGACCTTCCACCAGCGCCTCGAGGCAAAGCTGGACGCACTCGCAATGAGCACCACTGGGGCGCAGAAAGCCGCCCCTCTCGTCTCACCACTCTCCACGATACGGCTGCTGCTGACCGACCCCCGCACACTGCTGCTTCTGCCCACGAACCTGGCAAAGGGCGCGGCGGAGACCTACGTGATGAACTTCGTCAACGGCGACCTCATCAAGCGTTCGATGGGCATGGCGATGGTAGGCTACATCTCGGGCGGCGCCGTCCTTTGTGCGGCGATGGTGGGTCTTTGCACCACGCTCACGAATCGCACGTGTGGCCGGCAGCTGACGATGCAAATTGGGCATGTGGCTTGGATGACGCTGGGCGCCGTGCCAATCATCGCTCTGGCCGTCGCGGGCTCGGTCTCGACGCTCGAGGAGATGCCCCTGGCCGCATACCTCGCGATCGGATGTTACCTGGCGTACGCCGTCGGCCGCGGCGTATGGGACTCCACCAACCGGTACGTGTCGGCGGCGCTCTTCCCGCGGAATCTGGCGGAGATATTTGCACTTATCCGGTTCTTCGAGGGCATCTCTGCCACGACGCTGTTCCTCCTCTGTGGTGCGGGTTCGCCCGTCTCGTGCCACGATGGCCAGCCAATCGACACGACCCTCGTTGTACTCGGCGCCCTCGCGCTTCCGTGCTACTACTTTGCCGAGTCGCTCAATGGAAACATGCAGCAGCCAGCGGCGGCGAGCGCCGACTCGGCTCTAAGACACTAGTCTTGTGCCTTCATAACGAGCGCAGGATCGGTCACTCGAAATATAAATATAGCCTCCAATAATTTCTTTCTTACATTCACATGTTGAACGCCGGCTTTCTCTCTCATAGATTCTTCACCATGATCCATGTTTTTCATTCACAGGGCTACCTTTGTAGGTCGCACACACTCGTCGGACAGACGGAGCCGAACGATAAAAGGCATGGATAAATTGCCGGCATGATAAAAGGATGATCGACGAAAATCGCAAAATAATAAGGCGCTTCACACAAATGACGCTTAATATGAAGAGGGCAGCACTCTGTCATCTTGTGAACAACCCAAGATGTATACGCTCGGAAGACCGAGCGAAGGCTGACTGGAGATAGCCGCGCCTGCATGCGCTGTGGAGTGTGGTGCGTTGCCCAGGTGTGGCCGTGCGTGCCTAGGCGGCCGTACACACGTCGCCCCAAAGCTCTCGTCGTCGGTGAGCAAAAGGAAGAACTCGACGTACCTCGGTCTGGATGGTCGCGAGGTAGTCTGGCAAATTGCCCGTGATAACGGGCCCGAGCATGAGCGCGGGATCGAGGTAGCAGGAAGGAACGAAAACAGCATGTCGCCCATGAATCCGAGCAGACTCTTGAAAGTGATGAGCGCGTTCTTACGCAGCGGCTTCTCGGTCTGTGTCAGGCTCGTTGGAGTTGGTTTGTTGTGTGTTGCAGGACGCCATCTCGCCGATCTTGCTTCTGCTTGGGCAGCCCCATCTTTGCGTTCGCAAAGTCGCCGGCCGAGCGCAGGCGCGGGAACTTGGTGATGTCGAAAAGGGCGGCGCCCGTGCGCTCAAAGAATAGGTCCTTGAGCTGCATCTGGAGCTGATCTGTGCGCTTGGCGTCTCCAAGCTTGACGGCCATCCGCAGTTGTTCGGAGAGTTTCTTCTCGGGGGGCAGCGCGAGCAACGCCTTGATTGCGCTCACCTCGTCGCACACGAAATGTAGCTGGTCGGCCTCAGCCACGACCGCCGCAAGGGGCGCGTCTTCGAGGGTTGTGAGCGCGAGCCGGGCCATTTTTATCAGCGCACGCATTCTGTGCGCGTGGTGTACGGCCGCGGGCAACTCGTAGTGCGAGAGCCCGAGGTGGCGCGAGCGCTCGATGGCCCGCTCGAGTTGCTTGAGGTCCGAGCAGCTGATGCCCGCCTTGAGCTCGGCACGCACCGCATCGAGATTGGCGTCGAGGGCTCGCGCCGCTTGCAATAGCTCGCCGTAGCTCGCAAAATGCTCCTCGCCCTTGCTGCCGACCGAGGCGAGCGCTAGCTTGAGAGCCTCGTGGTGCAGCACCGCCACACACATCTCAAGCTGCTTAGCCACCTCAGCGACATGCAGCACTGGTGCCGCCAAAACTGGGCGCGCCACGAGTGAGGGCGCCTGTGGTACCCTTGGCGGCACACACAGCTCATACAGTGCCTTCACGTCCTTGAGAGGAGTCCAAGTGGCAAGTCTGCCATCCGCCGCGAAGCAGAAGGTTTCCTCGTTGACGTAGCCACCGTTCCAATATTGCTTGATGACTTCGGCTGCAACAGGCCCGTACTGGTTCCCAGAACTGTCGACGAAGAAGTAGTCCGGATGCGAGGCCATTGTCTTGGCCTCGCGCTCGCAGACCAGCAAGAGGCGCGTGAATGGGTGGAGCGACGCCATTTTGCTCGCCCAAGGTGGTTGGTCCAGAAGTTCCGCGGAGTGCGTACCTACCGCGTGGCCGACCCCGCCTCCTCCGGTTCACTTGCGCCCTATTCTGTAAAGGGTCGATATGAGACACTGGGCTTACTTATAAGTTACTGGTAGTGTGTGAATAACTTCCCGAGCCCTTGTTCCCAAGTAACTTCCGGCATTTAAAGGGGACAGGGTCAACGCTCCAGGCAACTGACACCGAAGTGCGACGTCTGCTACAGTACCGTGTTTGCTGTGTCGGTGGCCTCTTAGTCGGCCGCCGTGTGGGTCTGAGGGTTGGCCGGGGTCCCCTGCCTGCGTCAGTGCGAGGTCTGAGGTCGGACCCGGTTACCCGGTGGTGCCGGCCTTCTTGATATCGTCCTATGTGTGTGAACTATGTGCATGAACTAACATGTGTGTCTCGGCTTCCCTGGAGTAAACTTGTCTATAGGACCCGGTCTTCACGGCAGCACGTGCTCGCCATCTCGCCGTATACTATCGCGGCGGCCACCTCGACCCCCCCCCACCCCCACCCCTTCTCGCTTTTCTCGTCGTGATTTTTTCCCACGTCGTGTCTCTCCGCGTACTCGTACTCGATACTCGTACTCTGTACTCC
>Ga0180441_100769_pt1 | contig 20934 bp, 16 predicted proteins | sample ChrtobMetaP5_8mM_FD_120633 | JGI IMG/M metagenome (GOLD analysis project Ga0180441, IMG submission 120633) | Chrysochromulina tobin associated microbial communities from unialgal haptophyte culture, Seattle, Washington, USA - P5_8mM MetaG | ecosystem: Host-associated > Algae > Haptophytes >...
CCACCTCCCTCGCCGCCACCGTCACCTCCTCCGTCTCTGCCGCCACCCCCCACGACCCCGCCGTCCCTACCACCCCCACCCCCGCCCTCGCCCCCGCCGTCACCCCCACCGCCATCTCCACCACCTGCGCCGCCACCGTCGCCACCTCCGCCGCGACCGCCGCCGCCAGCGCCACCGACTCCGTCACAACCTCCGCCTGCGCCACCACGATCGCCCCCACCGTCCCCACCACCTCCCTCGCCGCCTCCTCCCTTGCCACCCCCCCCATCACCGCCACCCTCACCACCACCGTCGCCGCCGCCGTCATCACCACCACCGCCATCTCCACCGCCGCCATCGCCACCACCCCCGGCGCCGCCACCGCCTTCACCACCACCGTCGCCACGACCAGCACCACCGCCGCCATCGCCGCCGCCTCCCTCGCCTCCACCCTCACCACCGCCCTCGCCGCCGCCAACACCACCACCACCGATGCCACCACCTCCTTCCCCCCCACCACCATCACCACCGCCGCCGTCACCACCATCCTTGCCACCGCCTCGATCGCCGCCACCACCATTGCCACCGCCGCCGTCCCCACCCCCTCCGTCTCCACCACCACCGTCGCCACCACCACCGTCTCCGCCACCACCGCCCCCGCCCCCGCCGCTGCCGTGCTACGACACCTTCGTGCCCGATCCTCGGGGCCCATGGCTCATCTACAGTAGCGTCTCTGGCTACCCCGGCTTCTCGGCGGCCTCGTGCAGCTTCTTCGCCTCTCCGGCGGCGATCAACGGGAGCTACTGCGCCCTCTACAAGTGGATCCACGCGGACCCGACGGTCGTCTGCTGCATCTGCAATGGCGGCACGCGCGTGCAGCCGCCGCCGCCGCCGCCGCCCAAGCGCCCGCCGCTGCCCCCTGCGTCGCTGCCGCCGCTGCGACCGCCGCCGCCCGCACCGCCGCCCTCGCCGCCCACGTCGCCGCCGTACGCGCCGCCGCCGCTGCCTCCGGCGCTGGCATGCGGCTACTCGCCGCCGCCGCCCTCGCCAACGCCGCCGCTTCCACGGCGGCCGCCCTGGCCGCCCTGGTCGCCTCCCCGCCATCTCCCGCCGCCCTCCCCAGCGCCGCCGCCCCCCCCCGCGCCTTCTCCGCACATGCCCTCCGACGGCAGTCCCCCCGTCGATGGCATCTCGTCGACTCTCCCAAATATGGGTGGCAGCGACTCCACGGGCTCGTCTTGGCTCACGTGGACCCAGGTGCTCAAGGCGACGCTCGTCTTGATTGCGATCTGATTGCGATCTGATTGCGATCTGATTGCGACTGGATTGCGATCTGAGCGCGTCTGATTGCGTCAGAGTGCGTCCCTCTCCCCTCTTGATTGCATGCATCATCAGCCTGAGGGCGTCCCTCTCCCCTCTTGATTGCGCCCCTCCTCATCTTTGATTGCGTCCCTCATCACCTCTGATTGCGCCCCTCATCACGTGTGCATGCGTCCCTCATCACCTCTGATTGCGTCCCTCATCACGTGTGCATGCGTCCCTCCACAGAGTCGCGTCCAGCTGGGGCAGCACGCTGTCCCGGCATGGATGCTCACCCTCGGCGGCTTCGTGCTGCTCCTCATCGCGCTGTGCGTGCTTCTCGTGTGCTGCGGCTCGCCCAAGCGACGCAAGCTCACCATCCTAATGTGGTCACACCCGAATCCGGCCATGGGGCCCTTGTACATGCCCGACGAGATGCGCTGGGAGTTTGCCTTGGACATCGGGCTCGAGGCCCCCCCCTCGTTCTGCCGGGGCCTCGCGCTCCTCTGCTGCAGCAGCTGCAGCTGCAGCTGCTGCTGCTGCTGCTGCTTCCGAGGCGCGTGCGCGGTAGGGCGGCGCGCCGAGTCGGGCGTGGCCAGAGGCTCTCACGCCGGTAGAGGCGCCAAGATGGGCACTCGAGGCGCCAAGATGGGCACTCGACGAGCGGCCGATAACGGCGGCGGCGGCAGTGGCGGCGGCAGTGGCGGTGGCAGTGGCGGTGGCAACTGTAGGGCCGGCACCGGCCGTGTCGCCCGCGACGGCGCCCGCGGAGGCGGCCGCGACGGTCGACCATGCGCGTCGCAGATCGTCGACTCGGCCGCCATCACCCTCACCGTCACCACCGCCGCCGTCTGCTCAGCACAGTCCACAGCGGCACAGGACACAGGCTACGACGCGCGCGGGCGCTTCAATCCACTTCGCCCGTCGAGGCTGCTCGTGCATTCAAACCCAGCCATCCGTTGGTTCTATCAGCCGCCCGACGCGCCCTGCCTTCCGACGCGCGCGGCATGCCCACCACGGCGCGCGCCGTGCCCTCCGACGCGCGCGCCGCCCGAGGCCTATCACGCCGTCGACGCCGCCATTCGCCGTGCCGCCGCCCCTGGTGCCACGTGGTACCAGGACAAGGACGTCACCTGGTGCCACGGTTGCGACAAGGACGTGCCTTCAGTGGCGGCCGCGGCCGTGACTTTCGGACGTTCCAAGGACGTGACTTTCGGACGTTACAAGGACGTGACTTCTGTGGCGGCCGCGGCCGCCTCGTGCACGCACGCGCGCAAGTCGAGCAGACGACCTGGGACGAGTAGGTCCGCGTCGTCCCGGGCGCCGAAGCGTCACCCGTCGCCCGTCGCCCTTGAGGGTGAGATTGAGGGGGAGATTGTGGGGGAGATCTCGCTGCACGCGGGCGCCGTGGCGGGCGCTCCAACGCGGCGAAGCGCGTCGGGCGCGCGCCGTGCCCACCACGGCGCGCACCGTGCCCACCCCGGCGCGCACCCGGCACCTCGGGACACGACAGCGAGGCGGCCTGTGGAACGAAGCCCGACCTGTGGGGAACGAAGCCCGACCTGTGGGAACACGGCCTGTGGGGAACGAAGCCCGACCAAGCCGCCTGCCCTCGTTCGCATCCACCAGGAGCAGCAGGCCGCTGCTCAGCGCCGCTGTGAGGCCAACGCCGCCGCCGCTGTCTCCGCTGCCCGGGACGGCGTCTGCTCGGATCCAAACGGCCACGTGGTCCTCGCCCGGGACGGCGTCTGCTCGGAGCCCAGCCGCGGAGCTCACGACGACGATCTCCACAGGGGAGATCGAGCCGATCTCAGCAGGGGAGATCGAGCCGCCGCCGCCGTCTCCTCTGCCGCCGCCGCCGCCGCCGCCGCCGCCGCCGCCAGCCCGCAGGGGTACGGCGCGGGCGGAAGCGTGCCGCCGCGGCACGACGAGTCGGATGGGTTTCGTCACGACCAGTCGGATGGGTTTCGTCACGACGAGTCGAATGGGTTTCGTCACGACGAGTCGAATGGGATTCGTCACGACGAGTCGGGAGCGGCGGTTGGATGGGGTTCGTCAGCCGTTCTCGAGACGCTCGAGGGCTCCGACTCTCCCAAATATGGGTCGAATGGCTTCGTCAAGAACGGTCGTTCCACTGGTCGTCACGCGACGTTCCATCCGCCACCGCCCCTTGCGCCTCTACCGCACTTCACCGCTCCTCAGCACCTTGGCGCCGCCGGCGACGGCGGCGGCGGCGGCGGCGGCAGCATGATCGGTGGCGGGAGCGAAGGCAGCTCCCGCGAGCGCCGTCCTGGTCACCACCATCACCACCATCACCACCATCGGCACCACGAACACCGCGAGTCACGTCTCACACGTGAGGAGAAGGAGGCGCTCGCCTCCCTCCAGTGGACCCTCCACCGCGCCGCCTCGGGTTTCGTCATGGCGGAGCTCGAGCGCAATCTCGGCCATAATCTCGGCCATAATCTCGGCCATAATCTCGGCACGTCGGCCTCGATTCCCTTCTCTGGAGTCGACCTCGATGACGGCCGCTCGTCGCCACGTCATCGCTTCGATGATGACGGCCGCCATCGCTTCGATGGTGATGGCCGTTCGTCGCCGCGCTCCGAGAGCGCCTTCTCGTGCGCCTTCTCGGAAGGTTCCGCCTCCGCCTACTCGTACACCGGACGCTCCTTTACGGGCACCGACTCGTCGTACTCTCGCGCTGGCCTCATCAGCTCACCGCACGGCTCCGTCTCCGCGTACTCCGAGTCGCAGCGCTCGAACACGACGAACACGACGGCCACCACGGTGAGGGAGGCCCTCGCCTCCCTGAGTGCCTCCCTGAGTGCCTCTCTGATCACCTCTCTGAGTGCATGCTGATTGCCTCCCTCATCAGGCTCGCCTCCCTGATCACCTCCCTGAGTGCATGCTGATTGCCTCCCTCATCAGGTGAGGGAGGCCCTCGCCTCGCTCCGGCAGCTCGCCCAGCAACTCCCTCCCGGATTCGCCGAGTTCGGACTCATCGAGCAGCCGTTACGTCGCTCCGCCGCCGTCCCCGGCGTGAGCGGTGGCGCCACCCCCACCGGCGTCTCCGGCGTGAGCGGTGGCGCCACCCCCATCGGCGTGGGCGGCGGCGCCACCTTAGGCGGCACGCCATCGGGCGTCTCGCGCGGCGCGTCCCCTGCCCTCTCATTCACGCCGAGCCTCAGTGGGTCCGCCTCCCCCCCCGTCCTCATGCCCAGTACGGCGCGACGGTTCGACGCATCGCCGCCCTCAGAGGGCGCCGTCGCGGGCGCCGCCGCGGGCGCCGCCGCGAGCGCCACCGCATCCCCCTTCGCGTCGGGAACGGGCGCCGTCCCGGGCGCCGCGCCTCCGAGGGGCTCCCCCGAAGGCGCCGTCGTGGGCACTGGCGCCGCCCCGGGCGCCGCGCCTCCGAGGGGCTCCCCCGAAGGCGCCGTCGTGGGCACTGGCGCCGTCCCGGGCGCCGCGCCTCCGAGGGGCTCCCCCGAAGGCGCCGTCGTGGGCGCGGGTGCCGTCGCGGGCGTCGTACCGGGCGCCGCTGCCCTCGCGCCGACGCCGAGCCCGGGCGCCGTGAAGGACGAGGCCGACGGTGCTCAACACGGCGCTCTGAGCGCGCGATACCACTCACCACCGGTGCTGCCCAAGACGGCGCTGCCCAAGACGGCGCCGCATGGCGTCGACGGCGGTTACGGCGGCAGCGGCGGCAGCGGCGGCGGCGGTGGCTTCGGCGGCTTCGGCGGCAGCGGCGTCGATGGGGAGGCGACCGCCGCTGACGCCGCCGCGGGCGCCACCGCGGGCATCGCCGCGGGCATTGCCGGCGAGTCTGCCAGTAGGTCGGCTGGCTCGCAGTGCAGCGCTCGGTACAGCGCTCGGTGCAAGATGGCCCGAGCAGCGGCGGCTGCGAAGCTCTCCGAAGAAGCCGCCGCCGAGCTGGGCGCGAGCGCCGCACCGAGCGCCGGCGCCCCTACCTCTACACGGCCCGTGACCGAGGTACGCTCGCGCCCGCCACGCGGCCCTGCGGCACAGGTCGCGGCTGTCCAGTCCGCAGAGCTCGATGCGGCGCAGATCCTCTCGACCTTTCCCGCGCTCGCCGGCGCGGCTGCCGAGTTGGGCGTCGAGATGGGCGTCGCACCGCCGATGTTCAGCACGAAGCACAGCGCCCACAACAGCGCCCACAACAGCGCCCACAACAGCGCCCACAACAGCGCCCACAAGTCGGCGAGCGCCGAGCGGCTGCGGACCAGGCAAGCGCTCACAACAGCGCCCGCTCCAGGGGGCGAGATTCAGGGCGAGATTCAGGGCGAGATCCGCCGAGCGCTGTTTCCGGACCAGTCCTCTTACGCGGACAAGGCCTCTTATGCGGACAAGTCCTCTTATGCGGACAAGTCCTCTCGCGAGGGGACCAAGGTGGAGCCAGCACTGGATCCAGATGCAGATGGCCTTTCGCCGAGCATCGGCCGCTCGCCGGCATGGGACACGCCGTGCACGCAGCAGGAACAGGACATCGAGCTGGAGGTGTGAAGGACATCGAGCTGGAGGTGTGAAAGACGCGCGATGTTGCAGAGGCGGGGCAGTGAGAGCTGGTGGCCCCTTTCGTCCAGCGCCATCCTCATTCAGCCGGTACATGTTCATCGCATGTACACGGGGAGGTAAGCGAGAACTTTTCGTTTATCCGTTCCGTGCGCGCGTCGTGTACAGCGATCCAGCGATGCAACATGGGTACATGCATCGTTGGCAGTTATGAGATGAGGTCCACGTTTTTTACAACTTATGATCTTACTACCGAGTACTACTTGCTACTGCCTCGATGCTAATTGTACCGCCCCGAGCGTTCGCCCGCGCGGCCGCGCGCCCGCCCCCGTTCTCGATCCGCACCGGCCGGGCCCGCCCCCCGCGCCCGGTCTGCATCCGCTCGGATGTAAAGTGTTCACGGCCGGGAGGAACACCCTCTCACCGCACACTGACACCTCGCGCGGGTTCGCGGTGCGGTTGCGACCCGACGTCGGGTAGTAGGCGCGCATAAGGCGCGCACTACCAAAGTGCACCTTCGAGACGTCTGTGGGCGGGATGGCGGCGGGCGCGCCCGGCGGGCGGCGGCGAGCCCGGCTCGCCGTCCACAAACGCGGTCGCCCCGCGACCCGATCATCATTCGCATGGACTTTTTAGCGCCAAGCTTTCGTGCTGCTCGTCTGTTCGCGCACGGGCTCAGCGGCCAAACGAGAAGCTCGGCCCCGGGCGGCCGAAGACGCCGCTCGCCGGCGGTCCGACTGCACGGACGCCACGGCTAGCTGGTCCAGCCTGCTGCTGCTGCTGCTGCTCGTACTGCAGCGCGCGCTGGAGAGAGTCGCTCAGCTGCTTCTGGCTGCGCAGCTTCTTCGAGGCCTCGAGCAGCGCGCGCTGGTGGTCTGACTCCTTGCGCTGCCGGTCGAGCTCCGCCTTGCCGAGCGCGTCACGCAGGCCCTTGAGCTTCTTCTCGTACTCGCCAGCGATGGCCTCGTGGTCGCGCGCCTGCTGCTGCGCGCGGCGCACCGCCGCGCGCTGCTCGTCGAGTGACGCGTGGAGCTCGGCGAGCTCGGCGCGCGCATCGCTGAGTGCCGTGAGCTGCTGCAACGCAGCCATGAGCTCGCCCTCCTTGAGCGCGAGGCGCTGCTCAAGCTCGATCATCGCCTCGCGCTGGCCACCGGCCTCGCCGGGAGCGCATGCGGCCTTCGCGCCCATGCCATCGTCTTCGACGTCGCACCGCAGTGCTGCCGCTCCCGCGTACTGCTCGATGGCCTCCGTGAGGGCTGCGATGATTTCTTGCGAGCGTGTCTCGGAGCGGCGAGCCTCGGCGAGCGCGGCCTGGTCGTACTGCAAAGCCTGTGCGTGCGCCTTGGCCTCGTGCTTGAGCTTCTCGTGCTCGGCCTTGAGGCGCTCGTTGGCGAGCAGCTGCTGCTGGAAGGAGAGGATGAGGCCCTGCCCTGACATCGATCGGCCGCTCCGCGTCGAGCGCGCGCGCGCGGGGACGAGCGCCGATCTGCGTGCTTGCTTTCTTGTTGAGACGCAAGTTCAGGAGGACGTCCACAAACGGATGTCAGAAATTATCAACTTTCTAACGGTCCCGCGAAGCCGGCCGAGTTACGCCATGGCGCGCAGCAGCGACGCGGAGAAGGCGCCTCTGATTGACGACGAGGACCTGGAGGCGCAGCCGGCTGGCAGGACGCTGCCGGAGCCCTCGCTCCTGCCACGCGTGTCGCGCCAGACGTGCATTTACATTGGCGTGTGCGCGCTGCTAGCGCTGCAAAACTCCTCCTACACGCTGCTGCGGAGGTATGGCCACGGCGTGCTCAAGGAGGCGGCGTCGTCGCAGTCCATCCTTGCCGTCGGCGAGATTATGAAGGCAGGGTTCTGCATGTACATGGTCCTGCGCTCCCGGCCGAGCCGCGAGTCCAGGGAGACGGGCGAGGACGAGACGCGCGGGGAGCCACCGACAAGCATCGGCGACGTTGCCAAGCGGCTGGCGTTCACGTCGGCGCCGATGGCCGTGCCCGCGTTCATCTTCCTCGCCATGAACCTGCTCTCCTTCGTCTCCCTTCATCGCATCTCCGCCTCCGCCTTCACACTCATCCAGCAGTCGAAGCTGATCGCGACGGCGGTGCTCTCGCGCGTGGTGCTCGGAAAGGAATTGAGCCAAGCGCGCTGGCGAGCGCTGTTCACGCTGTTGTGCGCGGTGCTCATCATCTGCTTCGAGACGCGGCCCTCCGCGAGGGAAGCCCAGAAGTGCACCGAGAGCCCCAGCAGCGGCGGCGGCGGAGTGGCCGCCTCCGCCCACGGTCGCGAGCTAGCGGCCAGCAGCAGCGGCGCCGCCGCCGCAGAGCAAGCGAGCGCGACGCTCCGCGCGGCAGAGTACGTGGTGGGGGTGAGCGCCGTCTCACTCGAGGCGATCCTGAGCGGCTTCTCCAATGTCTACTTTGAGCGTGTCCTCAAGTCCACCTCGCTCTCGCTCTGGGAACGCAACGTGCAGCTCGCCGGGTACTCGCTGTGCATCTACGTAAGCTGGACCCTTGAGGGCCTCTCGATGGACCCTTGATGGACCCTATTTTGATGGCCTCTTGATGGCCTCTTGATGGCCTCTTGATGGCCTCGGATGACCTCTGATTGCGCCTCCCTCATCAGGTGCCAATGGCCTTGATGGACCACGGCAGCCTTCTGTATGGCTGGTCGGGGCTCACGTGGGTCGTGGCCTTCTTGGGCGCGCTCGGGGGGATCCTGATTGGTCTCGTCATCAGCTACATGGACTCGATCACTAAGAACCTCGCGCTCTCGGTCGCCATCATCCTCACAGCCTGCGTCGACTACCTGTGCTTCGACGGCCCGATGACGCTCAACATCATCGCCGCCGCAGCCGTCATCATTACCTCCATCCTCCAGTACAGTTCCGGCTAGAGCGCGAAAGAGACTTGTCTCTCGATGGCCGAGCTGCGCGCAGCTGCAACAGCTGGAGCAGCAGCATGCGGCAGCAGCAGCTAGCGTGGCAGACGGGAACCTCGGCGACGCGCTGCGTCCAACTTTAGTCCGACTTTCGGCGTTTCGCCCCACTCCCTATCCACCCCATACAAATTGTCTCGCAGCAATGCAGCATGTTGAGCTCTGAGCTGACTTAACTGCACAGCTCTGACGAACAACGCGAGGCAGCGGCGAATCAGTCTTTCGCGCGCCCACGCCGTACGCAGCATACTGTTCCTAAAATCAAATGACGATACAATTGTATTGCCAATTGGGCAATTGCAGTTGGCATAACGCGTAAAGCGGCAAATCTCCCGTCCGTCAACAGCTCAACAACAGCCAATTCACAGCCAATGTTTAAAAGTCGACACCCAAGACACCGGACCGGCGTACATACGGATGCGGTTGACACTAGCACGGAGACCCTGGTCCCCCTATTATTCACAGTGGTCTCGCTCGCTATTTGCTATGGACGACGACCCCGACGTCGTGGTGACCGATGCGGACATGGAAGACCCCGAATTGCTCGCCGAACTCTACGCTCTTACCGGCGGCCCGCCGCCGGCAAAGCCCAAGCCTCCTGCCGACCTTGCAGCACAGCGCGCAAACCTGCAAGACCGCATCGCCGCCAAGAAGAAGGAGGCGATCGCCTTGAAAGGTGACAAGGCTGCGTGCGTAGCTGCCATTCAAGAGTACAAGGCCATGGAGGCGGAGCTTGCCAAACTGCCACTTCCGCAGCAGCCCGTTGCTCCTCCGCCGGCCAATGCCAAAGGTCCCCCAACGGACGCAGATATCGACTCGGTCGACGTGACCGAAGAAGACATGAATGACCCGATTCTGCTCGCCGAGCTCGCCGGGCTCGGCCCGCCATCTGCCGCCTTAGAGGAGCTCACGACTCATCGATCCGCAGCGGCGGTGCCCACCCGCATCAATTCCGGTGATGCCCCTAAGTCTGAAGCAGTGAAAGACGCCCCAACTAGTCATCGCGGTCAGCATGGAGAATCTGCGATGGAGGAGCCCCGGCCAGCCAAGCTGTCCGACGACGAGCTGCTCGCGCGGTACCCGGAAGAGGCCTCGATGATCGTCGTCTGCGGCGTGCCTCGGGAAGAGATCCTCGCGGGCCTACGCTCCCGCGCCTCGTTTGAACCGGACGATTCGTCAATTTCGTCAATTGCGACGGAGCCGGCGCACCGCTCGCAACAGGTGCCCACCGCAGCCATTCGCTCGACACGGCGCCCATCTGATGAGGGCGACGACCTCGCGCGCCTGATGGACGTCATGTCCGTCGACGGCGCCAAGCCCACCGCTGGCGCCGCGCCCAAGCCCCCGTCACAGCCGAGCGCCGTACCGAGCGCTGACTCCGATGAGACGAATGAAGAGATGAATGCGCTCCTCGCCGCCATGAGCACGGGGGCGCCCACGAGGTCGCGCGCGCCGAAGACGGGCGTCCAGGACGACGCGGCGTTCTCGCGGCTGGTGGCGTCCATGGACGCAAAGGCGAGCACCCCGCCCGCGCGCGACGCGGCTCATCTTCATGCGAATCTCGATCCGGAGATGGAGCAGCTGGTTGCATGCATGACCACGCCGTCGGGCATGACCACGCCGGCCGAGGCCGCCGCCGACAGCTGCACAGGTGATGATGAGCTCGAGAAATTGAAGGCAAGCATGGATGTGGACGACCCGCCACCGCCGCCAACGCCCGCCACCGCCGCTGCCGCCGTCGTGAGCGATCGCGCTGCCGCCACAGCCGCTGCGGCCGACCTGCCAGCAAAGGTGGCGGTGGCAGCGGCGGCGGCTAGTCAGAAGCAGGCAGAGGAGGCGGCTGCAGCTGCGGCGGCCTCGGCCGACCTGCCAGCAAGAGTGGCGGCGCTCCGGGCAGAGGCTGCCCAACTCGTCCGACTGTCCAAGGAGTCAGGCGATGACACACTTAAGGCTCAGGCGGCGGCTAAGCTGCGGGAGAGCAAGCTTTTACAGGCGCAGATCGATCAACAAGGCGCCGGCGCAGGAGCAGGCGCTGTTGTGGGCGCTGGCTCGTCGACGGTGGCGGCTGCCCGACGTGGCGCCGAGCTGAGCACGCCACCCGGCACGGGCGCCGAGCTGAGCACGCCAACCGGCACGGGCGCCGAGCTGAGCACGCCACCCGGCACGGGCGCCGAGCTGAGCACGCCACCCGGCACGTACATCTCGCCGTCAGCGCCCGTGCCGGAGCACGCGCGCATGCTCGCGCATGGCACGCTGCACCTCTTCCTGAGCCACGCGAGGGACCTCAAGTCGGTGGACAGCAACGGCTTCTCGGACCCATACGTCAAGATCTCGCTCGCTGGCAAGGAGGAGGTCAAGTCCAAGGTCATCTACAAGAATCTCAACCCACGATGGAGCGAGGTCTTCACGTTCACGGGTGTGCTCAAGGATCTGATCGCCGAGCCGCTGAGCCTGCGTTGTAAGGACAAGGACACGTTCACGTCCGGCAAGCTGGGTGAAGCGAGCGTCGACTTGGGCGGCTTGGCGCGCACGCGCATGGTCGAGTTGCAGGCGCAGCTCTCGACCCAGGGCACCGTCTACCTGCGCGCCTTTTGGCAAGCCGATGGCGACTCGACGCCGCCCGCCGACTTTACCGCCGACGTGCCGGCGATCATCGCAGCTGCGGCGGCTGCGGCCGACCTGCCAGCAAGAGTGGCGGCGCTCCGGTCGGAGGCTGCCCAACTCGTCCGACTGTCCAAGGAGACAGGCGATGACACACTTAAGGCTCAGGCGGCGGCTAAGCTGCGGGAGAGCAAGCTTTTACAGGCGCAGATCGATCAACAAGGCGCCGGCGCAGGCGCAGGCTCGTCGACGGTGGCGGCTGCCCCGACAGCTCCCCGCGCGGCGCCCATCGCGGCTCCCCGCGCGGCGCCTGCTGCGGCCCCCGCTGCGGGAGCGGCTGCGGGCTCGGCCGCCGTGCCTTACCCGCATCTGCGCGCAGATGAGCTCGAGCTGACCTTGATGAGTGCCGCCATCGAGGACCGCTCGGCGCGCGAGATGTACTGTCGCTTCGACTGGGCGGAAAACCAGATCGGCGCCAATCCAACCACGGTCAAGACGGCATTAGTCAAGGGGGCGGGGTCGTACGAGTGGAAGGCCACCTTTAAGTTCAAGCTGCGCTCCGGCCTCTCCCAGAAGCACTTTGAACGGAGCGGAGGCCAGCTGGAGCTCGTCGCGCTGAGCAAGAGCGGCTGGGGTCCCTGGGCTGAAGAGGTGGAGACCAAGGTCGCTGTGGGCGATTTCCGGCTGAAGCCTCCAAAAGGGGACAACCAGCTGCTCAGTACGGCGCTGTGGAAGAGGGGGGTGACGCTCACGCGGCCGGGCGACGTGGCCGAGTTTGGCTCCTTCGCCATCCAAATGAAACTTCGCCAGCCTTTCACAGAGGGGGGCGACGTGGCGAGCGCGGCGCCCAACCCGCGCTCGGCGGCACCAACGGTCGCTGGGGCGGGAGCTGCCGCTGCAGCCGCCTTGGGGGGGGCGGGGACGAATTCCGCGGCACCGGCAAAGCAAGTCGTCCACGGCGTGGCCCCCAAGGCTGCATCGGCAGCCCCTGCCCCCCCAAAGGTGGCTGCAGCGGCAGCCCCCGCCCCCCCCAAGGCTGCAGCGGCAGCCCCGGCGAGCTTGGAAGAAGAGCATGAGGACCCGATGGCCTATGCGAATCGGCTCGTCTCGATAGAAGTGGTCAACCACGAGATCGAGCGCCTCAAGAAGGCCGTAGGGGTCAACCCACGCTACGTCGAGGTGGTGGAGGCGCTCGTGTTTCGGAAGGAGATGATCGAGATGAACGTCCAGTGCGGCATGCTCACGCTCCCACAGTACCTCGATGGCCTTCGCGAGGCCATCGCGGCGGATAAGATCCGGTACAAGGACAAGGGCGACAAGGTGGCGGGCACGCACTTTGTGATCATGACCAAGGAGCTTAAGGAGGCTGAAGAGAACTTGTGAGAACGTGGAGCACGAACATGTGTGTGAGCTTCATTCACGTGACGCGATTTCGAACAATGACGTGCGGGGAGGCTTAGGGGAGCCTAGGTGTGCGGGGTCACAGCTGTCAGGCATGCGAAAATGGGCCAAAGACGTGCCCACGTCTTTCACGGTACAGGGTGTCTTCACACCTGTCATGTCGCAATGTTCGCAAACAAAACGCCTTGAAGCGCCCGGGCGTAAAAGTGACGAAACCTCCTTACCACGACACGCGTCGATGTCGAGCAACATCGCTCAGCTGGCCGTCGGTGCGACTGCGATCGTCCCTCTCGTTCTGCTCGTTCTGGCTGGCGCAGTGGTGCTGCTCCTTAGGCGCATCGTGGCTGATGACCAAGACGGCCACCACCACATTGCACCGGAACTTGAGGTCGCCTACAAAGCTCCTCCTGGTAAGGACAGCGGCCTCACCGTCTTCTATGCCTCGCAAAAGGGGCACGGTCGCCGCTTTGCTGAGCGGCTAGTAGCGTCGGCCAACGCGCAGGGCGTGTCTGCCGCCGCCGTCGACCTGACTGGCTTCGACACGGATCGCCTCGTCGAGTTCCAGCGCACCGTCTTCATCGTCGCCACGTACGCCGGTGGCAGCGACGTCCCTGGCACCGAGCCCTTCTTCAACGAGCTGACCGATATGTCGCGCGACTTCCGCGTCGAGAAGACGCTGCTCGCGTCCATGTCGTACGCCATCTTCGGCTGCGGCAACAGCGAGTATCCGCCCAAGGACTTCAACGCCGCCACGCGCCGGCTCGACCGTGCCCTCAGGCTGCTCGGCGCTCGGCGGCTCGTGCCACGGCGGGAGGGTGACGACGCCGACAACGCGCTGAGCGAGCAGTTCGACGAGTGGGCGCCGTCACTCTGGCGCGCCCTCGGGCGGGGCGCCGACGGCAGCGACGGCAGCTCGAGCCGCGAGGCTCCGAAGCGCACGGCCGCGCAAGCCCGTCGGTTTCACCAGAAGCAGCTGCAGGGCGAAGCGGACGCGGCGCGCGCGGCGGTGCACGTGGCCGAGGCGGCGAGGCGTGCGGAGCAGGCCACGGCCGCAGCCGCTGGCTCGTCGACGTGTGGCGAGGGCGCCGAGTGCTGTGGTGGCGGTGGCGACTGCGGCCGTGGCGGCGGTAGCGATGGTGGCCGTGGCAACCCCCGCACCCTCCCCAGCACCGCTGAGCCAGGATCTGTGAATGTGAAGAGATCTGGCTCCGGCGAGTGCTGCGGCGGCGGGGGCGGCGAGGGCGACGAGTGCTGCGGCGGCGGCGGCGACTGCGGCGGCGGCGGCGGCGGCGGTGTCGGTGGCGGCGGCGACGCCCTCGTCGACGAGCCGAGCGGTGGTGACCTTTTGGCCGTCGGAAGTGACGAAATGGACGAAACCGACGACGAGGACGCTGAGGAGCATGGTGACAAGGACGGAGGGTACGGCTCGGAGGGCGGCGAGATTGTCGACGTGGAGGACCTCGGCACTCATCTCCAGCGCACGAGCGGCGGCGCAATTGACGAATCGGCACCAGCCGAGCGCAAGCCGATGGTGAGCGACTCACTGAGGGCGGCATTGACGAAGCAGGGCTATAAGGTGGTCGGCACCCACTCAGGCGTGAAGCTGTGTCGGTGGACGAAGTCGATGCTGCGCGGGCGCGGCGGCTGCTACAAGCACACCTTCTACGGGATCGTCTCGTATCAATGCATGGAAGCCACCCCAAGCCTGGCGTGCGCCAACAAGTGCGGCGGAGTGCGACTGAGTGCGACTGATCGCGACTGATCGCGACTGATCGCGTCTGATCGCGTCTGATCGCGTCTGATGGCGTCGGGCTGCCCCTTTCTGTGACAGGTGCGTCTTCTGCTGGCGCCATCACGACAACCCTGTAGGGACGTCGTTCCGCTGGCTCATTGACGAACCTCAGATGCTTCTGAGCGGCTTCGAGCAGAACCACCTTCAGATGATCAAGCAGCTCAAGGGAGTCCCTGGCGTGGTGCGCCTGATGGTCACTGATTGCCACTGATTGCCACTGATTACCACTGATGGCCACTGATGGCCACTGATGGCCACTGATGGCCACTGATGGCCACTGATGGCCACTGATGGCCACTGATGGCCTGCATGATTGCCTCCCTCATCAGGTACCCGAGCGCTTCGCCGAGGCGTCGCGCTCCATACGCCATTGCGCGCTCTCGCTGGTTGGGGAGCCGATCATCTACCCGCGCATCAATGATTTTCTGGACCTGCTGCATGCGAAAGGCATCTCTTCCTTCATGGTGACCCACGCCCATCCCCCCTAGCCCCCACCCCAGCGTGCATGGGCTCACCACGGCGCGCGCCCGCTCTTCCCCACAGGTGACCAATGCGCAATTCCCCGAGCAGATGGAGACGTTACGCCCGTGCACTCAGCTCTACATCTCCGTCGATGCGCCCACCGCGACCGAGCTCAAGGCCGTGGACCGCCCCCTGTTCGCCGACTTTTGGGAGCGCTTCCTCAAATGTGTCGACTTGCTCCGCGAGAAGCAGCAGCGGACTGTCTTCAGACTCACCCTCGTCAACGGCTGGAACACTGAGCAGCTCGATGAGTGCGTGTGGCTCCCTGATGACCGCTGATTGGCCACTGATGATCACTGATGAACACTGATTGCCTCCGATGGGCAGGTACGTGAAGCTTGTGCGGCGCGGACGGCCCGATTTCGTCGAGGTCAAGGGCGTCACGTACTGTGGGGATTCCAAAGCGAGCCCTCTCACGATCAAGCACTGCCCGTTCCATCATGAGGTGCGCGCCTACTGCCAGGCGATGGCCGCGTCACTGGCTGCCGAGGGGTATGAGTTGGCGAGCGAGCACGCGCACTCGAACATCGTGCTGCTCGCGCACAAGGACTTCAAGCGCGACGGGCGCTGGCATACGTGGATCGACTACGACGCGTTCACGAGGCTCTACGCGCAGTACGTGGCTGAAGGCACGCCTTTCTCGAGCCGCGACTACTGCGCGCCCACGCCGCCGTGGGCCGAGTGGAACGAAGCCGCCCAGGACGGCGGCTTCGATCCGGCCGAGGATCGGCGCGGAAAGAAAGTCGTGACCAACGGGTGTTGAACGGAGCGGCGCGCGTGGGTGTGCGCTGTGGAACCAAGCTTGCCTGGACAAGGTGCTCCGGGAACCTGCGTGGAAGACATGTTTGTGATACGTCAGTTTATTCCCCGAAAACACCCGACTGAAATTCCACCGCCCCCCCGTTCGCTACAGGGTGCCACACGGTCAACATTCCAAGGGATCATGGAGCCGACCGCCTCTCTGGCATCCCACTCTTCGATTCCGCCCAATACTTCCTTGCCAGACGCGCCTGAGAACATGGGTGAAGGCTTGCGAATGGACACGAACGAGGCACTAGGTCGCTTCGTCGTTGCAACGCGTGCCTTTGCGATAGGCGAACTCGTCATGCAGGATCAGCCGCTCGTCGTCTACACCAGCGGCGACGAGGCCTCCTTCCTCCGTGCGTTCAGCAAAGCGACACCGGCTGCGCAGGCTGCCATCCTCGACATGTGCCATCCCGACCTCGACCAAAGCGGAAACGCTCTTGTCAGCTTCAACCGTGCCCGCGCTGATGAGCTCTGCAGAGTGCACGGAATGGAAGCGGAACACATCCACAAGCTGCTGATGATTCGCGAGATGAATGGGCATCAATACACAGGCCATGAGACGGTGTATGGCGATAAGAAGAGCGAAAAGGCCGCGCTCTTCTCGCGCGGCTCCAAGGTTGCGCACTCGTGCCGCCCGAACCTCGCGTACACGTCGAAGACGCGCCACGGCGGGCTCGAGTACCGCGCATGCCGCCCGATCGCTCCGGGAGAGATGATCACGTTCTCGTACGACGACGAACTGTGGACGAAGAACACGCTCGAGCGGCGCGCACACCTCCTTGAAACTAAGAACTTCATCTGCAACTGTCCCCGCTGCCAGGGACTCGATGACACAAGTGCGGTCCGCTGCCCGCGCGATGCGTGCGTTGGCTTCGCGCGCCCGGACATCTCGCCCGGGAACTTGGAGAGCACTTCCGGGCGATGGGTGTGCGGCGCATGCGGACCGCTCGACGCTGAGGCGGTGGCCGTGCTGTGCAAGCACGAGAGGTCGATGCTCATGAGGCTGTTGCCGTTGAAAGCGGCGGCGTACGAGTCTACCGGTAACGACGTAGCGTCGCCCAGCGCGGTGCGTGCCGTGGCCGAGGGTGCGAGCAAGCTGCTCTCCCCGGTGCATTGGATCGTCTCCATCTCTTATGAGCTCCTGTCCACCTTCTGCGTGCACCACGCTACGGCTGCCAAGCGCGCCAAGGCGCGAGGGGTGCCCGTTCCGGCACCGCACGGCTCAGAGGCCGAGCTGCACTCCGACGCAGCTGAGGCGGCGGCCAGGCACGTGCGCATTTGTGAGTGCATCGCCGCACAGTGCTGCGGGGGCGGTGAATGCGAGCGCGAGCACACGACCGTCCACGAGTGCGCGAAGGCCGTCTTCGTCTTGGCCCACGAGCTTCGTCAATTGAAGCCTCGGCAGCGCTCGGCGCCGGTGGTGGCACTCGTCGAGCGATACCTCCCGCATATCGAGATCCTGTACGGCAAAGGAGACATGGCCGATGTGCTCAAGATGCTCGAGGAGACATCGGGCAAGCCCAAACCCGACGCGCGCTCGGAGGCCGAGATGGCCGCAGATTGGCTTGGAGGGATGAATTTGGTTGGAGGGCCAGCGCGGGCGGCGCCGCAGGCGGTGGTGACGCCCCGAAGCAACTCGAGCGAGGACAGAGGCAGCGGCGCAAAAAAGAAGGGCAAGAACGGCAAGCGGTGAAGGCGCCAGCCACAGGGTCGAGGGTCCTCGAGGAGAAGCGAGAGGAGCGGACACACACTCACCTTTGCCCCGGCCAGTAGCGCCGGGCGACACTAAATATATTCCTGGAACATCTCCTGCGATGATCGCCAGCCCCCCGAACTGGGAGCCCCGAGAATGGCAGAGGGCCCCGGCAGTTGGCCCCGCCCCCCGGCGGGTGTGTACGTGCTGTGTGCGCTATGCCACGCTATACGCTACACATTAGATGAGCAATGGAATAACGCTAATATAATAAGCGTGTTGAACAGTGATGAGCTTGAGCTTAGAGTTACATTTGAACGCTTGGTGTCAATGTCAAATGCGTCCACGACCCGGCGTCGCACCGCGGGGGCGACGCCGGAAGACGCCGGCCCCCCGGCCCCTGTAAGCGGCATCTTGCCCTGTGCCCTGCGTCGTGTACATCTGTCTATTGATCTCTGATGAGTGCATGTGCTCGCAACACGCCAAAAGGGCAAGCGGAACTGCTATCCGTGTCGCCTATCGCGTGTGCGCCGCGTCGATAACTGCGTTGAACTTCACATTCACAATGAGAAAGGAGGGGCTCCTTCCTGCAAATGTCGCGCTGGGCTACCTCGCTCTCACAGGCGCTGCGAGAGCGTGCGACGGGCTTGCGGCTGCGCAACTCGAAGGAGCTCATCTGCCACAACTACATGTGCGAAAAGGTGGGCGAGACGTGCCTCTGTCAGCTCTCGATGGTTCTCTCGCGCATGCGCGACCTGCGGCATCTCGACTTGAGCAGCAATCGGCTGTCACGGCTGCCCGAGGTGTGGCTTCTGCCGCAGCTGGAATCGCTGGACGTGAGCGAAAACCGCTTGACGACGCTGCCCGAGCAACTCGCAACGATGCCGTCGCTGCAGCGAATTCGCTTGGAAGGCAACCCGATCGAACACATACCACCTCAGTTGCAACGCCTTATAGTGCCTGGGTGCGCAGCGGCTTTGGAGGACGAACGCCATGGTGATACCTCATAGGGTGCGCACGTAGGCAGGGCGATATGAAAAAGACATAAAAAATTTAGCGCGCACGCCACGACCGGAGGACGCGACTCCCCAGCTTCGAGCCTGCCGGTGACGCTAACCAATTTACGCTAACCGAACCCTACGGCTGTAGCCCGAACCCGAACCCGAACCTTAACCCGTCACGTTCTGAGAGACACGTGTGTTGTTTTATTTGTTGGCTCACGACACGTCACTGTGCGTCCGGCCGCGTGTGCGTGGGAGGTGTTCCGCCGAGTTCCGCCGTGTGTGATGTGTGTGCCCAGGCGCCGGGGGAGGGTCGCCACGCCGGACGCACCCGGGACCCGGCCCGCGCGGTCATAAACCTCATATAGTCCCCCCCGCCGCGCACATGGGTCATATAGTCCATCCCGCCGTCTCAGAGCGAGCCCTGGAGCTTGTAACAGCTTTTACAAAACAATCTAAAAGTAAAACAATCTGTCATGGTGTATGCAAGTTTAGAGTACAGCCTCAAGATCGGAGGTGGAGCTGTACAAGCATGAGCGGGTGCCCTCCAGCTCACCCTCCAGCAGCCAAGACGACTCGGCGCATTTGCGCCATCACGCTGCTCTCCTTAGCGCTCGTCACGACGCGTCGCCTCTCGGGTCTCGCCACCTCTGCTGGGCACACTACGCGACGCGGGCGCGCAGCTCTGCATTCTCGCGGCGTAGGCGCTCGAGTTCCGACGCCACACCGCCGCCGCCCATGCCGCCCACACCGCCGCCGCCCATGCCGCCCATGGCTTGTTGCACCTTCGCCATGAGATTGGGATCCCTCATGGCCTGCTGCATGCGCTGCTGCATCTCCGGCGAGGCAAAGTCGGGCAGGTCGCCGCTCGCCTTCATCTGCTCCGCCACACGCCTCGCCTGCTGTTGGAAGGACGGGTCCGCCATCATCTTCTTGAGAGCGGCCATATTCTCCGGATCCTGCATCATCTGCGATACCTCGCGGAGCACCGATGGGTCCTTCATCGCATTCTTCAGGTTGGCCATGCCGAGCTCGGCCGCGTTCAGCTCGCCCGCCTTGTGCCGCTCGATGGCCTCGAGCTCCCACTCACGCGCCTGCGCACCAGCCGTGCCAGCCGCATCACCGCCATGCATACTCTTCATCGCGTTCATGATACCCGCCATTCCACCGGCCGAAGCCGCAGCCGCACCGGGGATAGGCTGGCCGTATTCATCGAGGAGACCGTTGGCCTGCGCCTTGGCCTGGATCTCGGCCAGCTTGGCCTTCGCCGCCGCCATGTACTGCGGATCCTTGAGCATCTCCTCCGCCTTGGCCCACACGTCGGGATCCTTGAAGCCGGCCATCAGCTCCTGCATCTTCTCTGGATTATTACCAAGCTGCTCCCAACCAGCCACTGCGTACACGGGTGCGAGTGACGAGCGAGTTAGCTGGTAGTTGTTGCCGCGCTAGTGCACACACGGAGGAGAGGTTCAAAGAAGCGGCCGGATGTTACTGGCAAGGTCGACGTCGCTCAGGCCACTGGAATGGCCGGCCGCCTCACCCAAGTCGCCGAGCGAGCCAGCTGCATTGACCTCCTTCTTGCGACCGAATTGCGCGGCAGTCGGCAGCAGCGCTGCGAGGAACAGCGTCTTCAGCATCATTATTAAATGCTTGGCTTTGCGCCTGAAGCTCCGAATAGGATCTCGCTGATGAGATGTCAATTCAGTTCCACGTAATGAGCTGTTCACAGCCGCGCCGAGCAGAGGCCGCCTTGAGAGCCTCGTGTGTACAGGAGCTAGGTAGGAGTTTAGGCATGGAGGTAGGCGGGTACGGTACAAGGGGGTGGTTTCAGTTTCAGTCTGTAGAAGGGGTGAGAGAAGGGCACTGGTATCATGTCCTCATGTCATGTGGTATGGGGTTAAGTTATAAACCAAGGGTTATAAACCTGGAATTCGCCTCCTGGGGGGGGAGGAAGGAGCGCGACTCGTGTGACCTCGGTGTGAAGAACTGTAAAGAACTGAAGATACAGACCCGAGACGTGCTGAGATACGTGCCGATATCCGCAATCCGGCACCCGGGTGCGTATCGACAGGAATTTCGCACATGATGATTGTGCCAGTGTGTGTGCGTTGTGCCCGAAACACATACGACGCCCGGCAACAAGATGCCGATCAATGTACTGTGAGTACACATGACCAATCGACCATGAGACAGAATGAGTATGAGACATCGGATGCAAGGCTTGGGTGGGGATGAACCAGTTACCTAGTTAACTGCTTAACAAGCACTAACTGGCAGTTTTAAACTGTTATGTGGCAGTTTTAAAACTGTTACCACTATCTGGCAGCTGCCAAAACCCCACCACCCAACCAGTTAACAATAACCCAAAC
>Ga0180441_100773_pt1 | contig 20850 bp, 19 predicted proteins | sample ChrtobMetaP5_8mM_FD_120633 | JGI IMG/M metagenome (GOLD analysis project Ga0180441, IMG submission 120633) | Chrysochromulina tobin associated microbial communities from unialgal haptophyte culture, Seattle, Washington, USA - P5_8mM MetaG | ecosystem: Host-associated > Algae > Haptophytes >...
CTCAAGATCACAAAGGACCTCGTAACTCAAACTCAAGATCACACAGCACCTCTTAACTCACGACTCAAGATCACTCAGCAACTCTTAACTCAACCCAACTCATCTGAATCAAGAGATGCCCTGCAGCACCGGGGGCCACAAGCCGGGGCCAAGGCTACACACAGGGGGCACACACAACACATGACGCGGTAGAGACCGTCTAGCGGCCATGCGCCCGGTCACGGCCGAGTATCTTCGTCAGGTTCTTCAGTGGGTTTCCAACCGCCTTTGCATGCAAAGCACCCGAAAGCATCCGAGAAGTTGGTGAACGCAGCGCACATCCGGATCCGCGGGCCAGGACGAGGCGAGAGAGCTCGATTGCGTTTCTGCAGGTTGGTGGACACATCGGAGACAATGTCGGAGTCCACGCTTGTTTGCCCTCATGTTCTTGGCTACCGCATCACCAGCATGCCCGATCGTGGCGCTCATCCCACGCGCCACTTCAACGCCGAGCTGACGTTCGGTAGTTGGCACGCGCAGCTGCCAATTGACGTGGACTACGGCGATGCGTGCATGCTCGAGGCAGTGAGCAACGCAAAGAGCGCGCAGATTCTTGACCTACCGCAAAGTTGGTGGTCCAAGGGCTTCCCTCACGTGAGTCGCCACTACCATCTCTCAACACACACTTTCCACACACGTGTGCAACTTCCTGCCTTCTTCTTTGCAGCGGACTGACCGCTGCTTCGCCTCTCGCTCTGTTGCCCATGCTACTGTCAGCCTGGCCGCCTGCACCTGCAGCTCGAGACAGCGCCCGCTCGCCGAGGCGTCCTCATCGTCACCTTTCACGTCGACACCACGTGCGATGGCGGCATCGACTTGCGCCCAACAGTGACTTGCGACGCAATCATGCCAAGGTCGCCGCCGGCGCCGGCGCCGGCACCGCCACTGCCGCCGCCGCCGCTGCTGCCGCCGCTGCCGCCGCCACTGCAGCCGCCGCCGCCACCGCCGCCGCCGCCGCCGCCGCTGCAGCCGCCGCCTTCTCCGTCGCCGCCGCCGCCCTTGCCCTCGCCGCCGCCACCCTCACCCTCGCCGCCGTCGCCGCCACCGTTGGCGCCTCTTCCAACGTCGCCACCATGCCCAGGCGCGCCTCCAACCGCGCCGCCGCCCATACCGCCGTCACCACCGCCACCCGCAGCGCCGCCAATCACGCCACCACGCCCGCCACCACATCCGCCTGGCCTGCCGCCGTCGCCGCCATCACCGAATCCGAGCCTGCCGCCGTCGGCGCCGCCGTGTCCTCCGCCGCTGCCACCGCCCCCGCCCATCCCGATCCCACCCGAGCCTTCGCCTCCACCGCCATGCCAGCCGCCGCCGAGCGAGCCGCCGCCGACGTCACCACCTCCCGCCGTGCCCCCGCCTCCGCTTCGACCGCCACCTCCTTCGAAACCTCCGCATGCTCCCTACCCTGACCCACCGCCCTCGCCGATGCCGCCGCCCCCAGGCCCAAGAAGGCCCCCTGCCTGTCCGCCGACGCTGCCTCCGCCCGCTCGGCCGCCTGCGCTGCCGCCCACCAAGCCACCCTCCCCCCCGCCACCTTCGCCCCCCCCAGCTCCGCCGCCGCCCTCACCGCCGGCGGCCCCGCCGCCGCCACCCTCGCCGCCCTCCGCACCGCCCGCCGAAGTCGTCGCCCAGATGAAGCGACTCATCAAGACTGAGCTACGCCTTGGCCTTGCCGCCGTAACTGCCGTGCTCCTCTGCCTTGGCGTCAGTTGCATGCGGCGACTCTTTGGCACGCCTTCTTACAGCAAGATCGCGCTTGCCGACGACGAGGATGATTTCGACGAGCAGCACCGTTCTCCCTACCGCCCCGGCAGTAGAGCGATGGTGCACCTGGGCACGCCGCTGCCGCCTCGAGTGCCGCCTGCCGCGACCCATGGGAGCACGCAGCACGTGAGGCTGGGCAGTTTGTATGATGACGAACAGGACAATGGTGGCAGCGCCGCCGGATGGGCGAATCCGCTGGTGGCGAGCCCGTTGTTCCCGCCAGAGGCAGAGCACGTTCTCGACTGGACCAAGTAGATACCCGGTACATGTCCTGCTCTTGATTGTACAACGGTTTCAAATACACAAATACACTGTGTTTCTTGCCTAGACTCCAACACGAGCCGATACAAGACAGGGTGCCCGAAACAGCGCCGTTAGTTTCCGAATGTTTAGGGATTTCGCGAAAGGAGAGAACTTGACGCCCCTGTGCTGTGTGTGCCTCGCTCGCCTTCGCTCGCATAATGCCGCTCAAAGATGAGTTGCTCATGTTGCAGGGCGGCTACCTCGGCCGCTGCGCGCGCGTTTGCAATGGTCGCGACGCGTGGTACGTCAATCTTTTCTGCTGCCCAATTGTGCTTGTCTACAAGAGCTGCGCAATCTATTGCTTCGGCTGCATGTTCGAGTACATTAGTCGGCTTGCAAATTCGGTCGGCTGCTTCGTCTTCAGACTGTGCTGCTGGTGGTGCTGCGAGTACGTCGACAAATCATTCCCGGCGAACGCGTCGTCCATCGGCCCGTGGAAAGAGAAGTCCTTGGAGCAGATTGCTCGGGAGATTGAGTGGAAGCGAGCGACCGAAGTCGTGGACGAGCTCGGTCCGCGGCCCGTCGCAGGCCAGCCGCAGCCGCGCGTCAAGCTCTTCGAGGATGGCGTTAGTGTGAGCGACATCGCGCAGGGTGCCGTCGGAGACTGCTGGCTCATGTCGGCGCTCTGCTGCATGGCGGAGCACCCAGGCCAGCTGTACAAGATCTTCGTGCAGAACGCCTACTCGGACCGAGGCAAGTACTCGATCCGTCTCTTCGACGGGCGCGCTGGCATGTGGGTGACCGTCACGATCGATGACCTGCTGCCCGTCGAGAAGGCAACAGGCCGGCTGCTCTTCGCTCAGCCTAAGGGGAGAGAGCTGTGGGTACTGCTGCTCGAGAAGGCGTTCGCCAAGTTTTGCGGCAGCTATGAGGGCCTCAACGGGGGCAACGAGATCTGGGCCTTCGAGGCGCTCACGGGTGACCCGGTCTTCAGCCTTCTACGCAAGCATGGCACGTGGGTCCGCCACGAACTGGCTCACATGCCGAGCCGTGCGGGGAAGAAGCGCGCAATCGGGCTGCGAGAGACGAAGGAGAAGTACGCGGACGACGTCACGTTCCACCTGGTGCGCACTTACCTGCGCGCCGAGGCGTTGATGACGGCGTCGATTTCGAGCAAGGGCGAGGAGAAGCGCGCGACCGGCCTTGTCGCCGGCCATGCCTACTCCCTCTTGGACGCCAAGGCCTTCGCGGGCGGGATCAACCTCGTGCGCCTTCGCAACCCATGGGGTGACTTTGAATGGAAAGGCGCCTGGAGTGACGGCGCGCCTGAGTGGACGAGGCACCCGAAGATTAGGAGGTGCATCAGGCCGACCTTCGATGAGAACGACGGCTCGTTTTGGATGCTGTGGGAAGATTTCGTCTCAAACTTCGACGGGATCGACATCTGCAACCGCTCACGCGGCGTGCGAGATCTCTATCTCGACCTGCACGAGGATGATGGCTGCCGGCGCCATGCTGGGCCAGCGGTGGGTTGCGCGTATGGCTGTTTCCTCTACTGGTGCTGCTGCGAGGGCGTGCGCGCCCTCTACTGCGGCAAGGTCGCAACCAAGAAGACGCTCGAGCCGCACACCGGCCGCGACGACGGCATGCTGCAGTCGGTTGCCGCTTGGGTTGTGTGAACTGTGAAGATCCTACAGTACTGAGCAATAGAGTATAGTTCAATCTCGCTCAAAATACTACTGCGAATCCTTAGAAAAACAAGATTCACAAATGTCGCAGCGTGAGCGTCACCGTCAGGCGTGCGCTTCAAAAGCGTGCGCGCGTTCTCACCATGGGCATGGTTCTCACGTCCCGGTTCCAGTGCCCGGTTCGTACCAACTACCAAGCATCGTTGCATCGTAGCGTAGGCGTCTTCGGACGCGCTGCCTCGTACTACAGTACGTCGTCGTACTCGTTCTGCGGTTCCGGACCACGTTAGCGCGACAAAGCGCGACCCCCGGTACGAGGCCCCCGCGGAGCGCACATGATTACACAGTTCCTCAGTTGATCGGACGAGGCGCATGCTGGGATCGGACCGCGGGTATAGGCACCGGGGCACCGGTGCGCGGAGGCCCTCTAGCGAATAAGCGTACGCCGCCTAGTATGCGATGGGCCCTCTCGAGCGCGCGCCGCTTAGCGTAGCGCTAGCGGAGTCCGGAGAGAGTGAGCAGTGACTCACACTCAGGCTGTCCGCGCTCCACCCTCGGACGCGACGCGATCGAGTCTGACCGTACATAGAGAGACTCTCTAGAGTCTAGTATAGACTACACTGTCTCTACACGCACACTCACGTCACACTTCACTCAACACGGCGCGAGTACTACCGTATTACAGCTGAAGGGCGGTACAGCCGGTACAGTGGCTAGAACGCCGAAATTCATGAAATCGCATTTCTTCAAACATCGGCGTCCGCTGCGGCCGGCGCTGCGCTCGCGCTCGACGCTGCGGCCGGCGCTGCGGCTGGCGCTGCGGCAGGCGCTGAGGCCGGCACCACAGCATTGGCCGTCGGCGGCGTGGCGGCAAGGTGAGGGGTTGGCGGTGCACTGTTCCCAGAGCTGTTGATGAGCACAGGACGCAGCACGTTCCTCTCTGCGCGGACGATGGCGCGCTTGAGCCAATTTTTCGGCTCGCGCGTAGGGGACTTCGGCGTCTTCGTCGCTGCCGCCCCCATCGGGATTCCACAGAGCTCGAGCATCGGTTTCGTGAACCCGCCCTGAAGAGGCAATCCGAGGCAATCCGAGGGAATCAGAGGCAAACAGAGGCAAAACAGAGGCAAAACAGAGGCAAAACAGAGGCATACCGAGGCATACCGAGGCAATCCGTGGCCATCCGAGGCAATCCGAGGCAAGCCTCACCATGGTGAAGACGGTGCAGAGGACGACCATGATTGTGCATGCAACCACGTGCTCACGCTGATAGCAGAAGCTGCCTTCGCCCGGGGTACCACGCACATTGTCGGCTGTGGGGAAACGTGTGCATAGTGGACTTAGAATGAAACAGACACCATCGGTGGGCAATCAAAGGGCATTGGAGGCCATCGGAGGCCATCGGAAGCCATCAAAGGCCATCAAAGGCCATCAGAGGCCATCAGAGGCCATCAGAGGCCATCAGAGGCCATCAGAGGCCATCAGAGGCCATCAGAGGCCATCAGATGATATTACGGACCTGTGGGGAACTCGACCGCGAGGCAAAGCGCGATGGCGCCGCGCAGCCCAGAGAACCAGATGACGCACTGCTCATTCATCGAGATCTGGTTCTCCTTGCTGCGGCAGCGGTTGGCGAGCCAAGCCAACGGAAAGACCGAGACGATGCGCGAGAGTAGGCAGAGGCAGAGTGTGAGAATGATGAAACTCGGAACCACCTCGTCCTCGTAGATCGGCACGCACGGAGGCTCGAAGACTGTTCCATTACGGCCTGGCTCATCACCATGTCGAGTCTCACCCACGAGATAGAGCCAGAAGCCGCACCTGCATGCAATCGTCACGCCATCAGTGATGCGAGCAGGGATGCAAAGAGGATCTCCCTGCGCCAAGCAGCATCCAAGCTGCATGCAAACAGCATGCAAGCAGGGATGCGATCAGATAGCGCCAGGCCCCTCGTCCGATCGGTATGAAGACACAATCAGCGATGCAGTCAGACGCCTCACCCAATCAGGATGAAGACCGCCGTGTCTGCAAACTTGGCGAGCGCGTGGATGACAGTCCCGCACAGCTCCGCCCCTTGGACCGTCATGTTACGCTTCACATACATGACACACACCGCGCCCGCGAAGAGGGCAGCCACGATGCCCGAGAGACGTGCGTACTCGGCGACCAGGAATGTGGCGTAAGATAGGCAGATGATGCAGACGAGCTCGGCCGTTGCAGCCACGTCGGGCGGGCGCGTTTGCAGTCGCGAGACCTTCAAGAGCAATGAGAAGAGACACTCAGTGGCAGTCAGAGGCACTCAGTGGCAGTCAGTAGCAGTCAGCGGCCATCAGTGGCCATCAGTGGCCATCAGTCGTCATCAGCCGTCATCAGTGGCAATCAGACGCGACCTTGAAAAACAACGCGATCGCCGCGCCGCCGATCACGCCGATCAGTGTTGAGCCGATGAAGATGAGGCAAAAGTTGCCCACGGCGTGCAGCAAGTCCACGAAGGCGACGCCTCTGGATTGCGCGCCGTCGAAGCCCAGCTGGACCACCGTCTTGAAGAGTACCTGTAATCGGTCGTAATCGGACAGTCATCGGACGCCATCGGATGCACTCAGACGCAATCAGACGCAATCGGACGCAATCGGACGCACTCAGACGCAATCAGACGCAATCAGACGCAATCGGACGCCATCGGACGCCATCGGACGCCATCGGACGAAATAGGAGCCATGAGTGGCCGTGAGGCCATGAGAAGAGGCCATCTCAGGCGCGAGCACAGTTCGAGCCTCGAGCGTGCGCGCACGATCGCCACCGCATCGTTGAGCACCGACTCGCCGAAGATGAGCGCGTTCAGCTTCGGGTCGGCGCCAGTGCTAGAGAAGATGCACAGGGTCGCAACCGGGTCGACGGCGGAGATGAGCGCGCCGAAGGCGCAGGCCTCGAGCGGCGTGAGCAGGCCGTTGGCGCCGCCGAGCCCGTAGTAAAGCCCGAGCGCGAGCACGGCGAAGGCGACGACGGTGCCGAGGAAGGCGAAGATGCAGATCGAGCCTATATTTGAGATGAAGAAGCGGTGGTTGAGGTGGTAACCGCTATCGAAGATGATGGGCGGCAGCAGCACGAGCGTGAAGATCTCCGGGTCAAATTGGAGCGCCTCGAGCGTCCGCACCTCCTTTACAGGATCATCCTGCGTGGCTGCGTAGATCCAAAGCGCGAGACCGAGCGCCATGCCAACGAGGATGGCAAAGCCGCTCTCGGTCATCCACCAGAAATGGACCTTCTCGCCGATGATGGTGGCCATCGTCACCGTGAGCATGGCCGCGAGCAGCACCACGCTCAGCTCATAACCGCCATGGGCTTCTCCCATTGAGTTGGGGAATACCGACGTGCACCGGGAAAGGCAGGAAGGAGGAGGGACGCAGTCTCGGCACCCGCCGATTCTTTAGAGTCTCATCTCATGTGTGAACGTTAACACGACGTCACTCACTCTCGGGTATACTCACTCTCTCATTCACTCACTCACGAAACTCCCTCGTTCCCGCCACGTGCGCTCGCACACGCATCCTCGCACGCTCGGCCATCACAAACGCGGATGGCCACGTTAGTCCCACACGCTGCAGCCGCAAAGTGGCTATGCCGCTTAGGTCAGTCGTTCCGCCCGTACGACCAATCGGTGCAAAATGCACTCGAAGCCGCCTTCCTGGCTGGTGACCAGAGCACGAGGATTCAGGTGCGTGGCGTCGAGTACATCGTGGATCTTCACGAGCCACGCAAGCAGACACAGGCGTCGGATCCGACGAAGACGAGGGCCGTGCAACGTGAGGGAGGCCTGCCTGCACTGGCGCCGGTGCACGCTCCAGCGCGCGCGCCAGCACTGTCCCCGACAAGCGTGCCGATGCCGACGACAGCACTGTCCACGACTTCAGCACCAGCTCATCTGGCCCCAGCCCCAGCGTTGGAGGCCTCTGCGACCCCCCCCTCGTTATCCGACGCTCCTTTCTCCCAGGCACCGATGGAGACATCGCTGGCAGCGGCTTCTTCAGCGCACGCTACAGCGCCTGCACCAGCGCCTGCCGGGGGCATGAAGCGCGTGCGGAGCCTCGTGGAGCAGCTGCAAGACGAGGAGCGGCGCATCCAACGGCTCAAATCGCCTCTGGGAATGGACGACGGGCTCGGGATGGACGTGGTAGCTCCGTGCGCACCGACCCAACCGACGGGTAGCTCCATGCATGCCGAGGCTGTGGCCGTTGAGGAGCGGATGGAGTTAGAGGACAGGGCCTTGGTCGAGGACAGGCGTGAAGAGCAGCTTGAATCGTCCGTGGGCGCGGCTGCCACAAGCGAGTCCGCCGCCACCATGGCGCCGGCGAAGGCGGAAGCTGCCGCTGCGGATGCTGCCAGTGCGCCACGTGGCGGTTCAACTGCCTCCTCCTCCACCCTCACGATGATGGTGCTCGACTTGCAGGAGGCAGCGGACCACTCGATGCACATCTACGGCGTGCTCCTGGGCGGAGGATCGGTCCTTCTCAATGTGAGTGGCTTCCGCAACTTTTTCTACTTGGAGCTCCGGGAGCTTGCCGCACACCCCGCCGCCACAGCCTCGACCTATCCGCTCGCTGATGCTGGCGTGCTGGCAGCTGAGAACGACGACGAGCGCATCGCCGCCATGGTCGTCGACGCACTCGCGGCCGACGGACAGCTCAAGCTCGGTCGGAGCGCCGCGTCGGAACAGCTTGCCGTGCGCCCCGTCCGTCGGATGCCGCTCTTGGCTTGCTATCAGCACGTCGTGGGCGCCGTTGCAGGCACTGGCCGGTCGGCGGCGGCGCTGCCCACCTCGGCGGCCGCGCTCACCGTCCGGCTGCTGCGCGTCGAGTTTGCGCCCCCACTCAAGCCCAAGGGGCTGCTTGAGGCGCTCGGTCGTGCCATCCAACCTGCCGATTCGCCGCTGCGTCAGCACCTGCAGATCGACGAGCAGCAGCAGATCGTCTCGTTCGAGAGCCAGATGGCGCCTGCGGGCACCTCGGCCCTCGCGCGCCGCTTTGCGATCGAAAAGGACCTCGCCGGGGGAGCATGGCTCACCGCCCGCAACGTTGCTCCGCCGCCGGAGCCGCTCGGCTCGTCTTGTCAGCACGAGTTCGTTTGCACCCACGGCGACCTCACCGGGCACGCTCCTGACATTCTCGCCACTGCAGACCACACCGAGGAGCGCTGGACTGACGTGCACACTGACGTTCACACCGACGAGCGCTGGACCCGTCTACCGCGCCTCTCCACGCTCGCTGTGCGCGTGGTGTCCACCCTGGGCCACTCGGAGCCCCAGTGGGAGGCGGGCGAGGGCACCAGTGCCACCGTCGACGGCGTCCGATTGATTTCTTGCGAGTCGAGCACGACCGATGGTGGGCCGCCCTCGCTGGTGGTGCTCGCAGTCGCATCTTCTAGCGGCGTAACGACACTGCCCGCAGCCAACGGCGTGTGCGGCGCACAGCCAATTGAGCTCCGCTCCTTTACGAGTGAGGCGGAGCTGCTGCTTGCCTTCGAGCGCTTTGTGGCTGAGGTCGACCCGGACCTGCTGCTCACCTACGATGCCCGCTGCCTAGGCTTGGTGTCCACGCGTCATGCCGAGCTCCTCCTCGGCATCGGGCTTGGACCAAAGCCGCCTAAGCCGGCCGCTCACAAAGGGAAGGTCAAGGCAGCGGGCGGCGGCACTTCGTCGCCGCTGCAGCTGGGCCGCCAGCGCGGCGAGCCGATCAAGGTAGTGCCTATGCTTGCCACTGATTGCCACTGATTACCATTGATTGACATTGATTGACATTGATTGACATTGATTGACATTGATTGCCTCTCTCCTTGCTGGGCAAGCCGATCCAGGTGGTGCCCATCGTCACGTACGGCAAGCAGTGGCAGGCCAAGGGCGGCCGGCAGCAGACTTCGGAGAATTTGGAGACTACCGAGGTGTTGGGTCTCACCGGGCGCTTCTCGTGTGATCTGCTCCGCGCCATGGTCAACCACCAGTCACATAAGCTGACCACGTACACGTTCGGGCAGGCCATCGAGGCGGTGCTGGGCGAGCCGACGGAGCTCGTGCTGCCCGAGGTGCGTCTGAAGGCCTCTGAAGGCCTCTGGTGGCCTATGGTGGCCTCTGATGGCCTCTGGTTGCCTGTGGTGCCACTGATGGCCACTGATGGCCGCTGATGGCCTCCCTCTTTGCATGCAGGTGCTCGCGGCGGCGCCGATCGAGCGCGCCGCGCGCCACGCAGCACAGCAGTGCCGTCAGCTCTCTGCGCTGTGCCGCAAGCTCAAGACTATCGAGGAGACGGTGGAGATGGCGCGGCTCACCGGGCTGCCGCTGCGCACGATTGCTAATCAGGCCCAGATGGTGCGCACCGAGAATTTGCTGCTCAAGGCGGCAAGGACGCTCGGGTACGTACTCCCCCTCAACACGGTGCCCGCGCACCTTCGCTGGAGCTCTTCCATGATGCCTTCCGACGGCCGTGCCTACCAGCACTGGCCATGGCCGCTGTCAGAGCTCGACCGCGAGCAGAGGTGGTCCATCGACATCGGCGTCGCCGCCCACTGCTCGCGGACCGCGGCACAAGCTGACGGCTCGGCGGGGCTGCACACGGACCCGGTCGTTGTACTGGACTATGCGTCTCTCTATCCGTCGTGCTTCATCGCCAACAACATTTGCTACTCGACGCTGCTGCCTGCTGGCGCGCACGAGACGGGCGCCCACGACGGCGCCTTCATTGCGACGCCAGGCACGGTCGGCCCCAACTCGAGGCGTCCCGGCGTGACGAAACCCTTCGATCTGTACCCATGGGAGGAATCGGCCGAAGGCGCGAACGAGGTGCGCCGTTGGCCAGGGAGCGCCATTGCCTTCGCTTCCTCGAGCACGCATGCGGGCCTGATGCCCCGGCTCCTCACGCGCCTTCTGGCCGAGCGCCGCGCAGTCAAGGCGCGTATCAAGGCGCTCAACACGGCGCGCGCCAAGGAGCACGCCCAAGAGACCGCTCAACACGGCGTCAAGGAGCACGCCCAAGAGACCGCCGCCGACGCCGGCGCTGCTGACAGCGGCGCACCCGGCGCTCTTGGCAAGGCGGGGCACAGCGACCTGTGCGCGGTGCTCGAGGCGCGCCAGCTCACCCTCAAGCTGCTCGCGAACGCAAGCTACGGCTTCACGGGTGCCGACACCTCCCACCTGTGCTGCAAGCCCCTCGCAGAGGCTTGCCTTCGCTTCGGTAACTACTACTGCAAGCGAGCCTCAGAGCTACTTGAGTCCGAAGGGCTGGGGCACGTGCCCTCGGTGGCGTCGCCGACGGCTCGTTGGCCGGGCGCGCATGCAATCTATGCAAACACCGACAGCGTCTTTGTCAAGCTACCGGGGCGCAGCGCGGCCGAGGCAGCGCAGATTGGACGCGAGATGGCTGCGTTCGTCTCGCACCACCCGTCGCTGCCCACGGCGCTCACCCTCGAGTACGAGCGTGTCCTCATGCCTTGCCTCCTTGACGGCCACAACCGGTACGCGGGTGCCGAGTGGGATCGACACCGAGGACCTCGCCTTGCATGCAAGTGCTCACTGCGGCGCGGTTCCCTCCCTTCCCCACAGGTACGCGGGTGCTGAGTGGGTCCATGGCACGGAGGAACGGCCAGCGCTGCACCAAAAGGGTCTCCTCGAGCGCACGCAATGTCGCCATGTGCAAGCGACCATCCTGCAGGCGATGCGCGACCTCCTCCTCGACCGCTCGCTCGAGGCCGCGCTGCGCTCCGTCATGGCCGCCTCGAAGAAGCTCCTCGGCGGCAAGGTGCCCGTGAGCGAGCTGGTCGAGGGCGGCTTCCTCAAGCGCGCGAACCAGCGCGACCTGATGCGGATGGCCGGGCTGGTCGGCAAGGACGGCGAGAGAGAGAAGGTCGACAAGACCACGCGCGAGCAGGACGCGTCCCTCGCGCGCTCGCCTTCATACGCATGCGCGATCGAGCAGCTGAAAGCGAGCGCGAGTGCGAGCGGCACGCCGACGCGTGTGTTTCGGCTCGGCGAGTACGTGCCGTTTGTGCTCGTCTCCAAGAGTGGCGGCGCGTCCGGCTCAAAGCAATTTGAGAACGTGGCGACGGCCGACGACGTCGTGCTACGGCGGACGCCCGTCAGCCTCAAGCTCCTTTACACGAACAGGCTGCTGCCGGCCCTGTTTGGGCAGTTTCAGGAGCGCACCGGCACGACGACCAAGGCGGCGGCCGCCGCCGACAAGCCGGCCTTGCTTGGGCGGCTCCTCCCTGCAGACCGCGTGGCGTTGTTACGGTCCGAAGCCGCGAGGATTGATGACTGCTGATGACTGCTGATGACTGCTGATGACTGCTGATGACCGCTGATGACCGCTGATTGCCTCCCTCATCAGGTCCGAAGCCGCGAGAGTCTCCTGTGACGGCGTGCTCACGTGCGCCGACGCATGGCGGCTCTATGGGCTGAGGGAGGCGCCCAAGGAGGCGCGCATGGCCACGGGCGCCCAAAAGGGACAGACGTCGCTCGGCGCCTTCTTTGGCACCAAGCCGAGCACGCCAGCACCCCCGCTGCCGGCGTTGCCCACCGATGCCCCCAGCGTGTTCACGAGCACGCCAAGTGATGGTGGTGACGACGGCAGCACCTCCGCAGCGGCGACGCCGGCGCGTGGGAAGGACAAGGCGGCGGAGGCAGCCTCTCTCGAGGCGGAGCGAAAGCAGCTCGTCGAGCAGCGCGCCGCCATCGCGCGGGCGAGCGGCAGGATCGACGACAAGGAGCCGCTGCTGCTGCACAACCTCGTGGCGCAGCTCGCCAACGTGGAGCGGCAGCTCGCGTCACTGAGGTGAGCGGCAGCTCGCGTCATTCTAGCCGCCCGATAGTCGCCCGCCCAGAAGGCGGTTGATACGCGTCGTTGAGGTGAGCTCACCCTGCCGCGAAGCGACGCATGCGCCCATGGAAAGCAGACAAGGATGTGGTGGGCATTGTCCGTCTGTGAGATTAGCGCTGTGCTGAGCTCTCATGGACGTGCTTGGGGTTCCGCGGAGAGTGTGCGCGTGTTGTGTTGAACAGCAAAAGCACGGACGTCCTCGTGCTTGGGGGTCCGGAGGTTGTGCCGGCGTTGTTTTGAACAGCATAGCAGGACGGCCACACCTCCGTCCATAGCGATAGAGGCTCTCGAGCTTGGGGGGAGAGTGTGCGCTTTGTGTGTTTCACAGCCAATAGTTATCATTCACAGCTCCAAGAAGTGCACACACCAAGACGTTCGTCCAAGGAGAGGCCCTGGGACGGACGGCCGTCTGCGACCCATGCTTGCTGGAACGCCAGCTGGGCTGGTCTCGAGTATGGCACCACGAGGAACCGCCAACAGCCGAGGTGAGCAGGTCCCATCTCGGTGGCGAAAGCTTCTTGGTGACGTCGTTGGCCAGGGTAACACGGTCCGAGCACGATCTGCAAAAGGCTTTCCAGGGCCAAAACCTGAAGAATCCTACAATTGGATGCTTGGACTCCAGAGAGTTCCCATCTCCGGTGTCATCCGTGCACACGAGGAGCAATTTGAGTGGTTGGAGCAGCCGATGAGAAGGCCTCCAGCGATTGATTGGCAGCACCGACCGCTGCCAAATTCTCCGGTACGTGTGGTACGATACCTGAGCGACTGGGAACCACAGCCGCCCCTTGGTGTCCGTCATGCAACCAAGGGGCGGCAACCTCGATCGGATCTTGGCACCATCCATGGCCAGGGTGACCAGGTCCGAGCTCGATCGGACTTCGGCGTGCCAAGCGAGGAAGAATCTGGCGTGCCTGGCGATGAAGAGGTCACACACCGTCCAGACGTGAGGCGTGAGCGTGATCACATTGACAAGGCGTCCGATGGCGACGAGGACCGTGGATCTCAAGAGCGCTCGCGTGTACTCGAGGAGGGACCGTCCTTGCCACACAACAAAGAGGAAGCCACCCTCGCCAAAGCCAGTGAAGAGAGCGAGCGACCCACCACCGGTACAGAGGCTTCTGTACCAAGCCCTGTTCCTAAGCCCGCCGCCCCGCGCTCGCCGCGCACGCCGCGCACGCCCAGGCCAAAACCTACGATCGACCCGACCTTGCCACGCGAGCTGGGAATGCTCGTGGCCGCCTTTGACTGCTGTGAGAAGGACAACGAGGAGCACAAGAAGCAGCGCGAGGAGCTGTACGCGAGCTTTGACGGCAATGCGAACGGGCTCATCTCGCTCAATGAAACGGGTAGTGGCGTGCTTCAGCGGCTCTCGAATCTGTACGGCAAGGAGGCAATGCCCCTCTACAAGCGCTACTACCGCTCGTTCATCCGCGCCTTCATGGATGCTCGCGACGCGTCGCCGCCGTCGGGGAGGCCGGACGACACCCAGTTCGTGTGCAAGTCCGAGTTTCGGTTGCTGCTGGTGTACCTGCGCGTGTACGCGACGTGGCACGAAGTCTTCCGACTGGTCGACTGCGCGCGCACGCGCGGCGGGAGCAAGCTCAACTACCTCGACGTCGAGGTGCCCGAGGGCGACTACCGCATCAGCCGTGATGAATGGCTCCAAGCGCTGCCCAAAGTCCGAGTCGCCGCGTTGTCGTGGGCGCCTTTCATCGCGCTGCGAGCGGCGAGCGCCGCCGACTTTGACGAGATGGACGTCAATGGCGGCGGCCATGTCGACCTGCAGGAGTTTTGCGAGTGGGTCGAGCGCGCCGAGAAGCTCGCCGCCACTCCTATTGGCGTCGAGCTGGGCGTCAACGAGCCCCTCGACCGTGCCGCGATCACTCCTCGTCAGTGGCACACGGCGCCATGCGAGACGCTCGCGCGGCTCAAGGCCGAGGGCGGCAGCGGCGGCACGGCAGCGTGCAAGAGCCCCCTAAAGCCGGAAGCAAAGCTGGGGGCCTACGATATGAGGCCGACCAAGCGCGCAGCCGACCTGCCGCTCAACCGTGCGGAGATGGCTGCACGTGCCGAGGTGGCCATCAAAGGAGTCCGCCGCCCGGGCCCCACGTCTGCGCGCTCAGCAGTGACTGCGATGACTTCCTCCGGACCTGTCCGACCAGCAGCTGCGGCGCCTGCACCCGCGCGGCTCCGCACAGCACAGCCGATCGCGCAGACGACGGCAGAGCTCTCGCGGCTCGAGGCAGGTAATGCGCGGCTGGCCTCCCTCATCAGCTCTGACTGCCTCCCTCATCAGCTCTGATTGCCTCCCTCATCACAGGTAATGCGCGGCTGGCCTCCTCCAGCTCCGCCGCGAGGCTCGAGGTGGCGACGGTGGCTATGCACAAGGCGGCTGTGCTCGAGCAGGAGAATAGTCGGCTGCGGGCGCTGCTGCTCGAGCTCCGGGAAGCGGAGCGGGACATGCTCCAAGCCAGCCTGAGCACCGAAGCGAGCGCTCTGCAAGCGCAGGTTGAAGGGATGATGGCCGAAACGGTGGCTGGGAGCGCCGAAGCACCAATGGGCGGTGGCGAGGGCGGTGGTGACGTGCACCCTCCACGCAGGTCCGGACCGATGGAGGGTGATCAGTTGCAGGACAGGATGATGGAGCTTCAGCAGCGGAACGCCGTGTTGCGCGAGGAGCTCGGCGAGCCAGCTGAAGACGAGCCTCCTTTACCCCATACCTCCTTCGAGGACTACCTCGATTCCATTCAAGACTTGATGGACGGATCTCGATTCGAGCAGTACTATGAACCCACTCACTGGGACTTGCACGTGCCGACCTATCCTTATGTGTACGTGCCGTCTGATCCCGCACTAGGCGCGATCGTGCGGGGCACGCAGTGGTAAGACCGCACACCCCGCAGTAGAGGTGGGCCACGACCCGGACTGAGTCTGAGAGCGCGACGCGACCGAGAATTCCCCCGCCCGGTTCGCCGCGGGAGCAAGCGAGCGCGGATTTGTGGACAGACCAGCCGAGCGCGGCGCAGCCGCGGCACCGCACGGCACGGCACAGCATAGGGATCGCCTACCGTGTCGCGAACAGTCCCACCTGACCTACAGTAGGTTCTGCAGGTCGATTGAGCGTACGATTGAACGTTTACGGAGCCGATTGTGATCCGACGTTCCAAACCGCGAACCGACGTCGTCGTCGGAGTGACTAGGCGACGCAAACACATAGTTCAACCGAACACCATTCTCGCACTATACAGATACCGTAGGTCCGTACCGAGATACGAATCCGCTTCGATCATATGGACTGGGAGCTTCCAAGATCCAAGAGATATCCACAGAGGGATGGACCCTCCAAGCTAGAAGTAGAACACGTAGAAGCACCCTCAAATCGGCCCGGCCCATGACCGGACCTGGCGTGGAGCTGGACCCCCAGCATCAGGACGCAAAAACATCATGCCGTTTTGAACTCGCCATGCCCGTCCCTTCCAAGGGTGAGGCATGCCGCTACTTCATGATGGCGGCCCATGGTCGAAATAGTCGCTCATGCGTCCCCAGCCTCCGCCGTCGCTGTCAAGTCCGTCTTGGTAGCCTGCTTTTTGATGCGCCTTTTATTCTGTGCCTTCATGAGAGCATCCATTTTAGCCTGCTCCGCGGACTTCTCTGCGGATGGCGGCCGCGAACCTTCAGCGGTCGGCGGCCGCACGCCTTCAGCGGTTGGCGGCCGCGACGCCGCCTCCGACGCCGCCGCTGGCGCCGCCGCTGCTGGTGCCGCCGCTGGTGCCGCCGCTGGTGCCTCTGCTCCTGATGGCAACGCCTCTGCTGGCGCCGCCAGTGCTGAGGGCGCTCCTGCTGGCGCCGCCGATGGCAAGGGCGCTGATGGAGTCACCGATGATGGCGGCCTGTTGATCGACGACCTATTTGCGACAGCTTGCCGTGCAGCAGCGGCTGCCTCCATTGCTGCCTGCCTCTTAGCTGCAGCCTCTTTAGCCGCTGCTTCCCGTGCCGCCGCCCTTGCCTCAGCTTCCTGTTTCTTCGCGGCCGCCTCAGATGCTACAGCAGCCTTCGTTGCAGCCACTGCAGCAACTTTCTTAGCCTCAACATCGGTTTCGATCGCCTTTCCGACCGCTTCTGCCCTGACAATTGCTCCCTGGGACTCTGCCAATGCCGCCTTGTCAACGCCCTCAGCCAAAGCCGCCATCGCCTTGCTCGGTGGCGTCGGAGGTGGTGCCCAGCCATCGCCACTTCCAGACAGCAGTTTCATCAGCGATTTCTCGAAGAAGTCCAGACGACCTGCGTGCTCGTGCACGACGACGGTGACCAAGCTCCTGAGCTCTCTCACCTCACCTGACAGCGAACTCCGGAGCTCTGCAATCTGATTTCGAACCACATCTTCCACCGAGGTTCTGAGCTCTGCAACCTCTGATTGCAGTGATGCATGGGCATCTTCTTGCGCGTGATGAGCCGCTTCTTGCTCGCGAATGGCGTTGTCGTGCCTTCGAAGTTCCGCCTCTTGCGTTGCATTCTCCGCTTCCTGCCTTCGCATGTCCGCGTCCAGCGCTTGGATGACCATTTCCTGCGCTTCGTTACATCCTTCCTGCGCTTTGATGGCCGCGTCCAGCACTTGCCTTTGATAGTCCAGTTCGGAGATGGCCGCTTGCTGCGCTTGGATGGTCGTTTGGAGCACTTGGATGGTCGTTTGGTGCTCTTGGATGTTCGCTTGTTGCGCTTTGATGGCCGCTTCCTGCATTTGCCTTTTGACGTCCAAACTGGTGATGGCCGATTCGTGCTTTTGAATGACTGCATGCTGTGCTTGCCTCTGCGTATCCAATTCAGCTATGGCCGCTCGCTGTGCCTGGATGGTCGTTTGGTGCCCTTGGATGGCTGCCTGCTGCGCTAGTCTTTGAGCGTCCAGCTCGGAAATGGCCGCTCGCTGAGCTTGGAGGCCAGCTTCGTGCGCCAGTCTTTGAGCGTCCAGCTCGGAAATGGCCGCTCGCTGCGCTTCGAGGGCCGCTTCGTGCGCTTGTCTTTGAGCGTCCAGCTCGACAATGGCCGCTCGCTGCGCTTCGAGGGCCGCTTCTTGCTCTTGATCTCTCTGCGCTTGGAGGGCTTCTGTCGCTAGTCTTTGAGCGTCCAGCTCGGAAATGGCCGCTCGCTGCGCTTCGAGGGCCGCTTCGTGCGCTTGTCTTTGAGCGTCCAGCTCGACAATGGCCGCTCGCTGCGCCTGGAGGTCCGCTTCGTGCTTTTCATGTGCAGCTTGAAAGGCCAATTCGTGCGCTTGAAGTTTGAGGGCCAATTCGTAAAGGGCCGTCTCGAGCTTTTCATTAGCCTTTTGAACGGCCGTTTCAAGCTTGTTATGTGCCTTTTCGAGCTTTTGAGTGGCTGTCATCGACGCCTCGTCGCCTGCCTCCCGCTTTTTGCGCTCTGCCTTCAATTCGGCTCTGCACTTGGTCAGTTCCATCGCAATGGCTGCCTCACGCGCCTCGATTTGCGCGGTGTGTTCATCCCTGGCCTTCTTCTGCTCTTCTCTGATCGCCTGCCTCTCGTAATGCATGAGCACCTTCTCGGCCTTGCTGAACTGCTCCCGAAAATCGATTTCACGTGTACGCATTTCGTTCACCTCGTCGTACACATGTGCCTCAGCCGTCAACCGCATCTCCTGCAGCACACGCAGCACATCCGAGAGGACGCTATGGGCAACCGGCGACGCCTTTAGATGATTTGAGAATGGAGCCGACTCGAGCGCCGTCTGGAGCACTAAGGGCTGCAATTGGAGCGGCAGAGCGGCCTGCTGGAGGGCTCCGTTGCTCATTTGGCCTTGCATGTCGAAGTATTCTGTCTTCATCGTCAAGGCGCGCTCGTATGCTTCGCGGTGCGGTGATTCGACTTTCGGAAGCCCATCAGGAGGCTGGGGCGTGGTCCATGGCCGATACCCTCCAGAACCACGGTAAGAAGGACTGGAGGTGTGAGGCTGCATCGGTGAACCGATCACCGCGCGCTCAGGAGACGTGGAGCGACGCGGGCCGAAGCCCCGACGTCCGGGTGGCGGCATGCCGAGGCCAACGCTGTAGGCCCGCGCGGACAGTGGGGCAGCCATCGGCGGCTGCGCGCGCGATCCCCTCTTGCGGCCCGAGTTGCGCAACACCACCGCGAACAGACGCGGGGCGCGTCAAAAGTCGTTTCTTCGCTGTCTACGGTACTGTACCGGTACGTACCGGTAAAAAGACACCGGGGGGAGCCGGGACACACACGGGACACACGGGCGCACACGGACACACGGATCACACAGACGAACCTCACAACCATCCGTACTGTACCCACCAACGCTCAAGTTTTCAGATTGCGACTCCGCAATTATATAATTGTTTGTGAGACGCGCTCTTCGAGGGCAGCCCACCCGAAGGCGAGAGCTACGAAGTAAGCGACGGCGGCGTTTGAGTACCCCGCGCGCCCACCGCTCCTGCAGCCGGCGGCCAACGCGCTCATCGAAGCGCTCCGGCGCGGAAACGAGGCCAAAGCCGTGGGCCTCATCGACAGCGTCAAAAAAGCGCCCGGGCTCCCCGAGTCTGACATCGTCGGGCTTCTCGGGGAATGCCTTCTGATTGCATGTAAGACTGGTCACCCTAGATGCACGAGGCTGCTGCTCGCCGCCCACGCCGCCGTCGATCACGCAGAGAGCGACGGCTGCACGCCTCTGTACGCCGCCTGCCTCCAAGGCCACGGCGACTGCGCGCGGCTGCTGCTCGCGGCTCACGCCATCGTCGACCGGGCAAACAAGTGCGGCTGCACGCCTCTATACGCCGCCTGCGACAGAGGCCGGAGAGACTGCGCGCAGCTGCTGATCGACGCCCACGCCGTCATCAACCACGCAGACAGCCAGGGCGGCACGCCTCTGATCGTCGCCTGCCACTCAGGCCAGGGCGTCTGCGTGCAGCTGTTGCTCGACGCCCAGGCCGCCGTCGACCAGGCAAACAATGAGGGCTTCACGCCTCTATCCGCCGCCTGCAGCAAAGGCCACGACGACTGCGTGAAGCGGCTTCTCACCGCCCACGCCGTCGTCGACCAGGCAAACGATAATGGAGGCACGCCTCTGCTCGTCGCCTGCTACAAAGGCCACGGCCACTGCGTGCAGCTGCTGCTCGCCGCCCACGCCGTCGTCAACCAGGCAGCCTTCGACGGCCGCACGCCTCTGTACGCCGCTTGCAACAAAGGCGACGACGGCTGCGTCAAGTTGATTCTCGCCGCCCACGCTGCCGTCGACCAGGCAGACGGCAACGGCGCCACGCCTCTTATCGCCGCCTGCATCGAAGGCCACTACGACTGCGTCAAGCTGCTTGTGCAGGCTGGCGCCCGCACGGACGTGCGATCCGCTTCTGGCACAGCCCTTGATATAGCAGAGTCAAAAGGCCACACCTTCATTGCAAGATCCCTGCGCAACGTGCGCCTTCCTGTGACTAATCCCGCATCTGCTCCAGTATCAATCGAGGAGCGTGCCGCGGCCGAGCGGGCGGCCGAGCTTGCCGCTGCAGCTCTGCTGGCTGAGGAGGAGGCGGAGGGCGCGTATAAGCAGCAGGCGCAGAAGAAGAAGGCGAGCAAAAGTGCGAAGGCCAAGCAGGTTAGATCGAGCGAGGCGAGAGCGCCAGCAGAGGATGCATCAGCAGCCGTGAGGGGCAGTGCCCAGGCAGACGACCTGTCCAAGCTGTCGCTGCAAGAGGGCGCACAGTTGCTGCATGCCGCATGCCCAGAAACGGCGGCAGCGGCACCAGTATCCGCGCCCCCCGAGGCGGTTGTGGCACGGCTGGCGGCCGTCGCCCTCACGCTCGCCGAGCTTACGGCGGCGACGGACGGCTTTGGTGAGCAGAGGCTCATCGGCAGCGGTGGCTACGGCCGCGTCTTCATCGCGGATGCGCTGCCATCGCTGCCGCCCGAGGCTCTGCCGCCGTGGCTGCGCCACAAGCCAGTAGCCGTGAAACGCGCCAAGTTGGGCGTGCACAATCTCGGCGATCTGCAGCGCGAGGTGAGTGTGCTGCAGCAGTGTAGCCACCCGCACCTGCTGCCGCTGCTTGGCTACTATCTGGAGCACGAGGCGCCGTGCCTCGTCTTCCCGCTGATGCGCGGCGGCAGCTTCGCCGATCGGCTGTGGCCTCAAGAGGCCGACTCCGAGCACCTGCGCCGCCTCGGCCTACCTGCGTCGCTCAGCCCGTTGATGTGGCACGAGCGCCTGCGCATTCTACGCCAGGCGACCGACGCGCTGCTCTACCTGCACACGC
>Ga0180441_100806_pt1 | contig 20288 bp, 14 predicted proteins | sample ChrtobMetaP5_8mM_FD_120633 | JGI IMG/M metagenome (GOLD analysis project Ga0180441, IMG submission 120633) | Chrysochromulina tobin associated microbial communities from unialgal haptophyte culture, Seattle, Washington, USA - P5_8mM MetaG | ecosystem: Host-associated > Algae > Haptophytes >...
AGTAGCCCGAGCGAGCGAGTACTCAGTACTTGTGTTGACCGAGGGGAGCGGAGCCGTCCGTCGAGACGGTGGTGGAGTGAGCGTGGGGGGACCGCGAAGAAACTGAACTGAACTGAACTGGATACCGGTGGTTCACGTCCAATGCTCATCGCAAGCGTCTCACACACGCAAAGCGAACTACAGCGTCTCACAAAGACATAAACGCAAGACGACGAGCGACAGCGTCACACATCGAAAGAACGGGCGCCGCACAAAAACTTAGCCGCGTACCCACGTAAAATTGACGAAACTCGTGCGGCGCCGCGGTGTTGAACGCGTACGCGTTCGGTCTGGAAGTCAAGCACAATTACTGCAAACGAGCGTGACAGCAACCATGGGCTGGTGTAGCGTGGACACTCTCGTCGCAGGCTGCGGCTGCTGCAATGCAGCAATCGTCTGCCCCCCCAACATTGGATGCAGTTGCGATGTGATGCTATGCTGTGCCGATGTGAGTTCAGCTGAACCCCGTGCTTTCTCGTCCTGTTGCTGCTTCACCTGCCGCTCGTCTTGCTTCATGCTGCTCCTCGTCTGCTGACACCAACGATTTCTCACACCCGACCGTGTTCGCAATGCGTGCAGGTCAAGTGCTGCCTTGGTGCCTTTACTCCGGCGGCGTGCTGCTGCTGCGGTCCGACATGCGTTTGCAACAAGACTATTATCAAAGTCCAGGGCGTCTTCTTCTGCTGCGACATCCAGGTCTCCTGCCCGTGCGACAGCGACACGCCGATCATCATCACCCCCTTGCCATTTTGCTCCATCTACCCCAAGACGGCATGCTGCGCGACACGTGCAAGCGTCGTGAAGAGCAAGGCCAAGGACGACAAGGCCAAAGGCGAGAACGGGACAGAGATGGACCAGGCCAAGAACGTGGCGAACGCTAAGGATGTGCCCAAGGCCGTTGACGTGCAGGCCATGATCCGGCCATAGAACCTCAACGCGATTGAGCCTCGGCGTCGCGTCTTCGCGTGACGAATCACTTTCACTCAATATGCAGCCTTCTTGTCCGGAGTGCGGAGAGCACTTTGGACCTGTTGTGCATTTATGAGTCGTGTGCCCATTTTCATCTTACAGTGCATTTACGAAACCTTGGACACGCCTCCTGGAAGCGGATGTTTCCCTTTTTAAAGCATGACATGATGCCCCCATATCTGGATTTGAGAGTGATGAGAGCCCTTGGCCCTACGCCCCTCCTTTTAATCCTGCGTACCCTGCCATAGATTCCGGGTAATTCCGAGTTGTTTCAGCCTGTTCACACGAAACAGACTCCCTTTCACATTCACAGGTTTTTGAGAGCGCTTAGAATGGATTACGGATCCGCCTCGCTGGTCCCCATGGGCATTGCAGTGCCCGAGACGGTGTACACGCGCGTAGTGGACGCTGACGATGAGTGCGGCGGTATCTGTGATAATCCGGTTGGCGCGGCATGCTTGAAATGCATCTTCTGCCTGGGCGAGGAGGGACGCAGCAGTCCGAGAGAGTGTAAGCGAACGTGCGCCATCATCTCGGGAAGTGTATGTGGCGTCTTCACCATCTTCGTCTTTCTCACCTGCCACTTCATCTCGAGCAACACTCGCTGCCACCCCGAGCAACTCGAGGGGCAACGGGTGCCATTTGGCGGCGCTCTGCTGCCGGATCACCTGTGGCTTGAGCCCCGCGACACGTGGTTCGGCTTCTCGCAGCAGATGGACGTGTGGGCGGCCAACCAGCCATCGCTGTCCCTGGGCGCGCGGATCGGCCACTTTTACGACGTCCGGATCCCCTATGCCTTCTTCTCACTCGCGTACCAGGACGACGAGGGGCGCGTCTGGTTCCACGCGAAGACGCCCGGCCTTTTCTCGCGCATCTCGTGGATGCCTGGCGCCGAGTATGAGCTCGAGCGGTGCGATGCTGCGCCGCCAAATGCCACCGGTCCCACTTCCTTCCGCCTCCGGCAGAGTCTCTGGGAGGGCGACTGGTTCTGCACGCACGGCTGCCGGCGCGTCTACTACCTGATGAGCTCGAGTGCCGATGAGACGCCTCATCAGCATGTTCGGGTTGTCTTTGACTCGGCGCTCAGCTGGGTGTACGGCAAGACGCGCCACCAGTGGAGCATGACGGTCACGCCGCCCGACAATCACGACAAGAAGCTCGCTTCGGCGCAGTCGCACGTCTTTCCCGCGCAGAGCGCCAATCGACAGGCCTTCCCGTTGCGGCTGCTCTCGCGCTGGAACGTTGATGTGGCAGCGGGGGTGGATCTCGACCTGCCACTCCCTTGATGGCCTCTGATTGCCTCTGATTGCCTCTGATGACCTCTGATTGCCTCCCTCATCAGGTGGATCTCGACCCGGCCGCGGACATCAGCGTGCCGAACTGGGCCGCGGCCGTCCTCGCCGCGCTTGAGGAAATGGAGGGCGAGGACGAGGAGAGCGACGTCGCGTAAAGATGCAAGAATTTTCTCTCGAGAAAAATTCGCCACCGCTGCCACCGCCGGCGCCGCGCCACGCAGGGGCTGCGGGCCGCACGCAGCACGGCAGGATTGCGCCTCCGTTTCCCTTTAGCCGTGGGCGACGCCGCCAAGACAAACTCGTTCTGATCGTTACGAACCACGCGAGCCTCGTCTGAGCAGGTGTGAGCGTGCTCCTGTGCTTCTGGGGTGCGTTCACGGGTTCGTCGTTCGTTCTGCTGACCTTTTCGTAAACTTGACCCTTTCGCAAACTTGACTTGACTTGACTTGACTAAACTGTACTGTACCATGTCCGACGCTGCTAAGGATTTTGCGGCGGCCGCAGCGGCGGAGTCGGACGCCGCTCTGGAGTTCGTGTGCCCGTACACGAAGAAGAAATTTCGCTCGCGCTCCACGTATGAGAGCTACCTGCGCAGCAAGAAGTATATGCAGCTTGTGGCCAAAGCGCAAGCTACTCCACCGCTGCTGGAAGCCACAGGCGCGCAGAGAACAAACACCCACAGCGAGCAGGAGGTCGCTTCTGAACGTGTCACCGATGACATCGAGAACGATGCGGCTGGACGAGCTGGACCAGCTACGCAGCAGCCGGTAACTCCTGGCGCTCGTGACAGCGCTCGTGCCGGCCAGGAGGCGGAGGCCACCGGCACCGGCGGTGGCGGCAGTGACGAGGACGACGACGATTGGGAGGATGAGGATGATGGTCCTTGGGTCCCGCAGTGGTCACGAAGCCTCTTCGACGGCCACGTGTCCGCGTCCTTTGAGGCCAACGTGTCCTACATGCGCCGGCAGCACTCGTTCGTCGTACCTTTTGCCGACCGTTTGGCGGAGCCGCGGCGGCTGTTCGCGTACTTGCAGGAGAAGGTGGAAAGGCGTGGCGTGTGCCTATGCTGCCAACGGGCCTTCGGCTCGGCGGAGGCGTGCCGAAGCCACATGCGCGACAAGGCTCACTGCCGGGTAGACTGTGAGAGCGCTGCCGGTGCTCATGAGCTCGGCCCCTTTTACGTTGGCGGTCTGCCGGGGTTGCATGCGCGGGGAGGCGTGTCGGCCATGCGTACCGGTAGCGCTAGGCGCGGTACGAGAGCAAGAGCTTCGAGTGTGGGTGATGGCGGCGATGGCGGCGATGGCGGCGATGGAGACGCCGACGCTGACGGTGCTAGCATGGCCGTTGGTGGCGGCGCTGCAGCTGACGCGTTCGAGCTGGTTCTTGCCGATGGGAGACGCCTTGGGCATCGCTCCCTCCGCACCTACTACCGCCAGAAGTTCGCCCCTGCGGCTCAGTCATGGACCCTGCGGCTGCGACAGAGCCAGCGCGTCCTCGAGGCGAAGCTCGCTGTGCGCGCTGCCGCCCGTGAACGGTACAAGCTTCTGCTGCGCGGCACTGCGGTGGCCAAGGGGCTGCATTCAAAGGCGCTGGCCGCCCAGTTCGTCTTCAAGGCTTCGTTTGCCGACAACAAGCACGCCCGCGCGCTGCAGCACCACGGCTACGGCGGCTTCGGCGGCGGTGCGCACTACACGATGGCGGGCTCGAAACAATTCCAGCGTGGCGTGCGCATCAAAGGGGTTGTCTCAAGGCATAGCAAGCAAGCGGCCAAACGAAATGGCCTCAAGATGAGGCAGCAGGCAGCGAGGAGGGATTAGAGGGTGCGCAAGGTCAGAGCGTCGTTTAGAGTGAGAAACGTTGGAAATGAGATTCAGTTCTCAGTCCACTCCACTTCACACACAGATCACAGTGCCACTACAGGATGCTTATATTAAATGCTACGCTAGATCCACCAAGAGCCGAGACGATGGGCAAGGTCGCGTAGCTCTGCGAGGCGCACTACGCCGCGCGCAGCGGTGATGTAGCCCTCGCCATGTGTCGTCTCCACTGCGGAAAGCTGCCGCAGCAGGTCAAGCGCCCACGCTGGATTGACCTTTGAAATGGCCTCATGATGCGCGCGAATGCCGTACAGCATGTCCTCACGCCCGGCGCTTTCATGGTGCGACTGAGTGACGGCTCGAAGCTCCTGGTCGCCATGGACCATGCGAACGAGGCACATGCGCATCTCGGGCAAAAAGAGCGAGCGCATGACACGTGGCAGGGTTTCGTCGTACACGAGAGGACGCTGCTCACGACGGCGCCACGCCTCGGCGATCGCCGCCGCACTTGCCAAAGATGGGTCGAGCTCCATACGGCTGAGAGTCTCGTGATCGATCTGGTGGGAACTTGCAGCACCCTTGACGCCGCACCACAGCGTGAAGCAGAAGCGCTTCTTGTAGTTAGGGAGCACGTCATGCACCATGCGCGGCTCGAAGAGCACCAGCCGCCCCTCGACAGGTGCGATGACCTCGACGGGTCGTGGATAAGGGAAGACCCGCAACTCGCCGCCGTCCCCCGGCTGCCACTCGGCATGGACGTACACGAGGCTCTCAGAAGCCATCAAAGACAACCAAAGTCAATCCATGGCAAGCAAGGGCAATCAATGGCCATCAAGGATTGTACTACGTAGGAGGAATTATCAGTGGCGATCAGTGGAGATCAGTGGAGATCAGTTCACCTGCCAATCAGGATTGAGGTAGAAGAGGGCCGTGACGTGAAGGATCTGTCCGTGGCTGCCGCCCACCGACCCCTGGTCCGTGTGCATCGTGTAGCAGCCGCCGTGCCCAGCGTTGATTTGGATGCGCACGTGTTGCGTCCCGAGCTGCTCGAGATCGCTCGAGATCACACAAACGCGGAGCACTCTCAGGTTGCAACCTCAATTTTTTCACAGTCTCAGTTGCAATCAAGGGTACTCAGTGGCGTGATCGTCAGCGCACCTGCTCAAGGCCAGGCACGCAGCCACGTAGCTGATCGATGAGGCTCGGGTCATGCTCGATGCGTGCAAAGGTGGGCGCAAACCGGCGCACCTCCTTATAGTCAAGCTGCGTCTCGTGGATGTGCTTGTGCGCCGAGCCTTCGTCGTCGGCGCCGTACGATCGAGAATTCCACATTTGATCGTTGGCCTCGAGAGATAGCATCTCCGCCCGGAGCTTGCGACAGAGCGCCGACGGGAGCGCATGGTCGACGACAACGTAGCCTCGATCGACGAGGCTTGCTATCGCGTCGGCATGTAGCGTGGTCTCGAGTGCGCGCAGCGGCGGCGCCGCCTCCACCTTGACACCGTCCATCGCCTTCAGCCGCTTCAAACTGCTCGCCGATCCGCGCGGTGGTGCATGCTTCGGCGGCGAGTGTGCATGCACCACGCGGCCCAACGGTTCACGCTCGAACCAGAGCTCGCCGGACCATGCATCACGGCCTCCGAAGGCGCGAATGCTCGTCTCGGCGCCGCTTGTGCAAACATAGGCGGCCGTCAAACCCAGCAAGCGTGATGCTTCGGACGCTTCCAACTTTGCCCATGCACAAGCAATATCCAACAGCCGCGCCTCGAAAACGTCACCCTCGGGTGCGTGGCCAAGAACGGTGCTCATGGCGTTGGGCCCAGCATGCAACTGTGCGCCCGCCTCGTTGCAAACCAGCCACAGAGATGGCGCCTGCAACAATTCGTCGTCTGAATTTGAGGTAGTCGCTATGGCTCCCGGTGGAGCGGGCTTGGTCGGTGGAGAGCGCGAGTCACACAAAGCCCCGGCCAGCTGCGCGCATCGGCGCCGGCGCCAAACCGTACGCTTGGCGCTGCGCGTGGTCAGCTGCTCGTGGGTGCTCATCGTGCTCGCGAAAAGTCACTGTGGAGCAAAGCAAGTCTCGTGAAAAGAGAGCCCCCGCCGCTACAGTGTGTGCCCCCCCCCGTGTCTTTTTACCGGTATATAAGCTGGTGCCTTGCGGTTCGTTAATTAACGAGCGCGGGTGCTCGACTTCTTTCACACTATATGTTGGAGACCTTTATTGCTGCACTCGTCCTTTCGCTGGCGGCGAACGAATTGAACGTCCTAACGTTAACACCATCGAGCGATTCTGCGTCGGTCACTAGCCAACAGCAGCCCTCTGCCGTGGAAATCTCCGGACGTGAAGCCATCACCATCACATTTGATCGCAGCGTCATCGCCCTTGGCGCCGACTTTGCGCCGGGGGCGCTGCCACTCTCGCTGACGCCATTTGTTCTTAGCCCCGCTGTGGCGGGAACATTTCACTGGGTGACAACGAGTGTCGCCCGCTTCGACACTGATGGCCCATGGCCGCCCGAGCTCGCGATCACACTCTCACTCAATCCGGCACTGCGCTCCTTTGACGGGCGGGCCCCCGTCGCCGACGGGCGCGTGTGGAACTTTGAGACGCCATCGCTGTCAATGTACGCGGGTCGCGTCACATCCAACCTCGCGCTCAATCTGACCGGCGGACGGTGGGACGCGGCCGCGCAGCCTCTGGCACCGGGCGCACTCGAGTTCCCTCCGGACGCCACGCTTGAGCTGCGCTTCGACTTCGCAGTGAGCGTAGCGATGCTACAGACGGCGCTCGCACTGCGGCCCGCACGAGCACAGGCTCCTTTGGCGGCGTCGAATCCCGCGGGCGACGCTCCGCCACGGGCTGCACTGCCTGGGCTGCGCATCTCCGCTTGCCGAGATGGCTCGGCGCAGTGCGTGCTGGTTAATCTAGACGGTCCACTGCAAGCAGGCGCGCTATACAGCCTGGAGCTGCCCCCGCGCTCGCGCTTCCACGAGGCCGCCGGCCGCACGCGCCGCGCCCTCGCGGTCAGTCTCTCGGGCCTCTGTCCCTTTGCGCTCCCCTTCCGGCGCGAACCGTCCTCATCAGCGGCAGCGGGCATGGCAGTCAGGGCACTCAGAGCCTCGAGGGTGGCGCCGGCGCCGACCCCGGTGGATCTGGCGAACGTGCGCTACCGCCGCTTGCATCTGTGGCTGCGCCATGGGCTCGGAAGGTCCATCACCGCTGCCGAGCTCCTCGGGCAGCTCCGCTTGACGTCGGAGTCGCCAGGCACCGGAGGTGGCGCAGGAGCGCTGATCGGGCTTTCGGGACGCCTCCTTTCGCCCTCTGTGCTGCTCCTCGAGGCGGCGCTGCAGCCCAACACCTCGTACGCCCTTCGTGTGGCCGCGTCCACGCGCGTGGTCGATGGCTTCGGCTTGCCGTTACAGGCAGCCTCGTTCACGTTCCAAACTGTTGGGCCGCTCTCGCCCCTCTTCCTCTTCCCAGGTGGAGCCCTCACAGGCGCTAAGGAGGTGCCGACGCTGCGCATCGGCGCGCACAACGCTACTGCCCTCGCGGCTCTCGAGGCCGCATGGCCTGCCCTGCTTCGTGGCGATAGCCTATGCACCGCATGGGAACGGAGCCGTCGCGTGCCCCGATGCTGGGCGCGGGCTGGTGAGATTGCCCAATCGCTCAGCCTCCGCCCGGTGGCAGACGCGATCCAAGTGCCCGCTGCGATCGCGTCGCTGCACAACCGCGAGCAGCTCCAGATCCCCTCGAGTATGCCGGTCGTCACGATCGACGCCGCCAACGTGGGAGTCTCGGAGCCGATCCTGCGCACGTTGCGCCTGCCGGTCGCGTCGAGCTCGCGCCTGTTCTTGCAGACGGCCCAGGGCGCACGAGAGTACCGGAGCGCAGGCCTTCAATCTGCGCTGCTCTCGAGTGGCCACCTCGCCGCCACCACCAGTACTCTACCGGTGAGCGCACACCGGCCGGCGGCACTGCTGGTGTGGGTGATCAACGCGACGAGCGGCCGACCAGTGCCTCACGCGTCGCTCACGCTCTTTGCTTCGGATTGTTCGCAAGGCCCCCAGAGAGCTCAACCGTGCTACATTGCGATGACCGCTGCCGATGTGCGCACGGTGGCGCGCGCGACAACGGACGCGGACGGCATCGCCACCATCGCGGCTGACCAGTTAACTGAGCCGGTCGGGCGCGGCGCCTCATTCCACCTTCTGGTCGCCTCGACGCTGCCAAGCGCTCACGGCGGCGCTCAGAACGGTGCCCACGACGGCGCCTCGGAGCTGCTCGTGCTCCCCGATATCTCGTTTGACCACACGAGTCTCGCGCTGCCGCACGGAGGCATTGTTGCCTCGCTGCTGATCGATCGCGCCGTCTACAAGCCCAATGACACTGTACGCGCAGCTGCTTGGATCTGGGTGTCTTTGAAAAACCTTTGTGCGTTCTGTGCCTTTTCGGTGCCTTTGATGACCTGCGAGTGCCTCTCATTGGCTCCCTCATCAGGTTCGCTGCAAGGGCTACGTCCGGTGGGACGATGGGCGCGGCAGGCTGCTTGTGCCCAGCGTGGCCCGCGACGCCGCGTTTGCACGCCTGAGCTTCAAGCTTCAGGTCCACTGGACGGATGGAGCGAATTCCATGCGCTCCGGCCAGCTGCTCGGGATGCAAGGCGCGTCGTCCGGTGAGGACCTCGGCGAGGTGGTCGTTCAGCTTGACGGCGTGTACGCTTCCTTTGACGCGAGCCTCCGCGTGCCGCCCAATGCAAGGTACGGCGAGCGCTCGATCCAGTGCCTTGCCTGTAAGATCATGCTCACCACTGGCCCCGTCCCTCCTTCACAACCCGTCACTCCTTCCCACCGTCCCTCCTTCACTACCCGCCCCCCTTCACTACCCGCCCCTCCTTCACACGTCCCTCCTTCACACAGGTACGGTGAGCACTCGATCATGCTGCTTCAGAGCGACTCTAGCGGCGTGGGTTACGTGGACGCTGGCAGCAGCTACGGAGGCACTCGCACGCTCACCTCCGCCTTGCTGGCCGTTGCCGACCCACGCCCGCCCACAGTGGAGCTGACCGTCAGTACGCCAGGCACTCGCCACCTGCCGCCGAATGGCACCGTGCTCCTTAAGGTGCGCACTGCGTCCCTCTCGGGCGTTCCGCTCCGAGAGCAGAGCGTCACTCTTCGATGGAGACGCACGCGTCGCCCCCCTTTGCCTAGCCTCCTGCTGCTCCGCCGACCACGGTGGGTGGAGGAGAAGGCGGAAGACGACGTAACCGAATGGACTACTGACGGAACCGAACGTAACCGAAAGGCGGACGGGGAGGAGGACGGCGATGAGGACGGCGAGGGCGTGGGCGGTGAGGAGCAAGTACTCACCGGCGACGACGGCGAGGCGACTCTGCACTGGCGCCCGGCACGGCGCGACGGCCGACCGGTGCGCCTGGAGCTCGGTGATGAGTTCGCGCTCCAGTTCGAGTACATGGGACCGACGCGCGAGAGGCGGGAAGCTTCGCTTCAAGTACCGGTCGCACTCTCAGAGCTCGCCGTGCACCTGGTGACGCCCGCGACGGCGCTCGCTCCCGCGCTGCCGCTGCACCCTTTTGAATTGCAGGTCGAGCTGACGAAACTTGGCGCACTCGGGGGCGCAGCCGTTGGCGGCCGACGCGTGCGTCTCAGCCTGCACCGCGTGCCTGAGGGTGAGGAGGAGGAGGAGGATGGTGAACGCAGCACCTCAGCTGCGCGCAAGATGGCCGATGAGGACGGCGATGAGCCTCGCCAGTGGTTGCAGAATGTGCCGCCCGCCATGCTGCCGAGCTTTGTCACGGCGCCGGCGTCCGAGGCGGCGCGGCCTCCCTCGTGCGTGCTGGACACCACCTCGTTGGGCGCCGTCTCGAGCGCCTCCGCGTGTGCCCCCTTCTCTCTGCCATCGATGGGGCACTACTTAGCGCTGGCGTGCCTCCTCGAAGACTCGGAGAGTGTAATTCACGAAACTCGCCTCCTCGAGGACTCAGAGAGTACACCACCGGCGGCGGGGGCTGCAGCAGCGGGGGCAGCAGCAGCGGCGGCTGTAGGGAGGATCGAGATGTGCTCGGGCGTTCTTTTCGGGCGCACCGCGGCACAGTGGCGAGCCTCGCCGCTGTCAGAGTACCTGCCGCGCGCCGTCAAGCCCACTCTCGAGAAGACACGTTATGCACTGGGCGAGGCGCCACGCGTGCGTGTGACGAACCCGTTCCAATCGGCGCTCCCTGATGACCTCCCTGATGACCTCTGATTGCCCCCCTCATCAGGTGCGTGTGACGAACCCGTTCCAATCGGCGGAGCTGCGCGCCCTCCTGATCTGGGGCAATGCGCTCGCGGTGCGCCATCTCGTCTCCCCGGCGCTCCCGCCAGGGGGCACCACCACCCACGTGCAGCTGCCGCCGCTGGGCGACGAGTGCAAGCACGACTGCACCGTCGACGTGACGCTCATCGCGGCGTCCGAGCTCGGGCGCAGATTGCCGGTGCCCACCTCGGCGCTCTTTGACGAAACGGCCCCGATGCTTCACCGGTATTCGCTCGAGCTCCGCGTGGACGCGCCGCCCCCGCCGCTGCAGCTCGAGTTGACCGTTGGATCTCCCGTCGTGGCGCCGGGCGCCAATGCCTCGGTCATCATCTCGCTCACGGACGCGAACGGGATGCCCATCAGCGGTGAGGTGGCGCTCGTGGCGGTCGATGCCGCGCTCCTCGCCGTGCGCCCTCACGCTGTCGAATCGCTCGATGCGCTGCGCCCCACGCTCGTGCCACACTCTTTTGGACACGACGATACGTTCAAATGGCTCCTCGCGCCAAATGGAGTGGCGCACGTGACGGCGGCCCTCCAGAGGCTGCTCGCGCTTGATCCTTGGCTACCTGTGACGTGGCCTTCACGGCCGAGCGGCCGCCATCGGTGGGACCGTCCGTCCCTCGTCGAGCAAGTGAGTGCCGTTCACGGCCTCTTGAGTGCCGCTTCTGATTGCCTCTGATTGCCTCTGATTGCCTCTCTGACGAAGCGCGGCCCTGGTGGAGCAGAGCGCCGAGCTGAGCTGATTGTCTCTGATTGCCTCTGATTGCCTCTCTGACGAAGCGCGGCCCTGCTGGAGCAGAGCGCCGAGCTGAGCTGATTGTCTCTGATTGCCTCTGATTGCCTCTCTGACGAAGCGCGGCCCTGCTGGAGCAGAGCGCCGAGCTGAGCGTGGATGCGCTGCTCGCATCCTACGCCACCGATCTGACGGTGATGCCGGCGCGCGTGGCTCTTGGCGGTGACGTGGTGATGAACGAGGAGATGACCCTCGACGGCGCTGAGGGGGCGCCGATGTACAAGGGCGCGGTGGGCGCCGCGGTGGGCGGGGCGCGGCCGATGATGATGATGGCACGGGGAGGCCCCGAGATGATGATGGCCATGGCGATGCCCGCGATGGCGGACGCGCCGCCGGTGGAGGAGCCTCCAGGAGGAGCCTACGGAGGAGGAGGAGCTTCACCGACGATGGCACGGGCCAAAAGCGCTCAGAACGGCGCCAAGAGCGCTCAAGTGGGCGGCGGGGGCGGGGGCGGCGGGGCGGCGACGGCCGGTGTGGCGGTCAAGGTGCGCTCGGCCTTCGAGTCTACACCCCTCTTCATGCCGCGTATCCCCATCGACGCCAGCGGCCGCACCACGATCACGTGGCGTCTGCCCGACAACACCGGTGCGTACGAGCTTCGTGCGTACGCCGTGCGTGCTCAGGACGGCGCTCTCGGCGGTGGCTCGACGGTGACCCAACTGGTGCGGAAGCGTGTGACGCTCGCGGCCTCGGTCCCGCGGGTGGCTCGAGTAGGCGATACGTTCGAGTGCGGCGTCACTGCGACTGGCTCGCCCGAGCTGCGCGCTGGCACGACGATCGTGGCCAGCCTGCGGCTGCTCGGGACGGCGCGTTCCGAAGGGAGAGCGACGACCGAGGAGGGGGCTGCAGAGGACGCGGCCGAAGAGGCGGTTCACACTCGAACCTTCACAGAGGACGCGGCCGATGAGACGCCTCTCCATCTGCTCGGAGCCCATGAGCAGACGTTCACACTCGGACCTTCACAGAGCGTGGAGGTGCTCTTCACGCTCACGGCGGCACGCCTGGGGACAGCCAAACTGGTGGCCATGGTACGCGAGGTGCTTTCGCCGCCGTCACAGCAGCAGCAGCAGCAGCAGCAGCAGCAGCAGCAGCAGCCAAGAGGGGAGGGCGGATTGGCGGCGACAGATGCGATCGAGTTGAGCATCCCTGTGGAAGGGGTGCAGCCCGCCGTGGTCGTGGCCACCTCGATGGCCCTGCGCGCCACGCGAGCACTCCCCACAGTCTGGCCAGAGGCTATCCAGCTGCCACCTGCCATCCCCGGCTCTGCCACCCTCACCATTGGTGCTACGGCCGGTCGGCTGGCCGTGGTGCGCTCGCTCGCGCAGTCCCTCATTGCACTCCCTCGCTGGAATGACGAACCCGACGCTGCCTCGGTGCTCGGCGCACTCGCCGCCACGCCCATGCTCGCCCCATATGCGCGCGCCGTTTCGAGCGGCGGCCGACGAGGCGCCGTCTCGAGCGCAAAAGGCAGCCTCCACGAGGTGCTGCAGGGCGCGGCGACGGCGATCGGTCGTGCCACGACGGCGCTCGACTCGATGACGTCGATCGAGGGCGGTCTGCACTACTCAGCCCGCGCGAGGAGTTACGCCAGTGGCGGCAGCGTCGACCTCCACCTGAACGCCCTGGGGCTGTGGGTGCTCAGGCGCCTCGAGCTCGCCCCTCGAGATCATGATTCCACAGCCGCCGCGGCTATGCCCGCCGCCCTGCGCGCTCTCGGCGACCGTTGGCGCGCCGCTCTCGCCAACGGGCTGACCACCTCTGCGCGCGAATCCATCGAGCATTTTGGCCGGTATGACGACCTCGAGACACTGGCCGTGAGCCGCCTGGCGCTCGGTGCAGCGTGGCGGCCAGGCGGAGTGAGTGCGGCTGTTACGAGAGCCTTATCCCTCGAGGCGCTCGCTCGCGGCGTCGATCGGCTGTCGGTGCACGGTAAGGCGGCCTACGCTCTGACGATGATGCTCCCTGCGGAGCAGAGTGCAGACGCCGCAGCGGGGCGTGAAGGACGTTTCTTCGCCTGCCGGGATGCGAGCGCCAACGGCGCCTGCCACGATGAGGGTCCAGGCAGCGCCGAGGGAGGTGGTGCCGATCGGCCCGTGCTGGCCATCCTGCGTTACTTGGCCTCGTGCCTGCGTGTGAGCGGGCGCACCGCCTACGTGGCGCGAGATGCGACGACCTGGGATGCCGCGGGGCCGAGCGGCACGGCACTGGCCCTGAGCGCCATCGCGCTCGCGCGCCTGCAAGGCGGCGTGCCGCTCTCGTTGCTTGCCAATGTAGAGAAGCTCGCCAACCACGTCGGCGCGGGCGGCTTCGGCTACGGGGGGGGCGCTGCAGGGCTGAGCGGCGCCTCGTTGCACGAGGGCTTCGCACTCGCTGACTACGACGCGGCTAGTGGCTCCATCGCTGCCGACATCGAGCTCATCGCACTGCTTCCGAGAGCCAGGCGTGTTGGGATGGGCATTGAGCCGGGCGCGTCGTTACGAGCGATGGCGGCGCCGGCGCTCGTGTACGATGCCCATCTGCGTGCCCTTGATGCCGCGCCGCCCGCGGTGAAGACCGTGGCATGGACACCGCTGCTTGCCTCCCTGCCACCGCTCGCACCGCTCGCTGCTGCCGCCGCCGCCACCGACGATGCCGCCGCGAAGACCGTCGTAAGTGCCACCACTCCACCCACGCCGCTGCTCTTCATCGCCTCCGGGCACGGCGAGGCGTCGGTCGCACTCGCGCTCGCATTCACGCCCGCCCAGCTGGCGATCTCGCCGATCTCGCGAGGTCTCGACGTGCAGAAGATTATCCGCCGATACGACGCGCGCCAGCGGTGCGCCGTGGGCCCGCATGCTCTAGGCTCTGATGGCCTCTCTGATGACCTCCCTGATGGCCTCTGATTGCCCCCCTCATCAGGTGCGCCGTGGGCCCGCCGCTGGCGGCCGTCCCCTTGGGGGCCGTCGTGAGCGTGACACTGCTCGTGAGCTCCACAGACGAGCTCACAAATCTCGTGGTCGAGGACTGGCTACCCGCCGGCCTCGAGCCCATCGATCCGAATGCCGACGGCGGCGGCGGCGGCGGCGGGCCGGCGCCGTTGTGGCCGTGGTCTCAGGGTGGCTGCTACTGGTGGTGGCGATGCACGAGCTGGTCGCGGGAAACCCGCAAGTCCTCGGTGAGCTTCTACGCTGCATGGGCGCACGCTGGCTCGCATGAGCTCACTTACGATGCCGTCGCCGTCACGCGCGGAGTGTTCGCGCTGCCGCCAGCCAAAGCCTTCGCGGCGCTTCAACCGGAGGTGATGGGCTTGTCTGCGGGCGGCGCCTTGCAAGTGAGTGTAGGCCCTGGGGCTCTGCGGCCGTTGTTGGCGGCCAATGCGAGCAGCGTGCAGCCATGCCCAGGAGGCTGCTCGGGGCGCGGGACCTGTGACAGCGCAACTGGCACGTGTGAGTGCACCGCGGGCGCTGCCGGTGAGGACTGCTCTGCAGCGGCACTTCCGCCGTCAATCGGGCCGGTAAGCGTCAACGACACGATCGCAATCTTCGCGGACGATGCCTCTACACACACCGTATCCATCCCGCTCGAGCTGCAACGCGCTGTCCGGCCACCACTCATCGTCGCCTCCGACGCTCATCCGCCGCCGCCGCCACCGTCGCCCTCGCCCTCGCCCTCGCCCGCGCCCTCGCCCTCCCCCGCGCCCACGGCGCACCCCATCCAACCGCGAATCGACCTATTCGCATTTTCGTCGGATGAGGCTCGTCTGCCCTCAAGTGCTCTCGCCCTTGGCCTCGCCCCCGACGGCCGCTCTCTCTCGCTGCGGGTGAGCCTCGGCCGTCTAGCCGCCGCCACGTGCGTACTCGTCACCATCGCGGCCTCCGCCGACGGCAGCAGCTTCGGCACTCGAGTGCTCGCTTTGTGGCTGGTGCCCGCTGGTTTGCCAGCGACGAGTGTGCCGCCGCCGGAGTGCGTCGGCGACGGCGCGTTCTCAACGGCCGAGCTTCCCTTGCCAGTCTTCCCGTCAGCCTCGCTGTCGCTCTCTGGCGGATTCTCCGGATGGGGACGGCGGTTCGTCAGGTTCGGCAACGACGGTGCAACCTTCGCCATCGTCGTCATCAGTTTCGGGGCAGCGTGCGCCGTCGCGTGGGGGCTGCTGCGCGCCGTGTCCGACCCGCACGGCAGCAAGCGCGGGCTGCAGCGCCTGCCTGACGCACCCGAGTACCCTGAGCCTGCCGACAGTCCGGGTAGCCAAGCGGGCGGCTACCCTCCCACGTCCGAGCCAACGACGGCTGCGGCGCACCGGGACATCGGCCTGGAGGCGGAAGGGCCGCGGCAGATGAAACCTCTGTGGTGAAATTCCTAGTTCGGTCGGTGCTGTGCTGCGCTATTCTTTACCGTACGAGTCGGACTCAACCCATACCCCCGTAGGGTCGTGCTATCTCCGTATGATCTGCGTGTGAGTACAGGTTGTGTCGACATTACGACGTCTTACGTTGCTTGCTTCTTCCTTCGTTGGCGCGTGGACTTCGACGTTAATAGAGGATCCGCGGGATCGATACGGTAGACGATACAAATGCAGCGCACAGTGCTGGGCACTTAGGGGGCCGCGCCGGGCCCCGCACTGCGCACGCACACCCCCTGTGCGGGTGACGCCGCTGGTGCGCTGATCACTCTCGAGACGACGGAAGTGACATCTGAACTATTATAGAACCGAACTATAGCTTTTGCACCTTTACACCCGCCCTGCCCGCGCCGAGGACAAGAGATCTGAATTGTCGAGTAACCGCGCGGGGATCTTGATGTAGTTCACAGTACCGATGTTAGTAACGATACGGGTGTAGAAAGTCAGGTAGGGACTCACGCGCCGCCTTGGGCAGGAACGCATTGGGCGGCGCCTTGACCAGGATCGGCGCCGTTGGAGGCATGAGCGGTGCCCCGCGCCAGCCTGAGTGCGCCATCGACTGCTGCTGCTGCTGCTGCTGGCGCCAGTTGCCGCCCGCGCGCCCGTAGGTCTGCGCGAGCCCGGGGGTGGGCGAGGCACCGCGTCGTCGACTCTCATTGTATTGGCCTGCGACGGCCGAGCCGGGCGGATGCAGGGATCCCATCGAGCGCGAGCCTGGAAAGGCGACGCCGCTCCCAAGCTTCCAGCTCGCGCTGAGCGCGGCGGCGCCAGCGGTGCCATTGAGTGAGGCGGCGCGCGGCGGGAAGCCGGTGGGGCTGGACGGCAAGCCGGCATCCACGTCGAGATTGAGCGTCGTCGTGGGCACGGCGCCGATCGCCATGCCCCCCGGCCGAGCGTTCGCGTCGCTCGTGTTCTGCGGAGCCAGCACGAGGCCAGGCGGGAGCGCAACCCTCTTGGGATCACCAGAGCTGCCCTCGCCGCTGGCGCCTGCGCTGGCGCCAGCCGCGGTCGCACTGCCACGCGCCTGCCGCGGTGGCAAGGGCGTATTGACGCGGCTAGCCGAAGTTGAGCTACCTGCGCCGCTTCCAGCGGTCGAAAACTCTTCCCAGATACAACTCGCGCTCGCGCCAGCAGCCGCTGCCGTTGACGGCGGGGCTGCCGTTCCGCGCTTCGCGCCACGCTGGGCGCGTTTGCTCGCCGCTGGGCTCAGCCCGCCGCTGATCGCGCCCACGACGTCGCCCGTGCCCGAGACGGCGCTCTCCACCTGGCGCGCGAGATTGGGACCGAGATTGGCGCCGAGATTGGCGGGTCGGTGGGGCTGAGGCGGCGTCTTCTCTCGCCAATTGCCGAGCGACGTAGCCATTCCGTGCAGAGAGCGCTGTAGGGGCAGCAGCAGGTCAGCCAGCCACGGCTTGGCGACTACCAAATTCGGAACGGACGCCTCGAGCGCCGTGTCGAACTGATCGAGGAGCGGGGCGAGCGTCGTCGCAGCCACCTCGGCGTGCCGCCGCCGCTTGGCGCGAATCACCGCTGCCTCGGCCTCCTTGGCCGCTGCCTCGGCTCCGCCCTCGCCCTCGCCGGCCGCTTCGATTCCAGCGGCGGCGGCCTCAATGGCGGCATTCTCGGCGGCGACGTCGGCGGCGTCCTCGGCGGCCACCCGATCGAGGTGGCGCGCAATCTCGCGACCGAGATCGCGCGCCGCCTTGAATGCGAGCGCGAGCTGCTCGGTGAGGGCGAGCCAACGCTGCAGGTCGGGGAGCAGCTTTCGCTCGTGCTTGCGCATCTTCTCGAGCTCATGCTCGAGAGATCGGATCTGCGCCTCGGCACGCCGCTGCTGCACGAGCAGCTGGTTATGATCGGCCAGTAGGCTAGCATGGACCGCTTGCGTGTGGCGAAGCTTCTCGTGCATTTGGGCCTTCTCGTCGTGGAGGATCTCGACGTCGTTGCCCAGCTCCGCGAGCTGCGCTCGCAGGGCGCCAATGTCGGCCAGGGCCGCCTTGCGCACGGCGGCCAGCTCGCTCCGCGCTGCCTCGGCTTCTTTCTCGAGCTCGGTGCGCGAGATGCGGTTGCGCGAGCGTGGCCGTTGAGCGTTGTCGTCGGGCCCGTCACTCATGCCCTCGACACCATAGGCGACACCGTAGGGGGTGGTGCCGGCGCCGCCGTGGGACAGGCAGCCGCCTCCACGTCTGCCTCCGCCTCCGCGACCGCCGCCGCCGCCGCCGCCGTGGGTGCTGCCGCCTCCGCCGCCTCCGCCGCCTCCGCCGCCTCCGCCGCCTCCGCCGCCTCCGCCGCCTCCGCCGCCTCTGCCATCACCGCCACCGCCACCGCCGCCATCGTCGCTGCCGCCTCCGCCGCCACCGCCGTCGTCGCCGCCGCCGCTGCCAGTACCACCGCTGTTGCCGCCGCCGCCAGCACCGCCATCGCCGCCGCCGCCAGCACCGCCATCGCCGCCGCCGCCACCCCCGCCGCCACCAACGTAGGCGCCGCCGCCCGTAGCTCGCCGTGGAGATGTTGGGGAGCTGTGGCGCAGGCCTCCGCGAGCACCGGTGTGCGCAGAGATGGGCGCGAGCATGGGCGCGAGCCGTCCTCCGGAGCCGACATCGGTCGCCCACGCGCTGAGCTGCCCGTCGGAGCTGCCGATGCGCGCGCGCACGAGGTCGAGGAGTGCACGGGCGACGAGCAGCTCCTGCTCGCCGAATCGGGCGCCGAAGGAGCCGCAGAGGACGAGCACGCCTGCCAACGGCGCCGGTGTGGAGCCGTCAGCTGCCACCGCCGACGCGTGTACCGGGCGACCGCCGCCCACGGGCAGGCAGAGCACGGGTGAGCGGCCGAGGAGCTCCGCCTCGAACCTCAAGCTGTAAGATAGGTGTGCTGAGGCGTCCGGCTCGATCACGGACATGCCCGAGCGAGCCACGTAGCCGCACACGCCGTCGGTGACCGGAAAGGCGAGCGGCGATGGGGCGATCGCGCCGCCCGACGCGGCGAGCGTGAGCATCGGCTCATCCATCAAGCTGAGCACGAGGAAGTGAGCCTTCTGCGTGCCGGGCACGAGCTCCGGCGCCATGCGCACGATGAGCTCGAGCGCCTCGGCGGCGTCGAGAAAGAGTGCCTCTGAGATGAAGCGCGCAAACGCGGAGGTGCTCTTCAATGCGCCATCGCTCAGCGTCCCGTTCCGTGGCTGCTGCATCGCAGGGAGAGAACGCACCCAGCGTGCGGGCGGCTCAGGCTTCGGCCTCGCACGGCGTTGCAACCCAAAGAGCTGCGGGGCCGCCTCCGTTAATGACTCATACGGGTGCGAGTCGGACGACGGCGGTCGGCCTATGATGTTGGGCGCGCTCGTGTCCTTTTCCAAGAGCACCATTTTGTGTCGCACAGATTCGGACGAAACGGCCGCTGACGAAACTCATGTCTTTCACAGACCCCGCAGTCCCTACCTCCGCATCTTCGTACTCTCGAAGATGCCCTTCGCATTCTGCCCGAGGAAGCCGCGGAAGCCCTCGTGCCGCTCGATGAGCTCCAGGAAGGCGCACGGCACGCTCTGTTCATTGCCACACCCAAAGGTGTGCGGGATGCGGTCGGCGACGGTGGAAGACTGCTCGAGGCAGAGCGCGCGCGTCCCCTGCGTGAGGCCATCGGCTCCGCCCGCCGGGTTGAACTCGATGCCCTCGGCGACGAGCAGCGCGTTCAGGCTCCGCAGGCTCCCCCATTCGGCCCCGAGCACGTTCTGAAGCACCGTCAGATGGTTGATGCGGTGCGCGTGCGTGAGCGTCCAGCTTGCGTACTCGGTGGCGGAGCGCAGCGCGGTGTCGCCGCCGTCGGCCGCACGCACGATGGCCACCTCCTCCGCGCTCGGTGTCCACGGCGGCTGGTCAAGCAGCTGAGCGAGCGCGTCGCCGTCGCCAGCGGACAACGCGCCGCGCAGTCGCTCGTGCGCCGCCTTGCCGTAGTGGCCGTCGACGTGCGCGAAGATGATTGCTGCGGCGTGCTCCGGCAGCTCCTTGGTGCGGAGCTCGGAGACGAAGATCTTGGGCCACGACGTCTCCTCAGGGGGCTCGTACCACCTAGCGTTGACCGGCAGGCTCGGGATCACGATGTCGTCCTGCGGCGCGTAGCCAAACGCGGTGAAAGCCTCGCCGAGGAAGGCGAGACCTGAGCCTCCGGAGCTGTCGACAAAGGAGCGCATCGCAATGTGGTCGTTGTGCACGTGTGCGCCGAGCGAGTCCAGCTGTGTGATCGCCCGGCAGGCAGAAGGCGTGCGCTGAAGGTAGGCGCGCAGTAGCGTGTGCCACGCGCGGTCAAAGGCCGCCACGTTGCGGGCAGGCGTAGCGTTGGCGACGCAGCGTGCGGCGGCATCGAGCGGCGGGCCACGCGTCAGGATTGAGAAGGCAGCTGCGGCTGCTGCGGCCATGATTTAACGAAGCCGACGAAGCGCTGGAAAAGCATCCGTTCCCTTTTTGGACAACTTATGCCAGCGTAATTTCCAGTTTTCCAGTGTGCAGGGCGTTTCTAAATCTCTGAAACCTCGTTTGACACTGTGTCACAAACCTACACAGCCTCCACCAAGTTTGACAAAACTTTAAAAATGTCGGTGGAGCCCGCCCATCTACGCTCGAACCCGCCCGCCAGCGCGGGCCCAGCTCGCCCTCTCAAGCTCGCGCGACCCCCCAGCCCGCCCGGCCTCCCA
>Ga0180441_100851_pt1 | contig 19856 bp, 13 predicted proteins | sample ChrtobMetaP5_8mM_FD_120633 | JGI IMG/M metagenome (GOLD analysis project Ga0180441, IMG submission 120633) | Chrysochromulina tobin associated microbial communities from unialgal haptophyte culture, Seattle, Washington, USA - P5_8mM MetaG | ecosystem: Host-associated > Algae > Haptophytes >...
GCGGCGGGTCGGCTGCTCTCAGGTACGGCCGAGCGCTGCTCCAGGCTTCTGGCACACGCCGCGCGCGCGAGCGCGGCGAGCAATTCGGCACACGGTCAAAAAACCGTGTGCGGAGAAAAAAAAGCGTGTGCCAGAAAAACAAAACCATGATTTCTTCTGCGCCCCTGGCCCCCCAAAAAGGAGGGGAGATTCCACTTCAAGGCAAGGAGGTGTCCGCCTCATACCGTATGCGATTGTGAGGGTTTCGACGAATCGCTCAGGACGGCGCCATGATGCCGTCCGACGTCCTCGGCTCGCCCACATCCACCTCAGCGCCACATTCTCCACCACAGCTAGTTCCACCGCCGCCACCACCGCCACTTCCTGTTGTGGGCGTACGCGTCGCAGTTGCCGAGGCGGTGCGGGACACCGATGTGGGCCCGCCTCTGCCGCCCACGACGACACTCCGTGGGCTTGCATCCGAGCTTGCCACCGATGTCGCCTTGGCCGTGTCGTCTGTGGCCGGGCCGAGTGACGTGCGGTCGCTGCAGGCTCTCGTGACGGCGCTGCGGTGCGAGCTGAGTGCGCAGGCCTCAGAGCTCGCGCGGAGGCGCGAGGGTCTGGCGACCGCCGAGAGGGAGCGAGTGCATCTTGCACAGGCGCTGCGCATGCTGGTCTCCGAGCGCGAGGAGACGAAAGCACGTCTGGCGGAGGCGAGAGCAAGGCTTGCGAGCCTGGACGACCTTCATACACAGGAGCGCAAGGAGGACACCCAGCTGTTCCAGTCGAATCTGCAGCGGCTCCTCGCAGACAAGGCGCGCCTGGTCGAGGAGGTCGAAGAGGGCGCGCACCAGAAGGATGTGCTGACCGAGGCGCTCGCGCGCGTACACCAGGAGCTCCGCCATTCCCAACGGTTGAATGAGGAGCGCGGTCTCCTTGCAGCCCAGCATTCAGAGGTGACGGAGCGGCTACAGAGCGCGCTGAGCGAGCGCGACAAGGCGCGGGTGGAGCTGCAGACGCGTGACAAGCAGCTCGAGGCAACACGTGGCGCGCTCGCCGCGCATGCGCGCGGCGTCGAGCGACTTCGCGCCGAACTCGAGGCGGCGACCGTCAAGTCGGGCGCCGTGGCGGCGCGCGCACGCCGTGACGAAACTGAGCGTCACGCACTCACGGCGGAGCTGCTCGACGTCGAGAGGGCGTGGGCGGCGGCGTTTGCGGACGCTCACGAGGTTCGCAGCCTTCGGAGCGCCGAGGTGGGCGCATGCCTCGGGTCGATCTCCGAAGCCGAGATGGAGGCGGCCGAGGCGCTCCGCACGGCGCGCGCGCAGCTCGCGCTTGCGGACGCTGCACGGCGGGATGCGGAGGCCGCGCGGTCGGCGCTCGCCGCCTTTCGGGAGGTGCGCGACGCCGATGCGAGCTCGAGCGTCGCCTCCCGCGAGCAGTCGGAGAGTCTGCTGGGTCAGCTGCGTGCCGAGCGAGATAGCTATCTCGCGGAGCTCGCAGCTCAGAAGCGCATCTCGGAGAGCCTGCGGTGTGAACTCAAGAAGGCGCTGCAGAGAGCTCAACCCAACGACGCCGCCAGCACCACCACCAGCGACAGCGCCGCCGCGGCCGCCACCACGGCCGCCGCCACTGCCACCGCCGCAGCCTTCGCAGCTGCCGCCACAGCTGCCGCCAGCACAGCTGCCGCCCCGGCCGTAGTAGTAGTAGACTACTCCCTTGCGAGTTGATGACCACGCTGCATGCAAATCAGAGTTGCCCAAGAGTTCCAATTCATTACACAACAAGCAAAATATCGTGTTCCCGTTACACGTACACCGGGTGGGTCTCAGCTGACTGCTGTCCGGTGCGCGTGGCCGTTTTCGTCGTCCCTCGGCGCTCTGCGCTGGGATGCACCGTCCGCAAAGACCAAAGTCGAGAGCGCCGGCGTGCGGTGGATATCAGCGTGTCACTGATTGCAATCAGTATCGCGATCCGTATTCCCAAACCACACCTCACCAGCCTTCTTTCCTGCCATTCCCCTGCTCCCCGACGACGCGCCACCCGCCCGAGCGCCACCACCCTCATTCCGATCCCCAAACCACGCGGCCCCTGCACGTCCATGACCAGCCTTCTTTCCTGCCTTTCCCCCGATGCTCCCCGTAGACGCCCGAGCACCACCCCTTCCCTTCCTCATGCTGGGAGGCGTCATGGGACTGGTCGGGTGGGGAGCGGAAGTGGCAGGGTGCAGCTCAGGACGGCGTCCTTGGATGGCCCTCAGGCTGCGCTCAGGACGGCGCCCGCGGACACTCAGCACGGCACTTGCCTTGGCGGGCGGATCGGGCAGCTGGCTCTCTACGTCCATGAACCGGCTCAGCCAGTAGCCTTCCCCATAAGTGACCAGGATCTCGTCTCCGCTGACAATGTCTCGCGTCGCTTGCGTTGCCAGATGGCAGCCTTCGAGCGTCACATGGTCCGCGTTGGCAGCGGCGCGGGTCGCCACTCGGTACGTGGCGGCGCCTTCTGGTGATGCGCAAACGACGCCGTCGTTCGTGAAATGGCCCAAGTATGCCGGGTTGTCGGCAAGGCGCGGGTCGCCCACGCAGCTCAGGGTGGACGACGCGCAGATCTCATATTGACGCGCATCGGCACTCGTCACGCGGTCCACGTCCCTCTCACCCATTGGAATGTGGACGCCAAAGACGACACCGCTGCACAGCTGCTTGCTAGCGCTCATGGCCACTTGCCCATCCTTCCAGTATAGGAGCGCATCGCCCGGGTAGAGCGTGATCAGCTCACCAGCCCGAATGTCTCGCGTTGCAAAGAGGCCCGTGCCGCCATCTTGGAGCCGGCTCGGTCCGGTGCGGCAGCGGTTCAAGTGGAGGTCTGCACACCGAGTGGCCAGCATGTTCATGCACACGCGGTCCTGCGTGAGCTCGCCAGTCTTGCGATAGTGCGCACGGACCTCGGACAGTCGAAGGGCGAACTCTTCCAGCGTCAAGTCATCGAGGATGGGAGGTGCGACCTCGGGCGCGGCCCTGCACCGAAGTGCTCGTGCACGATGGCGCCGATGCACGAGGTGCCGCTGCGACGACTTGGCCACTTGAAGCGCTCCATGGCTGTGGTGTATGCACGCTGCTGCAAGGAGCAGGCAAGCTTTGAGCATTTCCCCTCTTGAGTTGCCAAGAGAGGAAAATCTCGGTGTTATCGGTGGAATACTATTGATGATCCGATGTTGCGTCTTTTCATCAGTCGAAATTGTCCGCACGGCGGGTGCTCGGACCAAAGCCAAGAAGCCCGCAGTTTGGGGTGTGAAATCAAAATTCCCGTGCTTCCCAAGTTAGGCAAATGAAGTGTGAATGTTTCATGATGATTGCGCTCGCAATCGCTCGTGCTACATAAGCACCAATGGAGGGGGACTGGACCGACGGTGCCGACGTTCGAAAATTATTGGCCGAGTATACAGGCGGAGAGACTGGCGTCGACGCCCTGCGCTCTCTCGCGCTCGCGGCCGAGCGGACCTGTGCTTTGGGGGCGCCACGAGCAGCCATTGTGCTCAGGGGTGGCGCCAAGCTCAACCTTCCCGAGCTCCGCTCGCCTTGCTTCGGCTCGTCGGCGCTTTCGGTCTGGCTGTGGGTGTGCCTGGATGATATGCCAGTTGACTCGCCACTCAACGTGCTGTGTGCCCTCCAAGGCTCGGGCACTTCGTTTGAGGTCGTGGTGCGGGGCGGCGGCTTCTTCGGTGTGCGCGTAGTGACGCCCAAGGGAGGCGTGCAGATGCTCGAGGCGCTGTCACCGCTCGAATCGGGGCGCTGGCATATACTGATTGTCGACCACACCGCTCCGCCGCGCCGGCTCTTCAACTTCGGGCGCTCGCCAAGCTGCGGCACCGTGCGCCTCTTTGTGGACGGAGCATGCGTGCTTGAGGGTCCTCTCGAGTTCCCGTCGCCGACGAGCGCGCTGCGCCACTGCAGCGTGGGCGCACCCGCCAGCATGGCTGCACCGACCGGCCCTGCCAGCCCTGCTAGCCCGGCCAGCCCTGCCAGCCCGAGTGGCGCGGACGAGCCCTTTCCGGCGGCAGTGCCTTTCGCAGGCGAGCTGAGCGAGATGCTGCTACTGCCCTGCACCAGCGGTGTGGAGGCTGCGGTGGATGCGGTGCGGCTGATGCGCATCGAGCCGCGGTGCACGTTGCACGAGGCCGCCCTGCGCTGCGGGCTGCGACCCTCGCTCAGCTTCCACCCGAGCGCTCTGACCGTTACGGGCGCCGTGGTGGGCGCCTCCTCCGCCAGGCCCACCACGACCATTCCCGCCGCACAGCTGGGTGTGAAGGAGGCGCTGGGTGTGAAGGATCCACACCCAGCTGTGGCAGTTTCGTCAGCGGCGGTGCCTCCTTCACACCCAGCGCCTCCTTCACACCCAGCTCTGGCAGTTTCGTCAGCGGCGGTGCCTCCTGAGGCGCTTTCCGCTGTGCTCCCACCCGTGCATGCAATCGCACCCGTGCATGCAATCGCACCCGTGCATGCAATCGCACCCGTGCATGCAATCGCACCCGTGCTCCTCGAGAGGCGACGCGACGCGCGCGACGCCATCAATGCCATCGGCGGCCTCCGTGTACCCCTCCTGCTCATGGGACGTCTCCAACTGGATGAGTGGATGCTCAAGCAGCAGCAGCAGCAGCAGGCGGCCACTGCCGGCGGCGGCGGCGGCGGCAAATCAGCAGCAGCAGGCAGCAGCAGCGGCAGCAGCGGGCTGGAGAAGGATACCGACTCGGCGCTCGCTCGAGACGGCGCCCTCGCTCGAGACGGCGCCCTCGCTCGAGACGGCGCCCTCGTCGAGCTGTTGCGCATGCTTCGCGCCCTATTATGGCATCGCCCCGTTGCACATGCATGCATGCTCCACCAGGTTCGTTGATTGCCACTGATTGCCACTGATGACCTGCGGCCGAGCTCGAAGCTCCACCAGGTTCGTTGATTGCCGTTGATTGCCACTGATGACCTGCCTTGCCTGCAAGTGCTCACTACAACGCGCTCGCACGCCCGCCCCGCCCAGGACGGCGCCGCGCTCCTCAGCTGGCTGCTCCTCCGCGTGCCGGCCCGCCAGCTGAGCGCCGTCGCGGTCGAGCACCTCGCGGCGTTGCTCGACGAGGCGACCGCGACGCGCGAGCTCCTCGCGCTCGTGCGCGAGCGATCCGCCGGCGTCGTGTTGGGCGGCGGCGCTGCTTCGGGCGGCGCCCACCACGGCGCGGCCAGTGGCGCGGGCGGTGCCCAGCACGGCGCCCCGGCGGCGTGGTCCGAGGTGCTCGACCTGAGCGTGGGCTATCAAGGGCGAGAGGCGAGACCACCCCTCGCCGAGGCCAACCTGACCGAGCAGCTCGAGGTCGGCATCCTGTGCGACCTGCGCATCTGGGCGCGCGCGTGCCCGGAGGCGCAGCTCGCCCACTTGAGATTGCTCGGGGAGCGGCTCGGATTGTCACCGAGATTGTCGCCGAGATTCGCACCGAGCGCGGCGCGATCTGCGCCCACCTCGCCGCTCCCCCTCGTGGGCGCCGTCGTGGGCACCAAGGCCGCCGTGCCGAGCGCCGTCCCGAGCGCGACCCTCCGCGCCCACGTCACCGTCCGATTCCTCCTCAACGGGCTACGCAGCCTCGCGCTCAGCACGGCGCTCAGCAGTACTGAGGCCGGTACCGGCACCGGCACCGGCACCGGCGGCGGCGGCGGCAGCGGCGGCGGCAGCGGCAGCGGCAGCGGCGGCGTGGACGCTGGCGCTGGGTTGAAGAACGTCTTCCTCGCTTTCGCCGAGCTCGCTGGCGCTCTACCGCCCTCGGACGCGGACGTTCATCTCGTGCTGACGTGGCTCACGGACACACGCGTGCCCACGACGACGCTGCTGCGCGTGCCGCTCCTTGGGCTGCTCGAAGCTTGGCTGACGAGCGCCCACGACGACGCGGCGCGCGCTGGTGGTGGTGGCGCTGGTGGCGCCGAGTTGGGCACTTTCCGCGGGGACGGTGAGGGGGGTGATCTGGCGGGCGGGAGATTGGGTGGGGGCGGCGGTGCCTTCGCGCGTCACATGTCGACGCCGAGCCGCCCGTCTGCCTCGGCGCCCCTGCCCGGGACGGCGCCCCTGCCCAGGACGGCGCCCCTGCCCAGGACGGCGCCCCTGCCCGGGACGGCGCCCCTCTCGGGATCGGATGAAGTCTCGGCGGCCAGAGGGAGGGGGAGCGCCGTCCCGAGCGCCACCAAGGGGCGTCCCGAGCGTGCCTCGAGAGAGGAGCCGTCACAGCGCCGTCCCGAGCGCGCCACGAGAGAGGGGGCGGCCCAGCGCCGTCCCGAGCGCGCCTCGAGAGAAGAGCCGTTGGCGCCGCCGACGGCGCAGCGTGTGCTGGCCGCGCTTGCTCTACGAGGCGGCGTTCATTTGCTACTGGCCCAGCTGCAGCCCGAGGTGCTCGACACGGCGCCCGAGGTGCTCGGTACGGCGCGCGACGTGCCGCCGCCGCCGCCGCTGACGACCGATGTGCTCGAGGCAGCGCTCGGCGCGCTCGTCGCCTACTTTCGTGTGGCACCGCTCGAGGTGAGCTTGGCGGCGGAGGAGCTGGAGGCGGAGGAGTGGCTCGTGGCCCGCATCCCCAGCTGGACGCGCGTGCAGGCGCCCAACACGGCGCCGCTCATGAGCCGCTCGGTGTGCGACGCCCTGCTGCTGCTCGCCACCGAGCGCCGTCCCGAGCTCGCCGCCTCGACGAGCGATCCAGACGGGCGCCGTCCCGAGCTCGAGCGCCCTCCCGAGCTCGAGCGCCGTCCCGAGCTCGAGCGCCGTCTCGAGCTCATTCGGGCGGCCATCCCCTCGGTGCTGCTCGGTGCGCTCCCCGCCGCCCCACCCCTCGTGCAGTGCCACATCCTCCACGCCCTTCTCAAGTACGTGGACGAGCCGCGAAAGACAGCGCTGCCGCCCGCGACAACGCCCGCGCTGCCGCCCGAGACGGCGCCCCCGCCCTTGCCTCCGTCATCCCTACCACCCCTACCGCCTCTACCGTCATCTGTGGCAAGCGGCGCCGTCGCGGGCGCCTACGGAGCCGCCAGTGGCAGCGGCAGCACTAGCAGCTCCACCGAGGCGTCGCATGGACACGGGCGCGCCGTCGTGGGCAGCTCCACCGAGGCCCCGCGCAGCTCCGCCGCGATGTGGGCGAGCGCCGGCTACTTCGCATCGGCGCCCACCACGGCGCCCACGTCGCATGGACACGGGCGCGCCGTCGTGGGCAGCAGCAGCAGCGGCGGCATCGCCTACGTGAGCAGCGCCGGCGTGAGCAGCAGCAGCACACACGGCGGGCAGGCACGCCACGCGCCGTTGTGGGCACACCACGGGACGCTGAGCGCCGCTCTCCTTCTCAAGGACAGCTTGTGTGTCGTTCATCTCTTCGAGGTCGCGCGCCGTATCGGCTCGACGCTCACCAGCCCTCCCACTACCGCTCCGAAACCACCGGGCGCCGTACCGGGCGCCGAGGTGACAGGCGCCGTACCGGGCGCCGAGGTGGCGGCCTCGGTGACGCCTCTGGTGAACTTTGGAAGAGTCCATGTGAGTCTACTGCTGCGCTGCGTGCCCCCAAGCGCACGCGCCGTCGCGGGCGCAGAGCAGGAGCACGCGGGCGCCGTCGCGGGCGCAGAGCAGGAGCATGCGGGCGCCGTCGCGGGCGCAGAGCAGGAGCATGCGGCGCGCCTCAGCCTTCGTCTCCTCGCTCAGCTGCTTCGTCATTCGCTCGAGCGTCCCAACGGCTGGCAACTGCTGCCGCTCCTCCATCACCTCTTTAATGAGCGCGCGAACACGCCGGCGCTCACATCGCACGTGCTCCTCCTTCTCGGCTGCCGCCTCCTCGCCTCCATCGAGGCGCAGCTCAAGGCGGGCGAGCTGCCGCCCTTTGCCGCGCCTGACTCCCGAGGACATTCGGGCGAGCTGCCGCGCCCATCGATGAGCGCCGCGTCGAGCGCTCAGTACGGCGCGCGAGGACACTCGGGCGAGCTGCCGCGCCCGGGCGCCGCGTCGGGCGCCCAGTACGGCGCGCGCACCTCGTGGAGCCACGAAGCTTCACCCAGCGCCTCCTGTTCAGGTGAGTGCCACTGATTGCCTCCTTAATTGCATGCGCCAAGCGCCTCCTGTTCAGGTGAGTGCCACTGATTGCCTCCCTAATTGCATGCGCCAAGCGCCTCCTGTTCAGGTGAGTGCCACTGATTGCCTCCCTAATTGCCTCTGATTGCCACTGATTGCATCCCTAATTGCGCCACCTGTTCAGGCACTCCTTGGGGCACTCCGGTCAAGGGCGGCTCTCCTTCACGCAGCTCGTCGGCGGACCATTTGCAGGGCGTGGGCCCCTCGGCGCCCGGTACGGCGCCCGACAGCGGCGCGTCCTCGTGCTTCTGGATGAACCTGGCACCCTTGTTGAACTGCCTCGACCAGCTCCTCCTCCGTTCACACTCTGTGTGGCTCCGTTCACACTCTGTGTGGCTCGCTGGCGGAGCCCTCGGCCTGGACGACGTGGGCGGACTGGCTGTGGGGGATGCGGGCGTTCCCCCCATACCAGGTGCAAGCGGCCTGGCTGTGGGGGATGCGGGCGTTACGGTTTGCGCGGCGTCGCACACTGTGGGGGCTCTCGTGTCCCTCTGTCAAGCTCTCTCGACCCCTTTGCATGTCGAGGCCGGGGGAATGCTCGGTGGGGGGGGGACGCCCGGTATCACACGCTCGTCGGCCAGCCAAAGGGTGCCCCTTGCAGTGCTCACCTCCGAGCCGGCCACGCTGCGTATGGTTCTCCAGTGGCTGATCGCCGCCATTCGAGCCGGCTGGAGGGACGGCGCGCGCGCGCTCGACACAGCGCCGCTCGCGCTGCCCGCCCAGCTCCTCCTCAAGCTCTGCGCGCCGCTCGCGCTTCCCCATGCCTCCGCGTCCCTCGTGCTCGCCGTCCTCTACGCCCTCGCGGACCAGCGCCCCGCCACCGCCACGCCCCTGATTCACAGGCTCATTCACACCCGGGGGCCGTCGGGCGACCTCTGGGCCGAGCTGCTCAACCTGGGGCCCGATACGGCGCGCGATGGGCCCGACACGGCGCGCGATAGGCCCAACACGGCGCGCAATGTGCCCAACACGGCGCGTGGAGGGCCCGGCGCTCACAACTCGCCCGCTTCGCTGTCTAGTTCCGCAGGCAGCCTGCCGCCCGTGCCACCTCCCATGCTGCCGGGTGCCCATCTCGGCGCGCCCGCGCGTGTGACGCCGTCAGCCGGGTTTGATGCCCTCGGCTTCCGTGTCCCCAGCGCCGTACCGAGCGCCGGCCCGAGCGCCGCCTCGAGCGTCATGCCGAGCGCCGTACCGAGCGCCGTACCGAGCGCCGTACCGAGCGCCTGGCCGGCCTCCGGGCTGGCTCCAAGCAGCGAGTGGGACGCCATTGGAGCGGCTCATTCACAGCGGCTCATTCACAGCGAGTTGGACGCTGCTGGCCCTCGAGCTGCCGCGCTGGTGCGCGCTGCCGTGGGCGCCGCGCTCGCAACGCCGCCGTCCACTCCACAGCGCCGTGTTGGGCGCGACCTGGGCACTGATGCGGCGGCCGTTGAGGTGGCGGCGCCATCGACCGTTGCCGACACGGCGTCGAGCTTGCCCCCGGCGTCCGTGCCACCCCCTAGAACACCTGATCGAGTACAGTCGCCACCCTCCATGCCCTTACAGTCGCCACCGAGCACCTCGCGCATCCCAACACCGCCCGACCTCCTGCCAGGCACGACGCCTGCACGCAGCCCGCCGCCAAGCACAACGCCCAGCACGACGCCTGAGCGCCCTCGTGAGCGTACCGGTACCGAGGGCGGCGGCACGAGCGTACCGGTACCGACGTTGCTCCTGTGCGACACTCCCATGCAGCTGCACATGCTGATGCAGGCGGAGGCGGTGCAGCGTGCGCACGCCGAGGTGCGCGATGCGGCCAGCACCGCGGCGCGCAAATGGGCGGGCGCGCTGCGGACCCTCATCGAGACGAAACTCGATCTCGTCCTCGAGATCGAGCTCGAGGCGCAGCTCCTCGCTCGGGCGTCGCCGCTGCCCACCACGGCGCTCTCCCCGCCGCCGCGCCTCGTCGCGCCCGCCACGACGCGCCTCGACGCGGGCGTTACGTTCGATGGGGCAGCGGCGAGCTCGCTTGCGAGCTCGCTGACGGCGCGGCAGCATGAGTGCGAGAGGTGCCTCTGAGTGCCACTGAGTGCCACTGAGTGCCACTGATTGCCATCTGATTGCCTCCCTAATTCAGCATGAGTGCGCGGACGGCGCCTACTGCTCCGTGCCCTCTGCATGCAAGTGCTCACCACAGCGCTCCACCTCTCCCCACAGGTGCGCGGCGCGCGGATGGCGCGAACTGCTCCGTGCCCTCGAACACGAGCGCTGCCTTGGGCTCGGGCCGTTAATTGCGCTCGATGCCGCCGTCACCACTGCCGCCGCGATGGCGGCCGCCGCCGACGCGAACGCCGGCACCACCGATGCGCGCAGTGTGAACGCCGGCGCCTCCGATGCGCGCAGTGTGAACAGGACGCACGCCGCTGTGGGGAGTGGCCGCACCGAGAGCCACAGTGACGTTGGGATTGGCCTTCGGCTTTCCCACAGCGACGTTGGGATTGGGTTGATCTTCAGCGAGGCCACGTCGCTGTGGGAAGGCCTTCGGCTGCTCGACGCCCACGACGACGCGCAAGATGACGACGCGCATGATGACGACGCCCACGACGACGCCGCTGCCGCCCACGACGATGACGACGATGACGACGATGACGACGACGACGATGTCGACGACGATGTGGCTGTTGCTGAAGCTGCGGGTAGGAGCAGCGATGCGGCTAGGCCGGCGAAGGAGGCGAAGAAGGCGAAGAAGGCGAGGGCAGCCATGGTGCCTGCTTGGGCCAAGGGCATCGCCACCGCATGGAGGCTCGACCCCTGGGAAGGGCCGCAGTTCCCCACAGGCGCCGTCCCGAGCGTGGGCCATGGGCGGATGCGCCTCAAGATGCGGCGCGACTTCGCACCGAGCAGCCACGTGCTCGCGAGCCACGATCGCTCGGCTTCGTCGGCTTCGTCGGGTTCGTCAGAGAAGCCGCGGCCGCCGCCGCCGCCGCCGCCGCCGCCCGTGGTCGAGCTGCCAGAGGTGGGGCCGGAGGAGAATGACTCGGAGGAGGAGGAGGAGGAGGAGGAGGAGGAGGAGGAGGAGGAGGAGGGCGATGGCTCTGAGGAGGAGGAGGAGGAGGAGGGCGCTCGCGACGGCGCCTCCGAGGCCGTTGCCCGTGACTCGAACCCCAAAAGTGAGTTGACGAACCCCAAAAGGGACTTGGGGCGCGCCGGATCGATGTTTGGGAGCGTCGTCCCGAGCGCTGAGCAGCGCCTCTCGAATGACGCCCGGGACGACGCCCCTTTAGCCGCTCGGGACGACGCTCGCGTGCCCCTCGAGCGCCGCCCGTCCTTCAGCAGCGCCCGGGACGACGCCCTCGGGCGCCGTCCGTCCTTCAGCAGCGCCCGGGACGACGCCCCTTTAGCCGCCCGGGACGACGCCCTCGGGCGCCGTCCGTCCTTCAGCAGCGCCCGGGACGACGCCCCTTTAGCCGCCCGGGACGACGCCCTCGGGCGCCGTCCGTCGGTATTGAGTCGCTGCAGCAGCGATCGACTGGACGTGCCCAACGCTTCCGCCACCTCTGCCGGCACTACTAGCGCCGCCCCGGGCACCTCCTTCTCCGGCGATGCCAGCGCCAGCGCCGCCCCAGCCCCCTGGCTCGCTTGGCTCTCGATTTCGTCAAGTGCGCCCGAGCTCGCGCCCGCCCAACACGGCGCCGTCGAGCAAGACCCTCTGAAGGGGAAAGCGCCCGAGACGGCGCTCGCGACGAAGCCCCAAACTAGGCAGGTGGCGCTCGATACGGCGCTCGGGTCGCCAGCGCGCGCGCCACCCGACGCGCCGTCTCGAGCGCCACCGGACGGTGCGAAGCTGTCGGCGATGGCGCGCCGTAGCTTCGTGGTCGACGGCCCTCTCCTGTTGAGCGCTCGATGTCATCTGGTGCGTGATTGCACGTGATTGCACTTGAGTGCACTTGAGTGCACTTGATTGCACTTGATTGCACTCGATTGCACTTGATTGCACTCGAGTGCACTTGATTGCACTTGATTGCACTGTATGGCTAACTACATCGCACGCCCCGCCGTGCTACAGGTGCGTGGTCTGAGCCGCCAGTCGGGGTTGCTGCTGCTCTCACCTCAATGGATCTTATTTGAGCCCGAGGCGGAGGAGCTGCCTAATAAGGAAGAGGAACTCGCGCCATCTGGCTTCACCTCGTGGGCACGTGATGGCGAGCCAGATGCATCCGAGGTGGGACTGATTGCCACTGATTGCCACTGATTGCCTCCCTAATGAGCCAGATGCATCCGAGGTGCGACTGATTGCCACCGATTGCCACTGATTGCCTCCCTAATGAGCCAGATGCATCCGAGGTGCGACGCCCACGACGACGCCCATATGTGTGTGGAAGGTCTGATGACTTCCGATGACCTCTGATGACCTCGGATGACCTCCGATGATCTCGGATGACCTCTGATGACGTCTGACTGCCTCCGTCCTCAGGTACCACGTCCACGCGCGTGGAAGGTCGAGGCGCTGCGAGAGGTACGACCCCGACGCTACCTCCTCCGATGACCTCTGATGACGTCTGATGACGTCTGATGACGTCTGATTGCCTCCGTCATCAGGTACTCCCCCGCCGCTACCTCCTCCGCCGGATTGCCCTCGAGTTCTTCTTCGGCGGGGGGGCGGCCTACTTCTTCACGTTCACAGATCGCGAGACGCGCCGTCGTGTGCACCAGCGGCTCGTCGCCCTCCGCCCGCCCTCCCTCTCGGCGGCTTCCCACAACGTCCACTTCGTTCGCGATGCGCTCGAGACGCGTCACCAGCAGTTGCTCGACGACTGGCAGTGCTGGCGCATCACCAACTTCGACTACCTCATGCGGCTCAACACGCTCGCCGGCCGCTCATTCAACGATCTCACGCAGTACCCAGTCGTCCCGTGGGTCATCAAGGACTATGCGAGCTCGAATCTCGATCTGACGAACCCAGCCTCCTTTCGAGATCTGACGAAGCCCATCGGCGCGCAGGAGCCCGCCCAGGCCGCGCGCTTCGCCGAGCGGTACGCGGAGGGCCGCGGAGGGCCTCGAGTGCCGCGGAGTGCCGCGGAGTGCCGCGGAGTGCCTCTGAGTGCCTCTGAGTGTCGTGCTCGCCTGCCGCTGATTGCCACTGATTGCCACTGATTGCCACTGATTGCCACTGATTGCCGCTGATCGCCACTGATTGCCTCCGCTGATCGCAGGTACGACTCCTCCGAGGACGCGGTGCTAATGACTTCCAATGGCCTCCCTCTGATGACGTCTGATTGCCTCCCTCATCAGGTACCACTCCTCCGAGGACGCGGGCATGGGCTCGAAGCCATTCCACTACGGCTCGCACTACTCCTCCTCGGGCATCGTGCTGCACTACCTGCTGCGCCTCGAGCCGTTCACGACGGAGCACATCAAGCTGCAGGTGAGTGTCGTTGATTGCCTCTTGATGGCCCCCGGTGGCCCCCGGTGGCCTTTGATGGCCTCTCTGACGGAGCTCATTAAGTTGCATAGGGGGCGCTTCGACGTGGCCACTGATTGCCACTGATGGCCACTGATTGCCACTGATTGCCACTGATTGCCACTGATTGCCACTGCTCTCAGGGGGGGCGCTTCGACGTGGCCGACCGTCTCTTCCATTCCATCGGAGACACGTGGCGCACATGCCTGACCAACATGTCCGACGTCAAGGAGCTCATCCCCGAGTTCTTCACCAACCCCGAGTTTCTACGGAACGCGAATGCGCTGCCGCTCGGCACCATGCAAAAGGGGCACAAGCTCGGCGACGTCGAGCTACCGCCGTGGGCCTCCTCCCCAGAGGACTTTATCCGAAAGCACCGCGCAGCCCTCGAGTCCGATTTCGTCTCGCAGCACCTGCACCACTGGATCGACCTCATCTTTGGGTACTGATTGCTACTGATTGCCTCCCTAATGAGCCAGATGCATCCGAGCACCACTGGATCGACCTCATCTTTGGGTACAAGCAGGCCACTGATTGCCACTGATTGCCACTGATCGACCTCATCTTTGGGTACAAGCAGCCCGGCGCGGCGCCCGTCGAGGCTCAACGTCTTCTATGACCTCTGATGACGTCTGATTGCCTCCGTCATCAGGTACAAGCAGCGCGGCGCGGCCGCCGTCGAGGCTCTCAACGTCTTCTATTACCTCACGTACGAGGGTGCTGTCGACCTTGATAAGCTCGACTCGACGACGCGCGCCGCCTTTGAGTCGCAGGTGTTCGTTGATGGCCACTGATGAGCTGCCTTGCATGCAAGTGCTCACCGCAGCGCTCGTACATGCCGCCGTTGGGTCTCAGATCCTCTTCTTTTGACACCCCCCCTGCCTTGCATGCAAGTGCTCACCGCAGCGCTCCCCCCTGCCGCATTTGGTCTCAGATCCTCTTCTTCGGACAGACCCCCGCGCAGCTGCTCACGCGACCGCACCCAAAGCGCCGACCGCGCTCAGCGGGCGCTGTCCTGCACGGGCCACGTCAGATGTTCGAGCGCCCCGAGGCTGTGCGCTCGCACGGACCGTTTTGGGTGGGCGCGGCGCCTGCGGGGGGCTCGGGGTGGACGCGGCGAGGGGGGTTTGCAATCGGGGGGGGCGCTGCTGACCCCAGCGCTGCACCCGACCCGATTGAGTTTATCGCCGCTGGTCCACTTGAGGATAGATTGCTCACGATCTCGCGCGCGGGCAAGCTGCACATCCATCGATGGTTCCCGCTCAAGCCCAACGGCTCTGGCCGCCCGTTCACATTCACGCTCTCTTCCACGCCTCAGCTCACGCTGCCCGAGGCATCGGAAGCCGCGCGTCTGAATGCGAGCGCTCTTCTCAATGCGAGCGCTCTTCTGAATGCGCGCACTCTTCTGAATGCGAGCACTCTTCTGAATGCGAGCACTCTTGGCCCGGGCGGCGCTCGCTGCGACGGGGCGGCGGCGGCGGGCGGTGGCGCGGGCGGCCTAGCGGGTGCGGCCGGCGTGGCCGAGGCCGCCTCAGCGGCGGTGCCGCCGCTCGTGGTGGATGTTCCCGCAGATCCGGCCTGTGGTTCGTCAGGTTCGTCAACGGCCGTGGGTTCGTCAGGTTCGTCAGGTTCGTCCGTCGTGGGCCCCTCGTACGCCGTCTCCGCCGACGGTCGATGGCTGCTCTCGGGCGGCCATTGGGATGGCTCGCTCCGATGCACGAGCCTCTTGCCGGGCGTCGATGTGAGCGTGCATGCGCAGCAGCATGCAGGGGTGATCACGTGCCTCTCAGTCGGCGCTGATGGGCACACAGTCGTGACGGGCTCAGCGGACTGCACGCTCGTCGTGTGGAACCTGTACCGCACGCCCGGCGGCGGCGCCTCGGGCGGCAGCGCCGTACCGAGCGCCTCGCCCTGTCCTGTGCACGTGCTCTCTGCCCATGCGAGCCCCGTGCTCTGCGCCGCACTGTCCACTCAATTGGACGTCGTCCTCTCGGGAGCGACCGTTACCGTGCCTCTCTCCCCCGGTAACGGTAACCGTTACCGTTACCGTGCGACCGTCACCATGCCTCCCTCCCCCGCCGAGGCAGCGAGCGATGGTGGTGGTGGTGGTGGTGGTCGTCGCGCGAGTAGCGGGAGCCGTTACAAGCGAGGCGTCGGCGCCGACAGCGACGGTGGCGGCGGCGGTGCCGCGCGCGAGTTGTGCGCCATGTGGTGCGCCGATGACCTCTGATGACCGCTGATGGCCTCTGATGGCCTCTGATAGCCTCTGATTGCCTCCCTCATCAGGTGCGCGTCGCGTGGCACGTTTGTGCGCTGGCTGCCGCTCGAGGGAACAGCCCCACGCGCCCTCGCCATCTCGCATACAGGCTCGGGGATCCTCGTCGCCACCGACCTCTGTGGGGATTCTCGTCGCCGGCCTGTGGGGAATCTCGTCGCCACCGACCAGCCGACCGCGGCGGCAGCCCAACACGACGCCCATCGCTCGGGTGCCTCGCCCGCGCTCGACACGACGCCCCCGCAGCAGCAGCTCGACACGACGCCCCCGCAGCAGCAGCTCGAGCTCTTTTCGCTCAACGGCCGGCCGATGTGCCGTGTGCCGCTGCGTGCGCCGCTGGGCCACTTGCTGTGCACACGCGACGGCGAGATGGTGGTGGCGAGCGAGGGCGCGTTGGTCACCGTGCGCCGCCTGCACGACCTGCAGCTGCTTCATTGCTATCCGGAGGCGGCCAGCGCCGTCCCGGTGCCGCCCCGCGTGTGCGCGCTCTCGCTGTGCGCCGAGAACCACCACACGTTCGTCGGCACCGAGGATGGCGGGCTGTGCATCCTCGCCAACCCGATAGTCAACATCCAAGTGCTCGAGGCGATCGCCGGGGAGCTCCTCAACCTCTGATGACCTCTGAACGTAAAGTAAGCACGCGGAGTCTCCCGCGCGCGAAGCGAAGAATTTTGTCCGGTGAGCGCCGGTGTGACGGATCAAGAACCTCTTTCTACTTTCAGTCTTCAACCTGTCCCGGATGTTGGACCAGGACTATCGTCTATCCCGTCCGGACTCCTCTCGGACCGGACGCGACTGACCCTCTCGTGGTCTCGACGGACGCGGGTCGCGGCTAGACAAGCGGGCAGCTGCGCAGCGTCCAGCGAACCAGCGTCGTGCGTCGAGCGTGCCGCCGGAAGCCGGGGCGTCCCGGGTTGCCAATACATCATGTAAACAAGTAACTCACGACCACAAAGTAACTCACAACCACACGTGCCACTCACGGCCGACACTCCAGCCACGACGACGCTCTCGAGAGCCCTTCGCCCCAGCACGCATCCGCACGCACACACCTCTCACAGCCCACAGCCTGCCACTGCCACCTCAGCCTGCCGCCATGACAAGGTACGCCGAGGCGGGCCGCGCGCTCACGCAAAGCTCTCCTCCTCCTGCGGGTTGTTCTTGAAGAGGTACTCGGCGATGTAGTCCACGGGGTCCTCGGGCTTCACCTTGCACACCTCGATGAGCCCCTCGGTGAGCGTCGGGATGACGTTGGCCATCAAGTAGTTGCGCAGCGGGATGGAGCGCACCTCGAGCAGCTCGCTCTCCTGCTGCTTCACCTCGGCCGCCCGGGTCGACTCGTGCTCCTCGCGCCGCTTGCGCTCCGCAGCGTCGGCCCGCGCCTGCGCAGCCTTCTGCTCGTCCGCATGGCGCTTCGCTTCGGCCGCCTCGGCCTCCTCGAGCGCCTTCTTCGCCGCGATCTCCTCCTCCGTCGGCCCGTAGTTACGCGGCTGCCCAAGGTAGACGCGTGCCTTCGAGAGCAGCGCGTCCGCGGCCGTGGTCGCCTTCACCTGGAGCGGCCCGAGCACTTCGACGCCCTTGAGCGCCGGCAGCGCGAGCACAGAGCTCGGCGAGTCTTCCGCGTTGGTCGCGGCATACTCGGCGAGCATGGCACCGAGCTGCTCCTCGGTCATCGCGGGCGTGCTGAGCGCGAGCTGCTTCTCCTTGATGACCGCCTCGTCCGCCTCGAGCGTGATCACAAACTCGGGCGCCGCGGCAGCCAGGGGGGGCGGCGGCGCCCCCTCCTCGGGAGGCGGAGGCGGCTCCTCCCCCTCAGCCCCCGCCGGCTTGGTCGGGAAGATGAGGGCGGCCTGCGCTAGGTTCTTCGGGAAGCCCTGCAGGACGTAGCCCTGGTTGCGGCAGGTCGTCGTGGTCAGCGCCGCGGTGAGCACCTTGCCCATGAGCTCGTCGGACACGTTGCCGCCCGCCGCAGCCACCTCGGCGGCCAGCGCATCGCCCTTGCCAGCCGCCTCGGCGACCGCCGCCGACGCGTGCACATACGGAAGCTTGTACTCGGCGACGAGCGCGGCCGCGAGCTCAGACTTGGCGAGCTCGTCGTTCCCGTGCACGAGCAGGCGCAGCGGCTGCAGCCCGCGCGACGATCGGAACTCCTCGACCACCTTGGGCATGTGCGCGAGCATCCCCTCTTTCGAGTGCCACTCGATGCCCAGGTCGTTGATCGCCGCCGCCGCCAGCTTGAGCCCGGGCGTATCGCCGATGGGCGCACCCACCTGAAAGAACTCGTAGTCGGGCATGAGCAGCAGGCTGTCGCGCGCGGGCGGCGCGAGCACCTCGCCTGTGCCCAGCTCCTTGCTCAGCGCGCTCACCACACCGGCGAGAGTCTGCGGCGCCTCCGGGCTGTCCACGGCGATGAGGTACGGCAGCGAGTCGCTCTCGAGGAGCTTGAGCACCACACTGCACAGGTCGGTCACGTGGATCGTCGGCAGCACGTTCGAGCCGTCGCTCATGCTCAGCAGGGGCAGCGCGGCGTTGCTCCACGCCGTCTTGAACAGCGTGTGGAACACGTCCTCCTCCTCTCCGTATGTGAGGCCCGCGGCGACCACGTGCGCGCGCAGCCCCTCACGCTTCGATTTGGTGACGAGCTTCTCGAGGGAAACAAGCTCCTTGTAGTTGCCGTGCGGGCGGCGCGTCTTGTAGTCCGACTCCGTGAGCGGCCTCTCGGGCTCGTCCGCATTCGGCGACGTGCGCGCCCACGCCATGATGCTCGAGACGCCCACGAGCACCTTCGGAGTCTCGAGCTGCCCCGCCTGCGAAATGGCGGCGAGGATGGCCTCCGACATCTCCATGTCACCGAGGCAGTCGAGCACGGTGATCTCCGACTCGAGGAACGCAGCCACGAGCGACGCCGGCTTCGTATCTACCACCCGAGACACGGCGAGCGGCTTTGGCGCAGAGGCGTTCAAGGTGCCGAGAACCTCAAAGCCGGCGGCCGCGAAGCGTTTGCTCAGGTTGCGACCGACGAAGCCCGAGCAATTGGCCACGAAGACCTTCTTCGGCGGAATGTAAGGCTCGACCTCCTCGTCAGCCATCGTGTCAACGGTAAACAATGTGTCTCAACGGCGGGCCATCAATTGTCGTTTTTCCTCTGTCTTGTCGGATATCATCGAGAATTGATGGCTGAATTGATGGCTAAGAAACACTCATACACATTGTCGACGTCATCGAGGAGCAGCCAGAGAAGGCGTGCTCACTGATGCTCATGAGGCCGATGGGTAGGGTGATCGACGTCAGCGACGTGTCCCCACGGCCTCTCTCTTCCTCTTTGCGGCCTCTCTCTTTCCCCTCTCTTCGGCCGCTTCCCAAGCCAGGGCCAGTGCATCAAGCTCGGGCCCGAGCTCGAGCTCCACAGCTCTGCCCAGCCGGCAGGTGGCGCCGAGCATCGCGAGCATATTTGTGGGCTCAAGGACAAGCTCGGATATGCTGGAGCTGGCCGAGGGCATCCCCAGGGGTGCTGGTGGCGACGGTTGAGACCATGGCAATGGCGGTGGTGGCGGTGGTGGCGATGGTGGCGACGGTGGCGACGGTGGAGGTGAAGGTGCTGGGGGTACAGGGGGTGATATCTGGCGAATCACCCGGTAGAGGAGATCACCGGGTAAATGGAAGAGGAGGCACTCAGGTTGTGATTGGTTCAGCGCAGACCTTGTCTCCCTTGCTGCCGACGACGGCTCCGGCTCTGGCTCCACCACCCTCTCACCCTCCTCCTCATCATCCGTCATCGGCATCATATCCGCCGCCTCGTCGTCTGCCGCCTCGTCGTCCACCGCCCTTTCGGCCGCGGCCGCCTTGACGGCCGCCGCTTTGTCGACCTCTGTCTTGTCGGATGCTGCCCTTTCGGACGCTGCCTTCTCGGCCGCCGCCCATTCGGCGGCCGCCTTCCCGGCCGCCGCCTTCCCGGCTGCTGCCGCCCATTCGGCGGCCGCCTTCCCGGCCGCTGCCCTTTCGGCCGCCGCCTCCTTGTCGGCCGCCTCC